>Ga0209599_10000407_pt1 | contig 28487 bp, 32 predicted proteins | sample Shrwel_input2_FT_FD_187534 | JGI IMG/M metagenome (GOLD analysis project Ga0209599, IMG submission 187534) | Subsurface microbial communities from deep shales in Ohio, USA - Utica-3 well 1 S input2 FT (SPAdes) (version 2) ...
TGTAATCAATAAAATGGATAACATTTGTTACACCTGTACCAACAGGTGACACAGCAGTAGAAGTAACGTTAGTTGCAGTTTTAGCGTAAGTAAAAGTTGTTGTAGTTGGAACACCAGTAATAGTGTAAGTGCCATTGAATGTGGCATCAACACCTGTAATAGTTATTTCCATACCAACAGCAAGACCGTGTGCTGCTGTTGTAGTAAGGGTTGCAACGTTAGTTGTTAAAGCCTTGTTGTTAATTGAAACAGTTATAGTTGAAAAAACTTTATCAACATCAAACTCATCGTGGTTCAAAACACCTTCATAGGTGTTACCATTCTGTGCCCATTCAATTGAACGCAGGAACTGCCAAGGTCTACCATTAGAACGAGAACCACCAGTAGTTATATGTGCAGGTTCAACCTTCTTCAATAAAGTTACTTGACCTTTAGTCCAAACATCAACACCTTCAGAATCTGAAAAACGGTAATCAACTTCCTCACCAGCAGAAGGGTCAAAGAATGTGATACCTGCACCACGATGAAAAGATGATTGGGAACGAATCCACCAACCTTCAAGTGTTTGCTCACCAGGTTCTTTAGAGTTATCAAACTGTTGCTTCTTGTATGGTGCTGTTTGGCGTTCGTATGGTCTCTCATTGGAGATGCCGTAGAAGAATGGTAGACCACCGATTGCAACATCGTATGCAACAGTTGTGTTTGTCCAAATGTCAGAAACATAAGATGGTTGTCCCACGTTGAATGGGATTGCGTCTGTTATGTCTCTGGAACGGAGTGTTCTAATTGTGCTTGATAAAGCCACTATGTTCCTATCTTATATGTTTTTAATCTTCTACTAGATTCTTTTTAATCTCTTGCAATATAACTTGTTTTATCTTAGATTTTTCAAATCTCATATATCTCCAAGATAAAGGTTTACGAGGTTCCCAACCAGAGGATGATGTAAAACTTTGATTTAATCTATGCAATCTATCAGTAAAAGTAAAACGTTTTAATTCTATTTGTTTATCTGTATCAAAATGTAAATAAGCAACAGGTTCTTCAAAACCTAATTTAAACTCTTTAGCATTTTTCCAAGTTTGAAATTCAATATTTATATTCCTAAACCATTTGGCTATATTAAAACGACCAGTAACAACAGCACCATATTGTAAATGTGGAGCGTGCTCAAAATAAGGAGCCGTTAATTTTAATGGTAAAGAATCTTCCTCTGAAAAGAATATTAAAGTCAACGGAATTTTAAACAACATTTGATTTTTAAGAGTTGGTTCTCGTTCAACACGTGCAAACATAAAACTATCGCTTACAGGTGTGATTTGATTGTTTTCTATTTTATAATGACTTTCAATAGGATTAACTATTACAAAAGTATTTTTTATTTCAGAAGTCATAGCAGGACATCTGAAATAACTATTTATTTGATTCTTTGAAATGTCTTTTTTTAACCTATCAAAAACTGACTCTAAGGGAAACATTAAAATATCCCAGTCTCTCTCTGTATCATATTCAGTAATAAAAGACCAGTATATTGTTGTTTTTTTCATCTATAACCCCTTAGATAATTGTGTTTGCATCTTCAATCCAGTTTACACTATCTTCATCCCAAATGTAAACTACGCGTGGTTCCCCAGGAATAACATCTGCTCCTATTATTCCAGGATAAGGAACAGGAGGTTCCCAATGTGCTGTTTCTAAATTCAAAATCCAAGAAAGATGAGGTTTTGGGTGAACAAATATATCTTCTTCTTCTAGGTATGTCATACCAGGAGCAGCATAATTACCCCTTAAAGGAGTTCCACCTAAAGAATGCTCATTGGCTAAAGTATTATAAGAAGTTTTAACCCAACGACCACCAAGATTATCTAAAAGCCATTGATAACCTTCATCGCCATTAGGGTCATTATTGTCACCAACGGTAACTCTTAAAACAATATTATTTTCGTCTAATTCTGCCCAATGTGCCATTATGCGGGTATCACGTACCTTAAAATAACAATTCCTGAATCTCCAGGTTGTCCTTGATATTGACCTTCACCTGCACCAGCGCCACCATTACCTGTATTGCCAGTACGAGCACCTGAACCATAATTTTGACTCAACTGACCACCTCTTACGCTTGCAGCCCTTGTTTCGGCTGAACCAGTTCTGTAAGTGTTTGTTGTACCAGGTCCGCCATAGCCTTCAACGCTATCATAACCAGCACCACCAGCACCGCCACCACCGCCACCAAACCAGTAACCATAAACGGCTCCACCGTTATTTCCTTGACCAGAAGTACCAGCACCACCTGGACCTGCTTTACCTCCACCACCACCAGAACCACCACTATTACCTGAAACACCTTGACGACTACCACCACCACCGCCAACGCTATTTGTAATACTTACAGGACCAATAATTGTTGAGGCTGTACCGTTACCACCATTTGCTCCAGAACCAAAATATCCAGCACTAGCACCACCGCCACCAACTGTAATTGCATAAGTTCCTGGAACGGCAGTAAATGAAGTTACTAAATGACCACCTGCACCACCTGAACCTGCACCACCCCAAGCCGTACTAGTAGAACCACCAGCACCAGCACCTGATAAAACCAAAACATCAACGGTTGTAGGTTTACCTACTGTAACAAAATTTCCGTTGCTTGTAAAAGTATGAGAACGGTAAACAGAATAATCTACAGTTGCCCCACCAGTTGCGGCAAACTTTTGTCCACCTCCTCGACCAAAACCACCAGCACCAGCAGATGCCCTTGAACTCATTATAGGCATTTTATTTCTCCTTCGCTATTATTGATTGTGTATTTTAAACAAATTGTGTTTGCGAACCCAAGACAACATAAGTTGGAGTCGCTGCTGTTTTTATAACGGTAAAAGTATAAGCGTCAATAGAACTAGCATTACCAGATGTTGGGGCTGTACCACCCTGCCATTTAGGTGTAACCGTTGTACCGTCAACCTGAACAACGTTAGGATAATATGCTGTTGCGCCATTTGTATTCATCCAAACCACGGTTATAGCATCACCAACAGGAAGAACGGAAGATAAAGTTGTGCTTGAATTGTAACGAATATTTAATGTGTGGTTTGCTGTTGCATTTGTTGTATAGTACAAAATAGAAGCAGTATCAACCTCTAAGTTAATAGTTCCAGTAGCAGCAGAAGCAACAATATTAATATCTTCTTCTAAACCCTTTACAGTACCATCTTTAAATGCTGCTCCGTTAATTGCTGGGGTTGTTAAAGTTTTATTTGTTAGAGTTGATGTGCTACTTGGAGTAACATATATTGCTAGTGCAGTAGTTGCTGCGCTTGATAAATCTCTGGCTCTAGTCATTATTTTTCCTTATGCTTTGAATTGTGTTTGTGAACCTAAAACAACATAGGTTGGTGTTGCTGCTGTTTTAATAACAGTAAAGGTGTAAACATCTACTGAGGAAGCATTACCTGATGTTGGTGCACTACCGCCTTGCCAAAGTGGAGTAACGGTTGTTCCATCAACTTGAATAACGTTAGGACGATAAGCAGTTGCACCATTTGTATTCATCCAAACAACAGTAATAGCATCACCTGTTGCAAGTGCTGTATTAAGAGAAACACTTGAACTGTAACGAATATTCAAAGTATGATTTGCTGTAGAGTTAGATGTGTAATACCAAACAGAAGCAGTATCTACATCAAAGTTAATTGTTCCGCTTGCTGCAGAAGCAACAACGTTAACATCTTCTTCAAGACCCTTTACTACACCGTCTTTAAAAGTTGCTGTATTAATTGTTGGAGTTGTTAAAGTGGCACTTGTTAAAGTTTTATTTGTTAAAGTGTCAGTAGTATTTGTTCCAACAAGAGTTGTAGTTGCATCAGGAATTGTTACAGTCCTATCAGCAGTTGGGTCAGTTACTGTTAAAGTTGTTTCAAAATCGTTAGCAGTTGCCCCTTCAAAAACTATTGAAGCATCTGAAATTGTTAAACCTGAAATAATTGGGTTTGAAATTACGTTAGTGTCAGCCCATTTAAGACCAGTTGCTGTTGAAGAATCCGCTTGTAAAACTTGACCATTTGCACCAACAGATAAAGTACCAATAGTGTCATTTGCTGAACCAACCAACAAATCACCTTTAGCATTAATACTTGCTAATTGAATAGCAGTAGCCACATCAAAAGCAGTAAAGGTAATAATTTCCAAAACATCAGAAGCAGCCAAAGCAGCCAAAGAAGTAATACTTGTACCGTCAGTTGCTGTGTAATCAACAGAACGAACTAACAATACACCGTTTAAGTAAACTTGTTCTTTACCTGCAAGGTAAGATAGAGTTTGTGATAAATCATCTGTACCAGAAACTGATGTTTCGCCACCAGATGCTGTGAACTTGTATCTGTAAATTGCTGCTGTTGTGGAAACACCAGACCAAGCAGAACCAGTCCAAACAAACATAGTGTTAGACACAGAGTTCCAATACAATGCACCAGTAATAAGAGCATTGCCATCATTATCTACTGAAGGTGCAGTTGATTTAGAACCAAGGTATCTGTCATCAAAAGAATCATAAGCAGCCTCAGCAGCAGTTGCACTAGCGGCAGCAGCAGTAGCAGAACCAGCAACGGTATCAACATACACTTTAGTTGCAGCATCATTATTAGAAGTTGGTGCACCTAGGTTAGTAACCTTATGAGTATTAGCATCCAAGTTACCTAACAGTTGACCTGTTGTTCTGTTTACATAAGTACCTGAAAGACTAATTGTTCCAGTAGCGCCATCAACAGATTGAACAGCGTCAGTTGGTGTAAGTAATTCTTGCCAGTTACCAAGAGTAGAAGCAGGAGATGTTGTAAGAATAAAAGATTTACTTACATCAGTACGAACAGCAATATCACCAGTCTGTGCAGTTAAAGCAAGCATATTTGCTTGTGAGTTAACAACAAAGGTTTCAGCAATAGCAAGTGCTGGAAGGTGGTCGGTAGTAATTTTTCCATTACCATCAAGAGCAGCAATACCATTTGCCACATTCTTTTGACCAACAAAATATCCTAAAGATACTGCATCCCCATTATCAACTGGATTAGCAAGGTTAGTAATCTTTTGTGAGTTCATTGAGAATGAACCAGTAGGTGCGGCAAGGTCAGTTACTTTAGATGTACGAACTTGTGTATCAAAGTTAGAAATAGTAGAAGCAGTTTGTGTACCAGTGTGGTTAGCACGAGCCAATGGGTCAGTTGCTAACTTACTTAAAGCAATAGCAGCATTAGCATTAATATCATCATTGATGATAGCACCGTTAACAATATCTGCTGAAGTAATAGATTGATTAATATTTAATTTACTGTAAGCAATAGCGGCAGCAGAGTTAATATCAGCATTAACAATTGTGTCATTAGCAATCATTGCTGAAGTAACGGTACCTGTATCTGCTTGAGTTACGGCAGTACCAGCAATTTTAGATGCAGCAATATTTGCAGAAGCATTTACGTCAGCGTTAACAATTGCACCAGTTGAAATAGAAGTTGTTAAAGTAACATTTCCTGAACCATTGAATGATTGGGCTGAAGCCTCAACATCGCCAACAATTTGAAAATCTCTAGCAGTAGCAAGAGTATTAGCACTAGAAGAAGTACCAGAAACGTTACCTGTTAATGATGCGGTAATAGTTGCAGCACTAAAGTTACCTGAAGCATCACGAGCAACAATTGCTGAAGCAGTATTGTTTGATGTTGCAGTTGTAGCAGCATTAGGAATATTACTTAAAGTATTAGAAGCGCCAGAAATAGTTTTGTTAGTTAAAGTTTGCGTGTTAGTTGTACCAACCACAGCACCAGTAGCACCGTGAGCAGTAGTCGCCTCAATGTGTGCAGCAGCGTTACGCATATCTTCACCGATAGCCATATGGCGAACCTTGGCACCAGAAGTATGAGTCTTACCAGTTGAACCATCATAACCACGAACAACAGTTAAAGTATTAGAAGTAACAGCAGTTACCCTAACAATTTCTTCACTTGATGTTTCAGGGTCAATAACAATAATAAAATCATCAGTTGAGTTAATAGATGCTGCGTTAATACCACCAAGAAGGTTGGTTGCATTAGCAACAGTAATAGTTGTAGCAGATGTGGTTAAAGAACCAACAACTTCGGTTTCTAAAGAAACACTAGAATATTTTCTTGACATTAATTTACCTTATATTGTGTAGTGGACGCGGACAGGATATTTACCATGTAACCTTTGTGACTCTTCTTGCAAACGTTGCTGATATAAAGCCAACAAATATCTTGCAGTATTTGTACCAGCACCAAACTGTCTAGTCGTATCATTCTGGTCTGCTTCAGGAGAAGTAAACGTTAAACGACCTGGGTCCAAGAAAGAAACCATACGATAAGCAGCACCATAAATAATTACATCTCTTGTTGATTCAGGTAAACCAGTAACAGTAGTAAACACATCAGAACCAGAAGACAAAACAGTAGGTTCTTTAGTGTAAATAACTTGAATAGTTCTACCAGGAACAGGTGCATCATAAATACTTATTGTGTTATTTGTAGCATATTCTGCTGTTGCAGCAGTAGGGTCTTGTCTCCAACGACGAATTGGAATCCATTCACCTGAAGGACCAATAGAATCCCAAGACAAAGCCAAAACAGTTTCAGCATTAGCAGGAAGAGAGTAAGTTGTTTGGGCTGCATTATATGAAAAAGTTGTAGAAGCCACACCAAAAATGTTTGGATAAACAGCACGAATAGTATCATTAATAGCACGCTTAACAGATAAACGTGGGAAAGAAGGAGAGAAAGTAACTTTAGTATTTAAAGCATGTGAAGCAGCAGTAGTACCACGGTACCCTCTACCGAAAGGTGAAATAGTTGCTGAACGGTCAGAACGGTCAACAGAATCAATATGAATAAGTTCATCTTCAATTTCAACAATACCTTTACCAATATTGTCACCTGACGCTAAAGACATAGTTAAATCATCTGAGTCAATTGCGGCAGTCAAATATGTTGTACGGTCTTGACGAAGAGTAAACCCTTCAAGGTTAATTAAAACCTCTTCAACCATATCATTAAATGTTGTCATTACCTTTTTGCATCCATTCCAAGTTATCTATCAATCTTTGTTCAGTGGGATTTGCTTGTATTGCCATAACTGCGTATTCCATTGCTTCTTCTTTTTTACCAAGATACCAACCAGATAAGGCTAGTAAATCAAAACATTTCCAATTCCAAACATCATCATTAATAAGATAATGTTTTTCCTTTTCAAGTGATAACACTTTGATAGCAGAATCCCAACAACCTTGCCAATTTTTTATATCATAATTAAATTGGGCTAAAGAGTACCAAGCCTCAAGTTGGTCAGGTGCTTCTTTAACACCTCTAACAAACCAGTCCCTAGCCATCTCTTTATTTTTAAGATTCACAAACGCTTCACCAGCAGCCCTACAAGACGCTGCACGTTCTATATACCATCCACCTGCTTTAAGTGTTTCCTCAGCAGACTCAATAGTTTCCCTCCACTTATTGTGAAAGAAATACTCTCTAGTTAAATAAGCCCACATTCTTGCATCGTTAGGTGCTTCAGCAACAGCCATTTGCAACATAGGCAAATACTGTGACCTAGATTTTGAATCATCAGGTTTATGAACAACAGTTAAATCTAAAGTAATACTTTTCTCTTCCCCACCAAAAAAGTCACCATAATATTCTGTAACTTCGTGGCAAGGTTTAACCCACCTATAACCGTGTCTTGAATGAAAACGGTTATTGTTCTGCCATTTATATCCTGTTTCCCAAGTAACCCATATACGGTTAACATCAGGAGTCCAATTATTTCTTACAACATCAAAGAATCCGTCTTGCGGAATCTCATCCAAATCAAGGGAAAGACACATATCAACATCAACAGGTAACAAAGCAAGAGCAGCATTACGCGCATCATCAAACCTGAACGGTTGAACACTGATTTGATGAACGATAACATTTGGTGCCCCTTGTAATAATTGAACTGTTTTATCTGTTGAACCAGTATCAGCAACCAGTCTAACATCTGCATCTTTAGTTGCTTCCAACCATTGATGAACATGTTTTTCTTCATTTAAAGCAATTGCATAAACAGCAATTTTCATATCGTCCCCAATATGTTTTATTTAGATTTTCTTGCTACAGCAGCGTTATCTACTAGATTCGGATACTTCCTACCCGCAGCCTTAGCACGAGCCTTAGCACTTTTAATTTGTGCAGGAGACAATTTCTTAGAAGTTTTCTTAGGGTTCTTCTTATCCCAAAATGCTTTCTTCTTCACCACTTCACCTTATCCGCCCAATACGCTGCAGACATTTTGCCTTTAGCAATATTCTTAGCATGACGTGCTTTAAAAGATTTCTGTCTTGCTGTAGGTTTCCTGTCACCAGTCACACCTTGTTGACCAAAGCGGATTGTCTTAATTTTAGAACCTTGTTTAGCCACAACAATGTGTGACTTCTTAGGGTGATTAGGAGTCCGCTTCGGCTTATTAAAACCAGAAACCCCAGCCCTTTTAAGGCGTGAGTCTTTCATAATTACTTCTTAGGTTTCTTAGGTGTTGCCTTAACAATGCTAGAAGGCTTTGGTGCTATTGGCATACCCATTGGGTTATCGCCTTTAGAATTAGCCATAGCATGGTCTACGTTCGGATAATTACATCCACAAGTTGAACACATATTATTTACCTTTTTTCTTCATAGTACCTTTAACTTTTTTCAAGTTAGGGTTTGCTTTCTTAGCAGCAGGTGAAGCCTTACGTGCACCAGCAGCAAGAATTGCACCAGCAGATTTCATACTGACACCTTGTTTCTTAGCAATACCTTTTTGTGCAGCCTTAAAACCCATACCTTTTTTAGCCTTCATTATTTTTTCTTACCCATTTTCTTCATACCCATTTTTATTTCTTTGGCTTTCATGGCTTTGCTTTCCATCTTCTCGCCTTTTTTATAAGCCATCTTCTTAGACATCTTCTTTTTACCCATTGCCATATGCTACTCCTGTTTTGTTAGATATATCTATTGCTTTGCGAATATCTTTCGTCTTAGTAGAATCAGGTTGAATACCCTGCGACCTAGCCGAACGATACAACGCAAGTTCATTATCCCATTTCTTTGCTGACATTGTCAACCTTGTTGATGCTTCACCAGCATTCAAATCAATAGTAGAAGCCTTACAACCAAAACAACCTTCAACAAACTCTGGATGTTTTCTAATTCTGTGTAAACTCATTACTTGTCCCCAAACGTTTTTCAATTCTATCAATGGCATCCTTTAAAGATGAACCACCATTATTGCTTAACTCACCGTCAAGTCTGTTAAGTCTTTCCATAACGCCAGGAACAGCATCTCTACCTGGACCACCAGGCTCGCCTTCCCAGTCTCTGCGAAATTTTTCCAACCAATCCATCATAGAACGAGTCTTTCGAACTGTTGGCGCAATCACAAAAAACACAGAAGCAATCGCACTTGCAGTCGCACCCGCTACAAGAATGTTCTCTATCATCCTTCAAAGTTACTTTCAGTAACGCCGATGCCAGCAGCAATGAGTGCAGACTTCTGACCTTCCGTAACTTCATGTTCATGTCCTCCTGCATAATATTCTGTTGCTGCAGCAATTTCATCCTGTGTTGGATATCTTTTAGTAGCGTAAACACCTGAAGTTTTTAAAACACTAACACCACGATTAAGTAAATAACGATAGAATAAACCTGAACCTGCTGGTCCCTCTTCTACAGTTGGTGGAAAAAACTTTGGCAATTTACTCTCCTAATAAGTAAAGCCCCCAGTTTCCCAGGGGCTTTAATCTTGACTTGAATCTAACTATGCAGCGTTAATGCTGGATGAAGATTCAATTCTGTATAGTGCTTCTTCGCGGTAGCGTTTGAAGCCTAATACTCCGTACCAACCAATTGGGCGTAAACGCATCAATTTGTCAGTAACGTTTCCAATCACTACATGTGGTTCTTCAGCAACTGCTTCAGCAAGTGCTTGTTGACCAGCAAGTAATGTACGGAACACACGTGCACTTGAACCACCATCGGTGGCGTTGTACAAGCGTGGTGATTCGATGAAGTATGCACCTTCGAATGTACCAATTTCGCCTGCCCAAATGTTTTCATTTGTTTGGTATTCGTGAGGTAATCTCCAAGAGGCTGAGCCTGTTTCTGCACGAAGGTCGTGTGAAACTTCTGGATGTATTGCACACCAGTATAGGCTGCCTTTACGAGCAACTGATTTGTTAGCACGTAATTTAGCAACTGCAAGACGAATGTCTGCTGCTTTCAAGGTGTGTGCGCCAGTAACGTTTGTTGTTGCTGTTGCACGAGTTCCTGAAGCATTGCTTGCGTAGATTACGTTTGTTCCACCACGAAGTTCTGTTTGAACAATTTCGTCGATAGAATCTGCCATGTTGAATGCAACAATGTTTGCAATTGCTGGGTCAACATCAGCAAGTGACATCAATTGTAGTTTGCGAGTGGTTAGAACTGCGTTACCGTATTCGTTAAGAGTTACGGTTACAGCAGTTGGTGCACCAATTGCTACTGCATCTGGGTCAACTTGTTCTGACAAAGCAGTTGTTGCTTTTGTCATATCATTGTAAATTTGGAATACAATGGATGAACCAGGCATTGATTGTCTGGCTGGTCTTTTATCTGCGACTGAACGTAGTAATGGTTGAGAACGTAGTGCGAACTCAACAAGACGGTCATAGGCTTTTTGTACGAGACCTGCACCATTAGATGGTGTAAAGGTACCTACGTTATCAGCACTTGAATATTGACCGCCACCAAGACCACCGTTAGTTGCAGCAGAACCACCTGAGAGGGCGGTATATGCGTTAGGCATTTCGGTTTTTTCCTTAGTTAGTAGTTATTACGATTGTGCTCCATTAATCATGTTAATGATTTCTTCGGCACTTGTTGCTTGGTCGATGCGTAGAAAATCATCCATCCCACCAACAGGAACTTGAGAGTTTGCTGCAATAGCATCTATCTGACGCAAAGTAGCAATATCAGGAGAAACCTCCTGCTTTTGTACTTGCAATCCAAATACTTCTGCATTCTCTGCAATCCAGTTATCTATAGCCTCTGGTGAGGAATCTAAATCTGCTGGAATAAAGTTCGCAATCTTAGGATTAAGATTTTTTTCCGCTAGGACTGACTTGATAGAATTAGTCCTTTGAGCAGTTTTAATGGAATTTAATTCTTCCATTAATTCTTTTAACTGCTTATCTTTCTTTTTGGTAGCACGTCTTAGTTGTGTAACTAAATCGCCACCATCTTCATTGGACTCTAACTCTTCGTCGTCGAAGTCCTGATATACATTGCTCATCGCAATATCTCCCATCATTGTTGTTTGCGCTAGCCTCATAAATAATCGGGGGGTTATATATGGCTCTAACTACCAGTCTTTTTCGCACCACAGGGCTGGTCGGTCTGTGTGTGGTCTTAGAAGGTACCTTTTGTACCTTGTGAAAGAGATACTTGAGAAGTTCCACTTCTACCAGCAAACGTTGCTTGTTCTGTTTGCTCAAGTTTCTTTCGTCTCTGTGAAGCCAAACCTTGGAACTGTTCTGCTTCTAACTCTGTTTGTATTCCAGTAACATCTTGATTATAAATACCACCAAGTTTATTTAACACTGATTGTTGTTCAGCAATTCTTGAATAACCTGCACGTGCAAGAGTTTTAGTCAAACCCATTTGTTCTAACTCAGCAGCACGACCAACAGTTAATCCACCCAAACCTGCACGAGCAGCCTCAGAACTAATCTCAGCCTGAGATACACGACGCTTCAAAGATGAAGCCATATCTTCTGGGTTCTTACCAGTTAACAACGATTTAGCAAAATCTGCTTCAGTTAACGTTGGGAAATAAGTTGCCAATTGTTCTTTAAGAACACTGTCAGCATTTCTAATTTTGTCATACACATTTTCAACACGGTCTTTAAGTTCAATAGCAGAAACATCCCCACCAATTAATTCAGCAAAAGTTCCCTGACTAGCCAACTCACCAAGACCATATCTTGATAAAATTTCTTGATATTCTTGCTCGGCTTTAATGTATTGAGAAGGAGTTAAAGGTTGGGCTTTTCTACCAGCAGCAATATCTGTTGCAAAGTTTTGTTTATACTTTTCTAAACCAGAGAAACGTTCTTTATATTCTGGTGATTGTTGTAATGCTAAAGTTAAAGCAGTTTCTGTGTAACCTTGATTAACGGTAAGGTCAACAATTCTATCAGCAATGCTTTCACCTAAACCGTATTGCACAGCAAAAGACTTAGCCAAATCAAAAGCACTTTGACGTTGTTGTTGTTTCTGTAATGATTGTGTTAATTCAAATTGGCGTCTTTGTTCTGCGGCAAGAGCAGCACCAGGGTCTGGTGGTGGTGCAGAAGGAACTGGTGAAGTATCACCATATTTACCAGTAGGATATAAAACTTTATTAATCTTATCATCAAGTGCAGTTAATTGTGCTTTAGTAGGATTATTAGGAATTTTAATATCAACTGTTCTACCAAGACTTGCTGCCTCTTGAACACGTCTTTCTAAATATTGTTTACGACTTTCAGCCATTATTTACCACCGAACCCAAAACCAAAATCAGTCAAAACACTTTTCAATGAACCAAGAATTGATTCAGCAGCATTATAAGTATATTGCCACTTAGGGTTCTTTTTAACTTCTTTAACATAATCTAAAGCATTCATACCATTAACCAAACCTGTTTGAATAATAGGACTTTTTAAATCAGTAATAGGTTCCTCTAAATATTGAGTTGCTAATTGAAAATAAGGAGAAGCAACTTCCCTTAAAGTTGCACCAGATTTAAACCTATCAGCAAACTGTGGATACATTTGAGCAGCCAAATCAGCATACTGTTTTTTTACTTGGCTAACACTAGCCCCACCAGTTCTGATAGCATCAAAAACATAATTCTTAAACTCTGAAGAAGTCTTATCAATATTGCCACCAAAATCATCTATTGCTTTATAAATGTCATTAGCATATTTTCCAGCCTGACCAGCAATAAAATTATTATCAAACTTAACAGAATTAAAAACTATCTCATCTAACTGAGTACCCTTTAAACCAAACAAAAGAGTTTTCTTAGCAAGGTCTTGTAATTCTAAAGTTGAAGGAACAGGTGCACCAATAGTTAAAAACTTGTTTTTAATTTCATCAAGTCTTAATTTAAACTTCTCTTGATAACTAGCAGGGTCCAATAAAAGACTTGAATAGATTTCTTGTTTAACATCTGAAGAAAACTTTTGCCAAAACTTTGTTTGCTGTAAAGCAGCCTTTAACGCTTTCTCAACTTCTGGACCTTGTTGACCTTTAAAGTCTTGAAAGATTTGACCAACTTCTTTATCAGTAAGAAAAGCCCTATCAATCATTGCTGCTGTTAAAGCAAATGATTCACCTTCGTTTTCAAAACCAGCAGCAGAAGTAGTAGCACTGGCTTCCATGCCTGGTATGTTCTGTGTTCTCAAATTAGGATTCCCTGCAAGTTGTTCATTATAAGTACTCCAATGTGTAAAGCCTTTTCCCTTGCCTTGCTTTTCTTTAGAACTCCACAACTTATATGCTGCTTTAGCATTAGTTACTGGGTCATACAATTCTTCGTTGGATTTAATACCAAACCATTTCCTACGCTCAGGTCCCATTTTTCCAAGCATATTAATTTGGAATAAACCGTAAGATAAATCTCCTGTTGATGAATCAGGATTAAAAGCATTAGTGTCATTATTAGATTCTAATTGAGCAATTTTAACCATTGTCGGAATAGCAGACTCAGGAAAACCTGCTTGTCTTAAAAGTTGTACGATTTGGTTTTCACTATATTGCATTAGTGTTTTCACCTAAAATTGGTTTATTAATAAATTGTGTTTCGTTTTCTAAATCACTTACCAAAGAACTTAAAACATTATTAAACGTTTTATAGCCACCAAAACCTTCACCGTACTTTTCAGCACCAGGTGTATCTAAAGCAAATTCACTTGCAAAGTCACTAAGGTCTGCTTCAGTAAAACCACCAAGTCTAGTATCAGGTCCTGCACCCATACCAGGAACAGAACGAACTGGGTCACTTAACGCTTCACGTTCAAGAGCAGCAAAGAATGCTTGCTTTTCTTTATCGGTAGCACGTCGTCCAACGTACTCAATATAGGCTGCATCAACTGATGCATCAGCATCTCTTCTAGAAGGAATATAGGCTGACTCTTCAATAAAATCAGGTTTATAGTTTTTAACAAAATCATCATAACTAAATGCTTCAGTATCTTCTATAATGTTTTGATAATTTTGTTGACTATAAAGATACAGAAAACCATTAAGTGCAGAACTCATAAATGAATCCGCTACACCTTTTTGAGCCAAACTACTTCTAACCTGCGGTAAAGATAAACCAGCAAACTCGTAAAAACCTTTATCTAATAATAGGTTCTTAAATTCATCAACTCTGTTTTCTTTAATTAAATCAGAAATCAAATTCTCTTGAGCAGTAACAGCATCATAAGCAACAGCAGTAGTTACCATCCCTGAACCAAGATAAGATTTCTTAGGAACAATAACCGCAAAACTTGGGTTAAGTGTTCCACCTTTTGCTGCTAAAGTTTCTGCTTGTTCATTTGCTGGAAGAATAAATGTTATAGCCCTAGTAACAGGGTCTTGTGCAATACCTTTCTTACCAAGAAGAATTGCTTTATCAACAACCATTCCTGTTTTATATGCAGGTTCTTCTACTGGTTCCTCTGCTTGAAAAGCAGTACCATTAGGGTCCCACTTTGCAGCATCAACAATAGATGACTTAGGTTGTTCTTTAGGTATTTCAACTTCTTGTGCTCTATTAAGTTTAATTAATTGACTTGAATCAATATAAGCAATATTACTTACTTGGTCAATCTTTGCACCAGGAATCTTTTGAACTTCTGCTGCACTTAAAGTAATAGTAAAACGTTGAGGTAAATTCATATTATTAGTAGCAGAACCTAAAGGTTTTTGACCACTAACCCCAAGAGTAGGTTGATTATTTTTACCAACAGTTGAAGGTTGAGGTCCTACATATTCAAAAGTAAATGTACCAGTAGTTTCATCGTATGTACTATTAACTATCATTTAATTTGTGTATCCCTACTTAGGTCTTTTAATATTGGAGTTAATATTGCTTTATTAGCCTGACGAACAGTATAATCAAGATTACTTAATACAGATAAATCAGCAAGGGCTTCATCCCTAACCATTCTTCTAAATGAAGTACTCATACCATTATCACTATTAATCTTATAAGCAGTCTCGCTCATAATCTTTAACGCTTTATTTAATTTATCTCTAGTCTTAGGTTCCATTTTAACAGACTCATCTGCTAAAAGATAAGTTAAATTAGTAAGGTATTGTTTTTCTTTCTCAACACCAAAATCACCAGTAGCAAAACGTTGTCTTAATAAAGGATTAGAGTTAAGAATCATCTCTTGTGCTATATTCATTTGAGCACCGATTTGTTTAATAGCAGTAGTATCAGCAGTTCTGCTAATCTCTTCGGCTGCACGTTCTTCTAAATCAAAATAGTTTTGTCTATCAACGGCTATTTGAACTTCACGTAGATAGGTTTCTAAATCTCTATTATCAATTAGTTCTGCAGCCTCAAACCAAGCATAAGTAGAAGCAGTAAATTCACCAACACTAGGTGCTGCTAACCATGCTGCTTCACCGTACTTCTCAATCAAACCTTTGTTTTTAATATACCAGTTTTTAACTTCTTCGGTTTTCTTAAAAGCAATATCTGTTGTTTTCTCTGCACGAGAAACAGTATAGATAAGTTTATTAGGATTCTTGCCAATATATATGGCTAATGCTTCCTCATATGGGTCATCTATTCTAGGGTTAGGGTTAGATAATACGCCTTCAAATATGTCAAAGAACTCTTGTCTAACACTTACAACACCTACTTCTTTTAGAAACTTAGGTATATCTTTAGTTTCTTTTAATGTAGGAGAAACAGGTATTGGGAGTAATCCAAGTAAGTTACGCATAACAACTAAGTTATGTCCTGATATGCGAGTATTTTTAATATACTCATATTGTTCTTCAGGTGTAGCATCAACAGGTAAACCTTTACCATGTGCTGCATTGTATGCAATTACTTGATGAACAGCAGATGCTTCTTGTTTATCTTTCTCACCAGCACCCATAATACTCCACAATCTATTTAAAGATAATGGAAGTATTGCTTTCTTCAAATCTAAGTTATCACCAATATCGCCAAGTAAAATGTTATCAATTTTATCTGCAGCATATCTACCATCTGGTCCTAAACGACCAAGAAGTGATTTAACTAAATAGATATTTAAACTTGCCAATGGACCAGATAAAGTTGGTGTTGTTGCATCTGGACCAAATGATGGGTTTAATTGTTGTAATTTGAAAGTAAAGTCACCAACTAATGGCTGACTGTACCCTGGTTTTCCACCAGTTAACACTCTTAAAGGCTTATCAACTACTTGAAATATTAGGTCATCCATAGGCATAACAAGGTATCCTTGACCCTGTGCATCCTCATGAATAAACCCTGAAGCACTTAAACCTAATGCGCTAAGACGCATTCTCATAATTGTTTTTAATGAATGGTCTTTTAATCTGTAAAGTCTTCTAATAAAATCTTCTGTTGCACGGTAAAAACGTGAACCGTTACGCATATTAAAAGCAAGTGCTGTTCTAACATCAGGGTTATCAGCAAACTTCATAATCGAATTTAGTGAATCTTGTACAGAATATTCAACCATTGCCCTGGCTGCCATATCTTGTGCTCTTTGAACTAATTTAACTTGCTCAGCATCAGAAAGAGGTCTGCCAATTCTTGCAACTTTTTCAGCACTAAATTTATTAACAAGGTCTCTTACATACTGTTGTCTATATCCACCTTTACGAAAGTTATCCATTCTTTCAAGATAGAAAGACATAAAGGCAGGTGTACGGAAATATGATGTTACCTGTTGGTCCATTGCTTCAAATATTCTAGTGCCATATTCAGCAAAGTATTCTTTTAAGTTAGTTGGTCCTGCTTGAAATGGTACTAGCAAATCACCAGCAATTAGGTTATCTTTAACAAGTTCATCAAATTCTTGTATAGAAAGTTGATTCCATCTAAATGGTGTGATTACTTTATCTACTTCACCTTTAGATACTTTCTTAATACTTCCTTGTTTAACTCTATTAAACAACTTACTATTAAATACACTTAAATCTGCTGAACCATGAAACGATTTACGTAAATCTAGTAGATGTTGTTCAACCCAACGTGTTATAATCTCTATATCAGAAGCAGTACCTTTTAAAGTAGCGTACTCTGATAGGGAATTTAGCAAGGTACGTCCAGGACCTTCTGCTAATTCTTTCATTGGGTCAATTAATAAACCTGATTTAACATCTTTAACTAGGTCTAAGTATGTTTTTCCTGCAGGTAACTTAACACCAAACAGTTTTAGAACATCAGTAACAGCATTAGTGAAGTCTTGTTGAGTTTCTAAACCGTTATTTCTAACAAATATCTGTTGAGGGGTATCAGTTTTAATACCAAATTTTTGGTAATCACTACTGAATCTTGCGGAAACGTTAGAGTATTGTCCCAAAACTCTTTCTGCTCTAGCCGCACTACTAGGAAGATTAACCCATTTACCTGGATTCTTAACACCAAGTTCCTTCATGGCAGTTTCCATGACTTCATTAGCCATTAAGTCTTCTGTTGGGCGAAGGAATCCGCCACTTAAACCAGCAGTTCTTGCCTGAGAGGAAGCAAGTGCATCAAAACCTAGAGGGTTATGTAAGAAAAGTTCTTTAAGGGACTCAATATCTGAATCATTTAAACTCTTGGAACCAGGAATGTACTTACCTAAACCTTGGTCTACCTTTAATTTATCTAAAGCAAGAGCAAACAATCTATTTGCTAATACTTTTTTCTGTTGATTAAAGTCTTGAGGAAATTCTTCTTCAATTTGCTTTTGAAGAGCGATGCGTTCTTCATTACTAATCATGTTTTGTATTTTAAATACGTTTTCACCTGTAAGGGACAAGCCTTCTGGCTTACCTTTAGCAGCAGCGAGAACTTTAACGGCTGTTCTTCCTACACCACGTAAGTAATTGTACATAACTTCTTTAGGTGCGTACAAAGTAAATAAGAATAGTTCGTCTATTGTTGCACGAATACCAAGTTTAGGGGCAAGGGTTAACAAAGTCCAAGCATTAGTGTACTGAGAAACTGCTTGACCGTTAATGATTACACCTAAACGACGTAATCCGTTGAAAACTCTAGCGTTATCTGATTTAAGTTTAGCAATTTCAAGCCAATCTAGTTGACCAATTGCTGGTGTGAATTGAAAATTATGTAAAGGTGATTGAACTTTTACTTTATCAAACTCAGCACCTAGTTCAGAACCTACTCTTGCTAAATCACTTACCTGTAAATTCTTAGGAATATCAAGAACATTACCTGTAGCAAAAGTACCTAAACCACCAAATTTATCTTTAAGTATTGTTTCAATAATAGTAGAACCACCAGGGCTTGCACCTAAACCACTGCTGTATAAAATGTCTGTGTACAAACCTCGAAGAAGAACTATTCTGTCATATTCTTTTAAGTCAGCAAACCTTTGAGTTAATACCCCTGCTTCTTCTTTAGGTAAAACTAAACGTGCTGTATCTCTGAAAGTATTTAATGTTTCCCCAACCATCTTGTCATCTGTAAAGATTGGTCTACCAAGTGGTGCACGAGATGCAAGTTTATTTACTTTTGAAGAAAACGTTTTCATTTTTTCTGCAGCAAATATAAACAATGGGTCAGATTTTCTTAAATCAGAAATACGTTCTATTGCTTTAGAAAGGTCCCCACCAACTTCAATGTATTTACCTTCAAGATATGCAGTATCAACAACGTTATCTGTTTTTTGAATTGCTTCAAAAAGATTAACATCTGTTGTACCTTTAAGTCTGCTACTGAATATGTCACCAATTGATTTACGAATTGAGTTAGCCCACAAAGAGGACTTAGTTGCAGTAACAACATTATTGGTTCTATAGAAAACCATGCTGTTAGATTTACCACTAAACAAATCTAAAGCATGTTGTGCGTTAGTAAAATACTGTGCAGCAGATTTAGAATCTTCAATGCCACCAAAAGCAAGTTTACGAACAATGCCATCATTGTTATATGCAGGATAATTTTGGGCAATAGAAGTCATAACTCTTGTTCTAACTTCTGGGGTTCCTTCTCTGAACTGTTTCAACAACGGTCCAAGACCAGGAGTTACATCAGGTATGCCGTCCCATACTTTTTTAACTTCATCAAATTCAAATACTTTAGGAACCGCTAATTCAGGTGCAATACCTTTTTTAAATAAAGTTCCATAAACAGCACCTTTATTAATAATAGGTGCTTTAGGTTGTAAGTTTTCTTTTAAAGTCATTTTAGCAAGAGCACCAACACGTTGCCCTGCTGGAATACTTTTAACTAATGCTTTACCTGCAGCCCAAGTACCAGCAGTTGCCCAAGTTAAAGGGTCTGCAAGTATTTGAAACGTTGCATCATATGTTCCAGAAATTCTGTCAAAAATTTTTTCTTCAGCAAGCGGTGCATCTGGAGATAAACGCATTTGACGTCTAGCAACTTCTCTACCAGGGCTTACTTGTGCTCTGCGATAATCACCAAGAATGTCAGCAAAATCTTGTGGGTTTTCTTGCATGAAAGATAAAGCACGTTCAAGTTCAGGTGTTACCCCACCTGCTTCTTCAATTACTCTACCAGGTGTCCATCCTGTTACTAAACCTTTTGCCAAAGCAGACATACCTGGACCATATGTTGCTTCTAATTTTTTTGTATACTCTACGTTCCATATACGTTTGCCATCCCAGTCACTAGACCAGAAGTTAAGCATACTTGGTGTGTATTGACCTGTTTGCTTAGCATAAGCAAGTGTTCCACCAACAGTTCCAGTTAATGCTTGACTGTAACCTTGCAATAGTTTCATTGCACCACTGAAAGGTGATTGAACTGCTGTCTTAGCAAGGGAACCTAAAGTTCCCAATATTGTCCAGTTATTTGGTTTATTTAAATAATCTGGATTATCAAAAACATTTTTTAATGCTTCTTGAATACCTTCATCAAGTTGAAGAAATTCTTCATTAGCATCTTTATTATCCATTTTAAGTAATTCTCTATGTTTGTCATAGAGTTTACTCCAAGTATTAATTTGTTGTAAATCTTTTTCTGGTAAATTGGCGCGATAAGACGCCACCGCTAATTCTGGTAAGTATTGATTACCACTAGGGTTAAAAGGTTCTGGTGGATTCCATCCTGGTATTCGAGACATTAATACCCGAAACCTTTGCCGTTACCTTCCATTGCCATAAAAATTTCAGCAACACCTGCAATATCTTGCACTTGTGGATTACTTAACATTTCACTTGCAACTGTTGCAGGGGTTCTTTGAGTACTTGGTGGAAGATTTATAAAATTTGTTCCAGGACCAAAAGGCATACCAGCAGTTTGAGGTTCATTAGGTCGTTCTGTTGGTGCAGTAAGTTGAGTAATTGGAGATGTTGCAGCAAAAGCAGCAGCAGCAGGTCTAGTAGCAACACCCATACTTGGGGTTTGACCAGCCATATCTGCACCTTGTTGAAGACTTAAAAGTTCTTGACCTTCACCATAAGAACCATTAGCCATGTATCTTACTGGTTGTTTAGAAACATTTAAATCAGTTCTCTTTGAAGTACTACCAGGACCTGATACTTGTTCTCTAATTGCCATTAATCTTCGTCCTCGTCAAATTCTTTATCATCTAGTTGAATGTGTGCTGCGTCTAGCATTCCTTTAAGTTTCCAATTTGGAGACTTACCGTCATCTAGTACGTGTAAAAAATATTTTCCTTCAGAATCAATCATTTCAACAACTGTTATGACGGCTGTTGCCATACCACCCAATGGGTGTAAGTCTTGAACAAAGCCATTTAACGAATCCTGAAACATCTTTACATAATCAGAATGTGTGCGCTTTGTCATTTTATCCTGCTATCTGTCCCATAATTGATGCTAAATCTGGAGGAAGGGCTCCAGCAGGGTTACCAGAGGGAGCGCCTGAAGGGGACGGTTGCGCTGCAGCCTGCTGTGGAGGAAGGGTAGCCTCTGCTGGAGTAGGTTGTTGAGGTTCAAATGCTTGTTTAACAGAATCTTCAATAGAAACACCATTGCGGCGCTTATCAATAATATCAGCAAACTTACCTAACAAAACAGAAACATCTTGTCCTGTTGCAATCATTTCAGGGATTGCTCCAGCAGCAGCGTTAACTGCGCGATTCAAATTTTCACGCATCTTTTGTATATCAATGCGTTCTTGTTCTTTACTTACGTTAACAGACCATGGTAATTCACTCATTACAAATTCTTTAGAAACAAGGTCCCCACCTAATGCTTGTAATGAGAAGATTAATGCACGGCTTGGGTCAAGACCTGCCATCAGTCCATAACGAACTTCTACAGTGTAGTCACCTTTAATGTCTTTAGTTGGATTGTATTTAAGTTCATAAGGTGAACCATCATTGTATCCGCGAACACTTTTTTCAAATGGGAAAATCTTTTCATCTACACGTAAACATAGACTTAACACATCTTCAAATGTTTGTGCAAAGATTTGTTGGCTTGCTTTGATTTGGGAATCAAAAGCACCAAGTAACGCTTGGACGCCTTGACCAGTAATGATACTGGCATCAATGTTGCCAGTTCTACCTTCTGGATAACGTGCGCCCAAACGCATTTCCTGTTGCAACACTGCTTGTTCAGTAAATGCTGCGTTTGGTAATTCTAAACCGACTCTTCTAATTAATTGAGGGTTTTGACTTCTCAAAACGGCGTCGGGACCAAACGCTAATTCTTGAACATCGTTAGGCAATGCCAACGGAGCCTGAACAGATTTCTCTGCTGCTTCTAAAGCAAGAAGGGAGAAACGTGCACGTGCTAGTTGTACCCAAACAACATCATCAAATTGTCCACGTGGTTCTTCATCGATACTTGCACGTCTAGCAACACGCACCATAATTTCACCCAAAGGATTAGGTGTGTGTTTTAAAACAAGATTTGTTCTTTCAGGAAGATATAAAAGAATTTGGTCGTCATCTTCATAACGAATCATTTCAAGTAATGAATACATATCAGTCATATCACGACCCATAGGTCCAATGATTTGTGATTCGTACTCAGGGAACTCTGCAACTAACTCAGCAACAGTTTTAACATATCTGCGAGCATAAGAGGTTAAACGATTAAAACGGTCAAACTCTGGATAAGCACCCAGAGGGTTATCGACACGGATGCGGGGCTGATTATCTTTAACATCTAATTCTACAACGATTGGCAAAAAGCCATATGTAAGAAACCAATCAGCCCCTGTATACATCTGTGTCTGCAGACGTGAAGATTGAACATAGAAGTTCGTAATCATGCTGCGTTTATCTGCCTGTGCTTTAGCACGGTCAGAATTTATGTTAACTGTGGCGCAGTTAAAACTAGGAAGAGGAGCAAGTACTTCTGCTAAATCTCTAGCAGCAACATCAATGAAGTTAGCAATCATTGGTTGAGACATGCCTTCAGGGAAAAAGTCAGGATAAACGTTAGATATTTCTCCACGACGAACAGATAAAACGTTAGCCATACGAACGTCGCGGTCTGAACTGCGTCGTTTTAATGCCTCAACTTTATCTGATATCTGTTGCACATTAAGTGCCATTCAAACTCCTATAAATATTGTTCACTGTGCTGCGCTGCAGCCAGTTCATCTAAATTCACAACACCACGTTGAGAAATGTTTTTCTTAGTTGCATAACGATTATACGAATGATTCTGCGCATAACCTGATTGTTGAATTAATTCTTTAAAACGAATCTCAGCAAACCACAAAGCCATAACACAATCAGTCTTTTGAGTTCTTTTAGCATTAGGGTCCCAAGTAATCAACTGCTCAACAAGAGCCTTAACATGCTCATTGCCTTCAGTACTTGGAAGTTTAAGAAGATTATCTTTCTGAAACTTACCATCACGTTCAGTACCAAACAAAGGTGCCATAGATGCAACACCAAAAGATTCATCCCACTTATTCTTACCAGTGAAATGAGGTCTTAACTGAACACCACGAGAACCAAGCCATTGGTTAAGTTCAGTATCTAAAGCATAAGATTTTTGATGTGCGTTAATTTCTATACGCAACTCATTAGGCTGATACTTAACAGTCCAGTCCTCAAACAGACTTCGAATTTTTTGAGGATTAGGGTCAACCATATTACACACATCAAGAACCCAACGCTCATGAGTTGTTCTATCAAAAGCAACACACACAGCAGCAGTGTTACCAGTCATAGCAGGGTCAACACCAATAACGGTGTAATAGTTACCACGCTCATACGGATGCCCTGGGGCACCAAACTTTAAAGTACCAACTTTACGTCTACCATCAATAGAACCCTGAACAAGGACAGGACGGAAAATAGAATCTTCCTGAATATCTTGCTGCTGATAAACCAAAGCCCAAGTACTAGGAGTCACCTCACCGCGACGACGATACAGGGCTGGACCGTCCCACTTAGTATAAAAACCATTCTCATCAGGTTCTTTAGAACCAGACTTTTGGTCAGTCTTACTCCAAAGAGTAACCCAATCTTTAGTATCCTCAGCAAACTCCAAAACTGCTGGCATAGCAAAATAAGTAAACGGAGACCTACCATTAGACCAATGCTTAGGATTACGAATCTCACGATAAAGGTCATTAGCAGCAAAACGTGTACCCAACACCAGAAGCACACCCTCATCATCTAGACGAGTAATAACTTCCTTCTGAATCCACTCAAGTTGCTTCTCCCACTCATGGGCATTAGCACCAGTCACACAATCATCAAGAATAATCAAATTAGCGCGGGCACCATACACTTGACCACCAATGCCCAAAGCCTGAACAGTGGGGTCCTTCTCAGTAGAATTACGAGAAAGAGTAATCGCATTGGCTTTCCAAGAATCAGCATCCTCACGCCACCCACCAGGAGGAGCATAAGTAGCCTGCATCTTAGCCCACATAGGATGCGTCAAACGCTGCTTAATAGAATAAACAAACTCCTGCGCCTTAGTAAGCGTCTTAGAAATAACAATAATCCGAGTATTGTCAGGGTCCATACAAATCTTATAAGTCGAATAATTAACAGTAATCGTAGTCGACTTAGCATGCTCAGGAGGCACATTAATCAACAAACGAGTCTTATCATCAGAAGGCTCATACGTCATAGACGGATGCAACCAAGAAGGCGGACGCCCCTCCAAAACATCAACCCAATTCTGCTGATGAGGAAACACCTGACTGTTTAAAAAAATTTTAGAAAAATCAGAAAAATCAAAAGAAAACTTATCGCCACTCAAATCCCTAGTGGCACCCTCTTGCTTAGCATCCTCTAAAGCAGAGGCAAACTTAGCATCCCTAGACAACCATTGACGCAACGTACCCTCTTGACGCCCAACAAGAGACATTGCTTGCTTAACACTAATGCCATCCCTAACATGAGACAACACCTTATCCTTAGCCTCAGCAGTGTCCTTAATTAAAGGATGCTGGGCACCAGACTGAAACTTAGCCATAAAACAGACGCCCCCACATTACAATAAACACTAACAATGTAACAACTAAATATACACCAATGTAACAACAAAAAAACCATCTAGACGAGCCCCTTTAGGGGGCTCGTATAAGTAAACCATGTTCGGGGTCTAAAAGACCCCTCACTATATACTAATCCGTCCAAAATACAAAAGCGGACAACAATTAACCAAATTGTTATAAAAGTTACCAAAACGTTACAAAAACCATACATATCCCCCTGTATATGTAACAAAAATATACAACAAGCCTATACATACGACAGTCACACGTCGGTTAAAAACCCTGGGGTCTGCTCGCAGGCTCGCAGCCCTGCTGCCTACGGCAGCCCACCGCTACGCGGTGCCAGGGTTTTTGCAGACGTAAGCCCTCAGAGCCACGCTGTGGCATCCTCAGGCTTACCCATGTAACCATAACTATGCTGCCCTGGCAGAAGTCAGGTTGATGGTATGGGTGTGGCTGTCTTTATCGGTTCCTGTTGGCAAGAAGTGGGAGGTGGTGACTGGCTACTGCTCTTTGTCATAAATGCCAAAGAGGCAGATAGCCTCTTAAAGGAGGAAACAACATGGCATTCAGTGCAACAGCAGTTAAGGGCAGTATCTCATTCCCAGGTGAGAGTCGTGCAGCCATTTCTATTAATGCTTCTACACAAAAATGGTCTCGCAACGGAACACCTTATACTCAAATGGGTTATGAGTATGTTACTAGCAACAATCCTGAGATTGTTAATAGGTTAAAAGAATTGGTTGATTCTGGTTTGGCTGAGCCAATCCAGAATAGTAAAGGTCAAACTCGATATGTTGCAGATTTTGCAGAAATCGTGTTTGAACCTGTTATGGAACGTGTTGCTAAAGGTTCGGACAAGAGTCCTCGTACCTTTAGAAATATTGTTGATTTCCAAGTGGCTTTGGAAGTTCAAAGCCACTAAGTATATATGAGTCTGGCGAGTCAGAATACGACTCGCCTGCCTCATTTCAGGCGCCTTTCGGTATGCACCTTTGTGCTTCGGTCCGCCGTCATTTTACGTATTTCAACAAATAGCAAAGGCGTTGAAATACGCGCAATTTTGACGGCTCTAGTAGTACCCGCCAAGCCTAATCGGCTGGTCTTGCTCGTCAAATCAATGATTATAACGATTTGGAGAACTTTTTCCAAAAACGGGAAAAACTTGCACCAAATTGTTATAATCAACTACATGATTTGACAAGACTGCAACCAACCGATTGGTCTTGGCTTTATAATTACCAAATCGGTAGTTAAAAGAAAAGGAGTAAAGATGTCTTGGTATCCAACACAAACCAATGCTCTGTATGTTACAGAAGACATTGAGCAAAAGTCCACAGAGTATGTGGACTCTGAAGGTCGCCACTTTATTGATGTTGATGATGTTGTTGTCGACCATAAAACAGTTAACGGCTACGTAACTGTTGATGAGGATTCTGGCTTGCCTATCTATAATCCAGAACCTCAAGAGGAAACTACAGACACAAGAGTCAAGGACTCTTGGTCTAGTATCGCAGACAGGTTTTCTGTCCACGATTTGATGAATATGCATTATGATATTGATATCGTGTATCCAACCAAAAAGGTTTTATATCACGATTCTTACTATCTGCTATATGCTAACCAAGTTAATTCTGCAAAAGCAACAGAATTACGTAAATCTTGGTTAGCAAATATATCAGATTATCAAGCACCTTATGTTAATTCTCATGGTGTGCAGATTGGCTCACATAAGGTTAGCCAAAATGTTGCTATTAAGTGGGGCTTGGTCGTCGCCTAGCCCCAACACAAACTAGCAGGGCTGGCTTCGGTCAGCCTTGCTAGTTTTATTTTTTTAAAAAAAATCCGTTGCCTCCTTCGTCAGCCCAAGGTCGGGCATGACTCAGTCGGCGCTATCGCCAGAAAGGTTAACAATGTTATATCACCAAGTTATGGGTTACATAGTTATACAATGTTTGCCCAACACAAACTCCGCCCTTATGTATGGCATGGTCGGCAAGAAGTTCACCAGCCTTGGTTCCTGCGGAAAGGCTGGTTCACACAGAAAGGATGAGTATGGCTACTAGATATGTTGATGGTTTGATTGCGTTTGCATATTTTTCGGTGGTGTTTTTTGGTACTATGTATGTTAAGGGTCCGAAACTATTTAAAAGGAGAAATAAATGAGTTTAGATAAAGAGTACATATTGTTGTCTAATATTCGTAGTAAGGTTGACCAGATGTCGGCGTTGATGGATGAGACTCCGTTGTGGTCTGCTGATTTGGATTGTGATTATGGTCCTGGTGATATTGATGCGTGTCTTGGTTTGGCTGGTTTGCAGTTGGCTCGTGCATCAATGTTGATTGCTGCTCGTATTGATGAGATTATGACTATTAAACAGGAAGAGTGGCGTGAGATTGGTCAAGCAGAGATGGATGCAGCACGATGACTCATACTATTAATGTGCCTAAACCGTTTCCTATGGATACACCTGAGCAACAGGCTCAGGCTATGTTGAATTATTTTACGCACCGTTTTGCTAGTCAAGATGGTGATATTAGGTGTGTGGAATGTGATTGTAAAACTACACACAAGGCTTCTTTTTATCCGTGTGGTGAGGAACCACCTAGGATTTTGAGAACTATTGGTGATGACAACAAGATTGTTTCTGAGGTAGATGCCTAATGTGCTGGGTCATATGTGAATGTTGTAAAAACGACATTGATATGGACGGTGAAGGTGGACACATCTATCCTGATGGAACAGTTATCTGTGCTACCTGTGAAGGTAAAACATTAAAAGAAATATTAGAGGAGAACAAATGAGTGGGACATTAGAGTTAAAGATATTGCCGCACGAATTAAAGAACATTGCTTTCTATTTTACGTGCAATGTTGTTGATAATGTGCAGGCTAAGGCTGATTGGGATGGCGACAAGAAGTGGGGTAAAGAGGACGCTTCGGAGTTGCTTGCTGCTGCTATGGATATTGTTCGCGGTTTGAATGATGAACAGTGGGCACATTTCAGGCAAGAATTGTTGGTCAGATACAAGGGATGTAAATGAGTACTTATAAAAGTGTTTACAATAAGAATGGGTTAGAAGTTTTTGTTAACCCATACGATTTCTGGGCTGACTACAAGGTCAGTTTGAATGGTCATCATGCTAAGAAGTTTTTTGGTGAGACTGCGTGGATGGATGTGACTAGGTTTGTTCATGACCAGGCTATGGAGTTTTATGATTTCAATCTTGATGATATTCATAATCAATTACATAGTGATTTGATTGATGCGTTGTTGAAACGTTTCACTATAGAAGAGAATAATAAACCACATCAATGGAATTATCCTAAACCTAAAGAACAAGAAGACGACAATGAGTAGACTCAATGTTGACATTGATACTGCACGTAAGAATTTGAACAGTCATGATTGGGTGGCTGTTGATATGTATGATTCTTTGTGCAAGAAATGTAATGGTTCAATTCTTAACGTGACTTTAGTGTTTACGTGTGATGAACTGAGTGATAAGGTTTCTAAATAACGATGTCCCTGACACGCAAGTGAGTAGGAGCCTCTAAGTTATTTAGATTATCTGGTGCGCAATGATACACGCATAAGGGTACCGTAGTCGGTACTACCAGATTCGTTGACAATATCTAAGGCAATAACACACAACTTTTTCCCCTGTGTGTTAGGGAAACCATACTAGCAATGTTGTCAACAAGCCCTGCCTGGTTAACGCTAGGCAGGGCTTTACCTACTATAAGGAGGAATACAAGTGGCAAGTAAAGGAATAAATCTAAAGGTAGCAAAAGTAAAAC
>Ga0209599_10000408_pt1 | contig 28434 bp, 48 predicted proteins | sample Shrwel_input2_FT_FD_187534 | JGI IMG/M metagenome (GOLD analysis project Ga0209599, IMG submission 187534) | Subsurface microbial communities from deep shales in Ohio, USA - Utica-3 well 1 S input2 FT (SPAdes) (version 2) ...
CAATCATTTGGATTGCTAGTCCTCGGTATGCGGCCTGTGTTCGGTCTGTGATGTAGGTTTGATACAGCAACCCCATAGCCTCACGGGCTTTAAGTAGATTGAGTTCGTAGACGTTAGGTTCGTTCATATCTTATCCCCTTTGCGGTTCTTGACAATATTTTTCATCTAGTTGATTGATGTTGGTAAGTCCCATTCTCAACCAAAGTCGTTCTCGAATAGTCAACCAATGCGGTGTTCCATCACGGCAAAACAACAACGGTCCATCAATGTGATTCCATTTGATATGTGGTTTGCTATCTGCTGGATATTGTATCATTCTTCAACTCCGAAATGTTCTTTTGCCGCAATGCCCCATACACCAGATTGATTCATTGCGGGATCAGACTCGGCTATCCATTCACCTCCAACTTGTTCATTAGGTGAATCAAACATAATAAAGGTGTCGCCAGACTTTAATTCATTGAGTCGGATAGTTGTCCATTCTGACTCATCTTTTCTTTTGACTATACGCAGTTCGTTCATTCGAAACCTCGCTCAATATGAGCCTGCGAAGACAAATCTAACCAACAAGCGGCTCCAATACAAGCCACCCATACAAATAAAACAAGTAACCAATATGTCATTCTTCAACTCCAAAGTGTTCGGCAATCATGTTATCAACATAGCAGTTGCCACCTCTGTTTTGATATTCCTTAGCTACCTGCATACATTCTTTCACAATCAACTCAGTGTACCGAGCCAAAAATTCATCAGGGATGTTCCAAGCACCGGACAAGTCTGCTAGAGCCAAGTCAGCGAGTTCGTGTAGTTTCTGTTGGTTCATCTTATTTCTCCTTGTGTGTTTAAGATGTATTAATTATACAATGCTTTTGATTTCTGTGTAACTACTAAAAATAGTAGGTTTGTTCATTCTTCGACTCCGAAATGTTGTTTAATCTGTTCACTAATCATACGACCAGTCCAAGCAGGATGTTCTTCACAAGTCACTAACATTTCCCTAACAATTAACTCGGCGAACTTCGCCAACTTGGCCATCAACTCTGGATCGTCGATGACGTAAGAGTCGTCAAGGACTCGTTTGTTGATAAATTCAGCCTGGAATGCTTGTTCTAAAATTCGTTCGTTCATTTTGTTTCCTTTAGAATTCACAAATCACACTGGCTTGATCCAGTGCTTCATCTTTGGACGAAAACGGTTCGCTCACTGTGGTCCAGTTGTCACTATTCTCATCTTGGCGAGTTTGAACATACCAGTCTCTGTGTTGTTTAATGACACGAACCAAAGGAACACCAGTGATTGTTACGATATTTTTCATTTCTAACTCCTGTTTTGTTGCTGTATGTGTGTATTATAACATTGAATCAATTATTTGTCAACCTTTTTAACATAGACAGTGCGACCTTCCAGTCTTTTCGGATCGCTGTAATATGCTCGTTCCTTGGTGTCATCAAACCACCCAGTTTGTTTGGGAATATCGATCCTACGCCATTGATGCAATTCAACATATTCGGGTTGTTGAGTGGAGTTCTTTTCCCGCGGATCTATCTCACCGTTGAACCCGCCATCGGCAGTTTCGGTAATTACGCCCCAACTGATATCAGGTGATGTGGGTTTTGTTTGTTGGTTGTGTTCGTTCATTTCAATTTCCTTTTGTGTTTAAGATGTGTTAATTATACAATGTTTTTGATTTCTGTGTAACTACTAAAAATAGTAGGTTTGCTCATAGTTTAACTCCGAAATGTTGTTTTAATCTATCCGATAATGTCAAACCACGATAGTCATCATTCTCAATAAAAATAGCACACTCTTTCACAATCAACTCGGCAAAAATGAATTGAGGCAGTGGCTGATCGGATTCAGATTGATAATATCGGGAATTTGCCTCATCCCAAAGTTCCTTGATTCGCTGTTGATTCATTCTTTAACTCCGAAATGTTCTTTAACTGCTTTTTCAGCAAGTTCACCGTGTGGTGATAGATTGCGAGTCATTGCGGCACATTCTTTCACAATCAACTCGGCGAATTTTTCAAGTCGGTGTATTTCTGAATAATTTCCAAAGGTACCAGTTTTATCAACATCAAATCCACATTCATTGGCAAGTTTGGCTGTTTGTTCTTTCATTCTTCAACTCCGAAATGTTCTAATAGATCGATCCCGTATGGGCATCGAGATTCATCCTGGCGGTCAATCCAATCAGCACATTCCTTCGCAATCAATTCGGCGAACTTCTTAATATCGTCGTCTGATAGTTGAAGCTCTGTACGATAGTCGCCATGACCATAGCATACGCTACGTTTAGTTGCTCCAGCTTGTAGAGCAAGTTCTTTAATTCGTTCGTTCATTTCAGTAATCCCAAATAAGCTAGTGAGAATGCCACAACGTGAAACGCTAGGGCTGTGACGGCCCATATGATTAAGCCAGTTCGTTTACTCATTCCACTTCCTTCACCCAGTGATAATCGCCCATTGCTAACCACTCTTCATCCAGATATTCTGCACGGTCCCGAGCTTCTTGCTCGGTGTCGAAACACTCGCCACAGATGTCCAAGTGGGTGCCGTCTGGGCGCTTACGATAGATTTGCCACATTTAGAATCCATCCTTGACGATGATTGCCAGGCCCATGATGATAACAGGCATGAGTACGATGATTAAATTAGTGATAGCGGTCATATTGATTCCTTTGTTTCAATCTATGTATAGATTATATGCCCAAACTGAATTAAAGTCAACCTTTAATGTAGTCGAACAGGTGAACCTTATCGTAAGCATTTTTACTACAGGAAGATTGTTACGCCAAATTGCGAACTTTGTTATTAGCCGTTCAGTTTTGTCTAGTAAATTGTTTCCGATTACTGGAATAGGACTGATGATAAGTGCCAGTATTAACAAAAGTGTTACAAATGGAATCATTGGAATGGTGATGGTCCAAAAGATAATATTCAATTTAAGTTTTGGACTCATACCAGTTCTCCGGTTTCATCGTTGACACAGCCTAGATAGACTGCCTCAACATATAATTTGATATCAGGTGTGTTGAACAACAAAATGAACTTGTCTGCCTGCTGTTTGGTTGTAAATTCTTTTTCAAGAAGGACCTTGTGCAGGTTAGGCTCACCGTTTTCTACGGGGTGGACATAAACGATGTGTACGAATTTGGTCATAGAATTATCTTGATAATGTAATCGTGCTTGATGTTGGCTTCCAGAAATTTCATTTTAGCATCATGCTTGTTTTCAGCAAGAACCTCAAAATGCTCTAATCCGGGCTTTTGATAAGACTTGTATACCACTAGGTATGTTGTCATTTTATCTCCCAATCGCTTCAATGCGCCCAAGGTATGCTCGGGCACCTGTAAGTTTAACATCTAACCGATCTAATGCTTCCGCATAGTATTGGTCAATGTGTTTGGCGTGTGTAATCTTTCGTTCTTCCTCAGCGGCAAACTTAACATTGAAAATAGCATGTTCCACTAATAGAACTTGTTGCTTGGCTTTTTCTAGTTCAGTCATTACTTTACTCCGAATGTGTTAAGTGCTGGTTGCAATGTGTTAATCAATTCAGTCTCGCGGCTATGTGCAGGGCGCTTGCCACGCACAACTTCCAACTCACCGAATACAAAACGCTCGGCACCACGCTCACGCAATGCACGAGACAGGCCCCAATCTTTGTTCTCAGTCATGGCCCTTTGCATGTGCTTTTGCATACGACGGCGTAGTGTTTTGAAAACATTGCCTTTGAATTCCATAGCAGTCAGACCAATGTAGTACTCAAGTGTTACAACATCCTGGATGTAGTACAGAATCTGATTGCGGTCACTGCGGCGTTTTCTTGAGTTCATGCATGAATTATAGCACCAAATCCATTTATTGTCAAATTTGGGCATATAGCACTTTAGATTACTTTTCTGTAACAGTGTAGTTTAGGCGGTTAAACCCAACATACGGAGACGAACCGTAACCTGCAAATACTTTGCTGTTGAGTACTAAAGTAGCAGTTCCCTTACGGGACATTTTTTCTGCTAAACGGTACCAGTGTGATCCTTCGGTCATTCGGGAATGACCTGAAGCAGACTGTCTAACCAAAACATCAAATGTGAATGAACGCATTTTAATACTCCTTACTTAATCCAAAAATATCACGCGACCGTCTTGTACTTCAACTTCACCGCTCATGTCGCCCAAATATTCGCCGCCGTTCTGAGAAACCATTATTTCAGATTCCCCGTCCAATTGGGACAACAATTCTATCAATTCACGAACTAACATTTTCTTTACCTTTTCTTTACTATGTCCATAGTATAGCAGGTTACCCATTTATTGTCAAATTTCGGTGAATTCGCTAGTTGTCAGTCAGTAGTTAGTCCTGAATAAAGTATCGGTCCTAGAGTCCCTGAGGTAGTAAAATGAGTACTTTAGTTTCAGAAAAATGTAACTAAAAAGTATTACCACAATTGCGGTTCATGAGTTGGTACATCTTTCAGAATCATGAGAATTTCAGTTTGCTCAGTGTAAACCAATCCCACAGCTTCCAATATATCGCGGCGTTCTTCTACTGGAGTTTTCAACCACGCATCAACTACTTCATAAGACCCGTGAGTAGTGCCATTGACCAGATGATTCATGATCCACGATACTGTTTTCTTCAATGCAACTATTGTATTTGCAGGATGACTTCCACTTATTGCCGACATAAAATCATTTGCAAGTACAGCATTCCAGAAGCCACCGGGATGAAACCCGTGAACAAGATAGTTGAAAATAGGATCAGCGTATTCTCTAGGAATTTCGTATTGAGCGAAGGTTCCCATAAATTTGTTTTTACTATGTGTTGTCAACTTCATACAAACCTCGCTACCAGATTGTTTACAAATTCGTCCGAGCTATCACCTAGATCGTGGTCTTCACAGAATACTGCAACATCACCAAACTTAGCGAGTTTACGACCTGCATCATCGTTATCACAGACTGCGACAACTTTGCGGTTCAGCATTGTTAACCAGTTACTCAAGTCCTTACCTGTGTTGTTGCTTAATACTGCAAGGGCACTCACACCTTTAGCTGTCAATCGTGCGGCATCAAACACACCCTCACACACAAAAACAACATTCGGTGTCAAGTGCAAACTTTCTACTCCCCAAACACCCAGTGTAGGTTGCTTGCGATAAGTGAAATACTTGCCCGATTTTGGATTGTTGTTAGGTTTCTTCTCACCGAACCGACGGTACTGCTGGTATCCACAAAAATTTCCCGACAAGTTCCACAGGTAAAAAGTGGCAACATCGTTCTCAAGATCCAGCACAGGACGATGGAGTTCAAGATCCAAATGTCGCTTTTTCAGATGTTCAACTAATGTTTCCATGCCTCAATTATAAACCCAAACTGATTATTAGTCAAGTTTGGTGGTGTAGTACTTTAGTTACACTTTTGTGATTTCTGCGCGCCAGTAGCACTCTCGGCTTCCGCCTGTTTCCCAGTGAGCTTTATAGGCTTTAGCTTCTTCTAGGGTAGTGTAATACCTAGTGTCATCAGGGTCAACTCGTTGCACACCGCACTCATATTCAGTGACAGTGACTTTATAAACACCAGTTAGTTTGACTTCTGCCATATCGTCTTCCTTTCTCGGGGGTTGCTATCTACTGTAACTACAGTTTAACAGAGAAAGGATTTATTGTCAAGTCTAGTGTACTATTTCCCCTACAGAGGTATTCATGTAGATTTTTATTTCTTTACGCAGGTCTTTTTCTGTATATCCTAAATCTGCTAACTCTTGTATTAATGCTACAAATAATCCATGAGTAGCAATACCGGGAATATAATCCGGATCATCATTATCATTTTCAAATTCGTCTAATAATGGTAATAATGTATCATATATAAAATCACATGCTAATAATGCACTATTTTCTATTTGTTCTACTTCTTCACTAGTATTAACTATTTTAACTTCTTTTGCCATATATTACTCACTTACTGGTTTTGTATATTCATAATTAACGGTTTCTATATTCTCACGGAATATAATAGCACCATTTTTTAAATGAAATCTTCTGGCCATATTAGTTTTCGGGCTTAGTGTTACAAATCTATTAACGCTTGGATATTGTTCTTGTATTTCTTTAACTGCTCGTATCAATAGTTCAGCACCTTTCCCGGCTTTATAACTCCATATAGTATAGAATACAGCAGTTGTCGGTACTTTAGCAGTATTCTTTAAATCGTCTACACCTGCGGGTACAAAATCATGAAAGCTAACACAGACCATTGCGTCAGGGTCATCTTGATTTTCAGCAAGAGCCGCTACTATTCTGCCATCACTTACTCGAAAATCTGTGGGTATTTCCGGTCTTACCGGGTCATCTTTTATAAAGCTTAATAATTTGTGTGTTAGGTCTGTGATGAAGTGTAGCATTTTTTCCTCGAGGCAGTATTACTCGTATTTAGCACAAATGTTATAATATACTATTATTTAGCATAATTTCAAATCTACTAAATATTATCATGGAAAATGTTATTGAATGGAATGTTGGGTTAAACGGATTTAAGAAATGTTCCCTAATATTAGGAGAAAAATCTCATAAATTTACTACAGAATTAGTAGATGATTCATTTGAATATGGGCGTAGTATCACAGAGATATTCAACGACCATTTAGCAAACAGACAAACTAAATATGTAGAAGTTTTATATAGTGGTGGATTAGACAGCGAATTGGTATTATTATCATGTATGAAAAACAACATACCAGTAATTGCACTAACATTGGTTATTAGAGTAGAAGGGCTAGTAATCAACACCCATGATTTATATTATGCTGAGAAGTTTTGCAGAGAGCATAATATAACCCATAAGCTAATTGATTTTGATGCAAGCAAATTCTTTTCAGAAGGTAACCATTTAAGTTACTTAGAACCATATTATATCACTGAACCACATGTAGCCACACATTTCTGGCTATTAGAAAAATGTAGTTATTTCCCAGTACTAGGGGGTGATTGGCCATGGGCTCATACCTTTCCTGAAAATAAAATATTGTCTCCATTTAGATTAGAGTTTTCTAGTTATGAGAGATTTATGGTAGATAAAGGTATACATGGCATAGGAAATATGGTAGGTCAAAGTTTAGAATCTAGTTGCAAAATGATACAACTACAATTAGATTATAGTACAGGTAATGAATCAGTGTCCAATTTAAAAAGTAAAATGTATCAATCTTTATTTCCTGAATTAGCACCTAGATTACGGAGTTATGGTTGGGAGAATCATAAGTCAAAAACATTTAATATATTGATGTATAAGATAGAATTGATAAAAAGATTAAATCTTACTAAAAATCATATCAAATGGAACCATACAATTAAAAATTTATTAAACACACCAGTAACTGAAAATGACAAATTTTGATACGCATGAATCTTTCTATCACGGATTAATTAAAAGTAAATTATGGTTATGTGAGGAATTAGAAGTTGTAATGTACAGTGAGTTTATTAAAAACCCTACATTACATGTTTTAGGCTGCTGGGATAATTTAATGGCATTTATGTTACTTACACGCAAACCAGAATTCTATAGCACTGTTTATGGATATGATATAAATCCAGAAGCAATTAATACTGCCAATCGTGTATGTGATATGTGGCTATACGAGAAACCACATGTATATAATCGTGTACAGGATGTAAATGACTATGATTACAGTTCACATACTAATAGTGTTTTCATTAACTGTAGCATAGACCAAATGGATAGCAACAAATGGTACGAAACTGTGCCCAATAACAGTGTAGTATGTATTCAAACTACTAATATGACGGATCCAGACTTCCCCTGGTATATAAAACAAACCACAGGAAGTCTGGACGACTTGATTAATAAATTTAATTTTACAAAATTAATATACTCTGGTGAAAAGCATATTCAATTTCAAAAAGATGGTTACAAACGATTTATGATTATAGGGTGCAAATAAAAATAGGACCCGAAGGTCCTATTTTACATTGCGGGTCCGTAAACTTCTTCACGGCTCTTCATACCAACTTTACCACCTTCTGCTACGATACGCTTGACAACGTCCTCGAATAAGATAGGTCTAAAGTCAGTTTGTTCCACACAAACACAATGATAACGAGGATCGATGACCTCATCAAATTGTGTAGTGTTACCCCATCTAACTTGTTGAGTTACACGGTGTGTATGGAGATGTCCGTGAATGTTAGTCCCGAATCGACCGAGATTGCTTTCGTGCATAGGGATGTGACTGAGAATACAACCATTCATCACATGATACGCACGGATATCTCTAAAGTAAGGAGTGTATTCCTCAAGTCTAAAGATATCGTGGTTGCCCTTGATTAACACCTTGTCACCGTTTAATCTAGCTAATGTCTTTAACGCTTTACGATTGATTACCACATCACCTAAGTGATAGACCTTATCGTTAGGGCGCACAGTCTCGTTCCACATCTTAACCATAGCCTCATCCATTTCATCTGGATCAGTCCACGGTCGGATCTTTGTGACACCGTCTGCTTCTGTGAACTTACACACTCCGGTATGACCAAAGTGCGTGTCCGACACTAAAAACACTGCTGGCATATTAATTCCTTTCTTTCAAATATGTTATTGCTAAATTCAAAGTATCAATCGAATCGTTTAAGAAACCTATACCACAATTGCATTTGTAACATAACAATCCCCTAACTTTCCCATTATCATGATTATGGTCTACTGTAAACTTTTTACCTAGTAAATCATTACATATTGCACATTTACCATCTTGTGATGAAAATATTTTATCAAATGTTTCTTGGGTGATATTATATTTTGCAAGTCTTTTTCTTTGATACTGTTCTTCCAATTTAGAAGGATTTGCATCCCTCCATTTTTTCAACTTTTTATTATTCTGCTCATTTGTTTTTTTATACGGGGCCATCAATTCCTTATCGTATAATTTATGTAAATTTCTTTTTGTATTACATTGCACACAACTATAACTAGAAACATGTTTTTCTAGAGAACCACATACTTTACATGGTTTTCCGTTATATGTCTTTTTGTTTTCTTTAATAGCTAGGTCTCTCTCTGATGATCGTTTTTGCATTTTTAACTCCAAAGTGTATGATTGTATTTATCATAAACACTTTGGAATTGAGCATTACACACGCTCTTTTTTAACTCGCCCAATACGAGATTCTTTATTCCAATCATACGCAACGCCATCTGGGCATTTGCCGTCAGTTACACTATCAACACCGAATATACCACATACTTCAAAGTCCGGACCACTGATAGTCACAAACTCATTTAGTGATTTAGCATAGTCCATTGCGGATAACAGGTCTACAAATTCTAATTCTTTTACCTTATACATTTTATTCCTTTAAGCAACCATCCAATATTCGTTTTCTTTTAACTCAATTGATTCACTGCCATCATATTCATTTACTTTAAACAATGTACCTTCTGGTATCCATTTTACTTGTAAGTCTGTCATGCCGCCTTTGTAGATTTCAGGATACTTTAGTGTTACATATGTGTCTAATTCAGCCCACTTTTCTTTCTCAACAAATTTTACGATTGCTGGATCAAAAAGTATTTCAGGATATTCATAGTTCCATGTATACCAGCCTGCACCGAAGCCAGGTGAATACAACACTGCTACCTTTCCATCTTCATTTAACTTGTTCATTCTATACTCTTAAAAGTTCGCCAGTCATCAATGTTTGGCTTTTCATCTTCATCATATGTCCAACCCAATGCCTTCATCATACGATGCTTGACTAACAAGTTAGGACTGCGAAATCTACCAGTGTCTTCAAAACCCATCATAACACCTACCTCACAAACTGCACCACTGCGGCAGATACCTGCAAAGCAATGAACAACAACATTCATTCTATTGTCTTTGGCATGCTGTAGTAGTCTAACCAATTCGTTTGCTTGCTCCTGACTGCAACGCATTGCCTCGTCAAGAACAATATCATTCTTTTCTACATCCAAAAATTCAAAATTGTGAATCTCTTTGAACTTATGAGCAGGAGTTGGTCTCCAGCTAGCTGGGTCAACGATGCTAATTAGCATACTATTCTCACCGGCTTCGTGATGAAACCTAGTAGGTATATCTGCTGCCGCTACATTTTCAATCCACATTTCTTATCTCCTATACTAGTATTATACTCCCAAACTTATTTAATGTCAAATTTTAGATATGGGAAAAGGTGTTGTATTTCTACAACACCTTTGGGGTTCCACCTGCACATTGATTACTTTCCTCGGCGAACAGACTTACTTATCGCAACGGTTAAAATATAATCGCTTAATACTACTAAATCTTCCTTGTCCCAATTATTGAATCCGTATGCTTTATTGAGGAAATCTTTGGCACGTGCATAAGCATGGCGCTGGTGTTTATCTGGGGTTTCTGAAATTGCTGGTTTATATAGAATTGAATTACCGTCAACTTCTCCTCGTTCAGCTTTTTTACGATTTTGTTCGGATCTGGCCAGTTGTTTTAAGTGCTTTAGATACGCTGACTTGAATCGGAATACTAGCCCGGTCCTAGGACATTTCCAGCCGTTAAATACTTTTCCGGTAAATTCTACAGGACTCTGGTCGATTGGGTTTAATATTACATCTATTTTTGGCATATTACATACTTAGCATAAATAACATTGTAACTCGCATTTTATTCAGTTACAACTAATAAGGAAAATTATCATGAATATATATTATGTTTATGCCTATCTTCGTAAAAATGGCACACCCTATTACATAGGTAAGGGTAAAGGAAATAGAGCATATAACAAACACCGCATTGCTAGACCAAAAGATACAAGCCGTATAATATATCTAGAAACCAAACTAAGCGAGATAGGCGCACTTGCTTTAGAAAGACGAATGATTCGTTGGTACGGTAGGAAAGACAATAATACCGGAATACTAAGGAATCTTACTGACGGAGGGGATGGTGTTTCCGGGCAACATTGCTCTACCAAGACAAAACAGAAGATATCAAAAAACAAAAAAGGACAACAAGCCTGGAATAAAGGTATTACATACCGAAAAGGAATTGCGAAATCTGATTCAATGCGAAAGTCCTTATCTGCGTCTATGTTAGGCAATAAATCAAAATCCAGTTACTGGATCGTCCGTGATTTAAAAACAAATATCGAAACAACTATATTTAATTTAAAAAACTATTGTATGGAAAACGGCATACCGTATTGACATAGGGTATGCCGTTAGGGTTAATAATGGAATTTTACATTCGCATTGTTATCGGTTTATTAAACTGAGTATCGGTCAGCCATAATCGTTTTCATCATTATACCAGTTGGTGTGAACTCAGAAGGATCTGCGCCCAAAAGACTTGCCATGATGCTTGGTGAGAATCCGCTCACTAATGCAGTGCCGCTTTTATCTGCATTGACAGGTGCATTATCTGAACTATTTAAATTCCAAAAAACAACTTGCGGCGCAGTGTAACCGGCTTGTGCATACTTGCGTTGGATCATTTCCATTGCAGAATCATCGTGGGTTACACATTGATTAAACTGCATGTCAGAAAGGATCAACAACATCTTAGGCATGTCACTTTCAGGGACGTTACCCTTGACTGCAACACTTAGGATCTTGTCCATAGCCTTGTGCAAGTTAGTGTCCATTGCCCATGTGCTTGATACCATTTGGTTGATCTTCTGAACGATAGTACCCTTTAGAGTAATCAATTCAGGAGTACCACTGAAAGTCAAGAATGTGTCCTTAAACGCACCCTTGTTCTTGTCAGCAAGGTATAGACCGAGCGATACACTAACGTCCAAACATGTTACACTACCAGTTCCACCTGCTGGGCAAGTCATAGAACCAGAAACGTCTACCAATGGTAGAATGTTTGCATCGTTCATGTAGTTAGGCAATGCATCCCATTGTGCGGTTACGTGATCCAATTCGGTCTTACCCAAAGTAGAACGGCCGTATGATGAGATTAGACCCTTCAAGACTTCATGAGGGAACACTGCCGAAGCATTGACCTTCACAGTCTTGTCACCACTTACCAACTTAGCCACATATTCAGCGAATGTAGTAGAATGACGGTTGAACGCCTTCTTGTAGATTCGTGATGCCTGTGAAGGCACATGACTGTAGTTGATGTTATCCCAATCATTCGCACACATTTGTGTTTCAACAACCTTAGTCATTGACACCAATTGCTTACGATATTGCTTAGGAGTCATTCCGAAGAATTCACGGATTTCACGTGCGACTTCACCCTTACGAGGAGTCCACTTTGCGGCTAAGCCGTTCTTTGCACGAAGGTTGTCACCTAGCAAAGAATATGCCTTAGCCTTAAGATCCTTGTCCTTAAAGACAAACAAGTCATCGAAACGACCTACTTCAGGGATCTTAACTAGCAAACGTGCTGCCGCTTCTGGGTCATGCTTTTCCAAGTATGACAAGATATCACGGAACAGTTGACGTTCGCCTGCACCACCACGTGCATCACGTGCCCACAAAGCCACACGCAAAGCGAGGTCCTTGTCTTGCACATAAGCCGCAGTGAATGCCGGGATAATGTTCTTACCACGGCTTGCACCGATATTATAGAACAGATCAACCACTGAATTAGCGGTTGACTTACGAGCCTTCATACCATTAGCGGTACGGGCTTCTTGATTTGCGACTGCGTTTACAAATGCGTTCATTTTGTTTTCCTTTGTCAGAATGTGTTTATTTTTCAGATATAAGTTGAAATTTTTAAATTTTGCTGTTAACATTCTATGTTTAAGCAGGATGACCGTAACTGGTGTTTTTATTTTCTGGTCAGCCTTTCCCCTGTATATCGGTTCAGTTACCTTGACCCTATCAACGATTCACGTTGACTATCTAAACTTGTGTCTGCGTTAGAAACATAGAATGTCTTTCCAATCTGTCGTCCATTCCTTCAATGTCTAGTTTCCTAGAACAGTATTTCTACTGTGTCCTGCAACCATTTTCTATGGCAGTTATTTCAGAGTTGATTGTAAGTTGCTGTAATCATCCTAGAATACAAACAGGTTAGTTGTTGACTGCTTTTTGAATAGGGCCATCACTCCTATTGCGATAGATGCATTTCAATAGTTACCTTCAACGTCTGTAGACTCCAATAACTACCATACATTCCATCAGTTCCATTATAGTTTGGATTGCTGTAACTAACCTTTAATTAATCTTTCAATACATGTATTGTAACACTGTATTGATTTATTGACAATTGCTTTTGGGTAAACATGTTAGGTTGTCCTCGTCCCTAACTTTGCGACAATTTGTTTTAGGTTTTTGTATTGCTACGGATTCGCTTTACCTTAAACCGCAAAAGGATTTAAACTTTGGCAGTGAGTTAGGGATTCGAACCCTAGTGCCGTTTACACGACCATCACCTTTCCAAGATGCGCCCTTAAGCCTCTCGGGCAACTCACTATGTTGGCGGAAGCGGTGAGATTCGAACTCACGGGACGCTTTCACGCCCGGCGGTTTTCAAGACCGCTGCCATAGGCCACTCGACCACGCTTCCGTATTTGGCATCCCGGGTAAGCCTCGAACTTACAACCCCTGGTTTTGGAGACCAGTGCTCTGCCAATTGAGCTACCGAGATATATTTATGGGTTTTTTCTAATTCGTTTTAGATATTCTCTACCTACCAAGCCTGCTTCAACTTCCTGAAGTGCTGTCACAATAGGACCTGCTTTAGTATTAAGTGTAGAACGATGTCCACGTTTCAGTTCTCGTACACGGTGTGATGCAATGAGTACTAGATCAAAACGATTACCCACCATATTAACTGCATCTTCACTGGTATATCTTACTCTGCTTTCACTCATATCTTCTTTCGTTGTTGTTAAACTTGGAGCGGGATATCAGGTTCGAACTGACGACCTAGTGCTTGGCAAGCACTCGCTCTACCAACTGAGCTAATCCCGCATATTCTTTCAATACAGAGGAAGACCTTGGGCGGCCCTTCCCCTACCTTTATTTGCGCCTCCCAGAAATTCTGTTTGGCTATGACAATTTGGACAAATAAGTCTTAAATTGTCAGGATGATCGTTCGACGGATCACCATTTATATGATCTACATGAAGTACAAGTTTTTTGTTTTGCCAATCACTTATACCACATACTTCACATTTATAACCTCTTGCCTCAGCAAGATAATTTCTCGCTGTAGGTCTATCTATTCTCTTTTCTAGCAAACCAGAAAAGAATTTTCTTTTGTGTTCTGCTGATTTACCTTGAACAGCACATTTCATACTGCAATATTTGTTGTTACCTTGATGGCTCCAGCGACACTCTTTCTTACAAAATCCACATATATATTTTCACGGTAGATTACTCCTTTAGAGTATTTATGCTCTACCGATAAAAATGCGTTTATCTTGTAACTTTTCGTTTCAACATGATGTAGTAGTATTTAATACCACGCCATGTTGGGAACAAATTAAATTCAATAATAGGAGTAACTTCTTTCGAAATGTTTCCATAAGCACGATCAATAACATCTTTACTCTTGCTCATAATTACTCCTATGTGTTTGGTACCTCGTTGGAGAATTGAACTCCCGTATCCACCGTGTAAGGATGGCGTTCTACCATTAAACTACCGAGGCCTAATTCTATTTAACCAAGTTGGTTACTATCTTTAACTTCTGTTTGACTAGCAATTTTTTCAAATGCTTCATCTTCGTTCTGTTGATCCTCAATCACTCTAGGGTCGGGCTTACGAAAGATTGCATCAAAGTTGTTTGCAAACTCTTGTTGACTGACACTGTATGGTCGTGGACTAGAACCCTTGCTCACTTCTTATCTCCTCGACTCCCACCTGAACGTGAGTTGCTTTTTTCAATCTCAACAAAACTACGAATAAAAGCCCCGCGCACATGAGCATCACTAATCAATGCCGCGGCACGTTTAACTGATTTGGGCACTTTCACTGCTTTCGCATCATAACCTCTACATGTCATACTATTTCCTCTTTAAAAAATGATTGGTCTCCGATGAGAGATTTGAACTCCCGCGACATGCTCCCAAAGCATGAATACTACCAGGCTATATGAATCGGAGTTTATTTGGTTGCGGGGGAAGTATTCGAAACTTCTGGGCCGAGCTTATGAGACTGACCGATCGCCTGAATCCCCGCATAATTTATAAATGTACTTCTTTTTCACTTACAGAGCCAGTCTTATCAGCTGGGTGTGAAACACATTTATAAAGTGAGACTGCTACTTACACCACATAAGCCCAATCTCTGAGTTGTTACTCTGTCCATACCCACCTGATTTAGTCGGTAGTAAATGTCCTTTGTGATTTCTCAAGTCGCCCTTAAATAGAGCCTTGCGGTAGATCCAATGCACCGTACAGTTATCGTTACTGTAATTACGCAACCATCTTAACGTCGGTTGTCACGGGTTTCTTGGTGGAGGATAACAGAATCGAACTGTTGCGAAAACCTTGCAAAGGTCCCAGGCTACCATTACATCAATCCCCCATATAGAAACACACTTGGTATAGTAACAAAAGCTATCACGGATGAACCCAATTTTTATCAAATATGTTTTTATATGGTGCCCCCCAAGAGACTCGAACTCTTACACCTTTCGATACCAGAACCTAAATCTGGCGCGTCTACCAATTCCGCCAAGGGGGCAATTATAATATAACACACTACGAACCTCTTTCTAAGTTATGGGCCTAGCGAGTATTCCAAATGTGTTCATGTAATGTGTTATATTATAACAGATAATTATTTATCTATCAACTATTTTGGACAACTGTTTCTCATTCTGTACATTGTATAGAATGAGAAACACATTTGGAGCGGGGTAAGAGAATCGAACTCTTGACCGAAGATTGGAAATCTGCTGTTTTACCATTAAACTAATCCCGCAATGTAATCCCAAGCAAGTTGTGATTTATTCAATACATATATTTTAGCATTATTTTGAGTAGCACACAACCTTACTTTTACCGAATCTATCTTAATCAAATAATCATTTTTTGGATCAAGATAAATGTCAAATTCTGTAAGATAGAAGTCAGGTGTATAATGCCTTTGCTTTCCTGTTTCATCTATCCATTTTAATCTTTTAGGTCTAATCCATTTGATATTATTTTTGTCCAACTCTTTAGCTAAAAGCAATTCATAGGAAGATTCTAACAATACACCATTATATTCAAATGTTTTACGATAATTTTTACCACCAAAACCTCTTTCAATTGCTTTTGCAGATAGAAAGTTTTTAGTATCTTGTGTATGAAGGTTCGTACCACGATTTTTGCGAGTAGCAACCATCATTTTAGATTGATCCTCTTTGGTACGTGAAGTAAAATGTTTACTACGCATACACATTTGTTTTGTAACACTGAATTTTGCAGACACTTCAGCAATAGAATGTCCTAAATCATAATATTTTTGTATCTCGGACCAGTTATATTTATTTTTCATAAATCTATTTATCCCAAGACTAAGGTATTACCATTATACAATCGTGAATACGAACCCCGCATAAATATATTTATGTATATATATGATGCTATCACAAAGACCGGACTTGTTATCCACTTATCAATGAGTGATGACCATACTTTTTACATTATGATATTTGATATTGACAATTTCAAATTGACCATGAAATTCTTCAATAACATTGAAACAGCACTTGCTTTTGTACAAGCATTGTAACTGTTTGGAGCAACGGGTCAGATTTGAACTGACGGTTTTTCGGATTTGCAATCCGATGCATTGGGCCTCTCTGCCACCGTTGCATGTTGTTTTGGCGGAGCATGTAGGAATCGAACCTACTCACCCATTGCTGAATGATGGATTAGCAATCCATTGCCTTAACCGGTCGGCCAATGCTCCTTAAATTTGTTTAAAATCACCCTTAATGAACAGATTATGAACATTATTCATAAATACAATTATGAAATGCTTAACTTGCTCAACCCCACTAACCGGAAGACAGAAAAAATTCTGTTCCAGTGTTTGTAAAAACGCTGATATAAACAATCGTCACAAGGACTATGCTTCACAGCGAATCAGAGGTGAATCTAGAAAACTTGAACTAATTAAAATGAAGGGAGGATCGTGTGAAATTTGTAATTACAATCATAACTATTCCGCACTATGCTTCCATCATTTACACGATAAAAAATTCCAAATTGATATTAGACAATGTTCTAATCGTTCCTGGGAGACACTTGTAGAAGAGGTGAACAAATGCTCACTGCTATGCCACAACTGTCACATGGAACTACACTATCCTAACAACTTGGTGCCTCCACCTGGACTCGAACCAGGAACCAACAAATTATGAGTTTGACGCTCTAACCAATTGAGCTATAGAAGCGAATCCTTGCATTTAAAACCATACTATAATACACTCCCAATGCGTGTCAAGCACTGTAGCTTTGTAGGTACACCAAGAATCACAGTTTCGAACCTGTGTAATGTAGCACTCGTCAAAGGAAACCGTTAAGTTCAAAGCCTAAGACTATCGGGCAAGCTGTGTCCCATTACGTTGACAAGAGTATACTATAGTATGGTGCATGATTTCTCATGCATCATATGTTTGGTGCGACTGACCGGACTCGAACCGGTACGCACTAGGCGGCAGATTTTAAGTCTGCTATGGCTACCAATTACATCACAGTCGCATTTTTCTTTCTACCGCCACTACGATTCAAGGCGATATTCTTTTTGTGTTCTTCACTCTTAGGTTTTCCTTTGTTTCCTGCACCGTTATTGTTTCCTGTACGACTTTGTAATCTACAAGCCTCTTCATAACCGTACTTTTCAACTTTGATATCCCAAGGGCTTTTGAAGGTGCCATTATTTTTGGCATCTTGAACATTTTCTTTTCTTGTTCCCCAGTAAAGATGTTTTGGGTTTGAACACTTGTCATTATGACAGGCGTGACACAAATCAACTTTGCTAGGCAAGTTTGTATCTAAGTACTGTGCTAATACACCTCTATGTACCGTACTATTGCCACCGCGCTCAACGCAAGGCTCTGTAAGGTCTAAGTGTTGTGTACGCACATCCCTAGATTCATTTATCCAGTTTTCAACTAAAATCATTTTCAATCTCCTTATGTTTATTTATGCTAAACACGAGAAAATAAACGATTTAGTGTTTACCTACGAATTTTTAAAGAACAGATGCTAGTATATATCACTTTGCATTTGTTGTCAATGAATTTGTAAGTAGTGTCACCATCGTTATAGACACCATTCACCCATTTATATAAAGCCGGCTGGGACTCGGTACGCTACTAGGGATAGATCCAGATGATGACCACTTCATGCTCGTCCCACTCAAGCGACAAGCCGGGCAACGAACCCGCATCCTTTTACTATATTGGTAGTTCGAACATACCTTTATAGCGTGACTTCTCTTGCTAACACTTACAAAACTGATATGAAACACATTCCCTTACCCCGATGAAGTTATCGTTGGACAACAGGTATCTCTCCTGCTTTTCTATGATGGATGAACATGTTTCAAAACAAAATAGAAATCGGTACACATGCTAGCTGATTTGTGCTTGCACTGCACTAATAGGCAGTGAGTAGTCGCCACTCTACTTTTCCTCCGACTTCAAAACTCGATGATCGAAGACGACCAATTTAAACTTTATTATATAAAATACGTATGTAATAAATACTCTATATAATAACTTTAAATTATGGAAATACAAGACATTTGCTATACACCGATTGACGCCAAAACAGTAGAAAACTTAAATGTTGATGACGTTAGAGCATGGGTTGAAGAAACTGTACCACAAACTCATATTAGTGGAACTATTGCAAAAGGTGCTCACAACACATTGAGGTCTCGCTATCCTTGGAATATTTGCTATGCTTATCTAGATCGAGCAGGAGGATGGCAAAACAATTTTGACGTTAAATTTCCAGAGCTGGCTGATAGCTTTACATCATCCTTTGGACTACAACTATCAGACATATCCGGTGTACTTTTGTTGCCAAAAAATGAATTATTTTCTGGTTTAGGAGTCTGGCATTCTGATCCTGACATAGGGGGTTTACGAATGTACCTGGAAAACAAAAACTTTGAAAAGAATCCGTTGTATTACAAAAAATCTAAAGTTGCACGTACTGGATTGAATACATTAGGAACTGCAACTGACAATGATCCTAGATTTCACGAAGAAATGCATGTATGTAAAATACTTAAAGAAAACCAAGCATTTTATTTGAATAACATGCAAGGTGTACATAGTCCATTCATTGATTCTAGCTGCCAACGTTTTGCTGTTATTATCTCGGCAAAAAATGGTGATACATCTATCATAGAAAAGACCAAACAGCTTATCATTGATTCTGCGATAAAATACAAAGATTATGCTTTAATTTATTAATCAATTGGCGCACCGTAGGGGACTCGAACCCCTGGCCTCTTGCGTGACAGGCAAGCGATCTAACCAACTGAGCTAACGGTGCAAATAAAACGGTAGTTGGAATCTTACTTCAACACGCTCTAGGCGTATCGGTCTGGTGGAGTTAACCACGATTCAAGCAACTACCTAATCTTGGTGGAGACGACTGGAGTCGAACCAGTAGTGCCTTTCGGGCGGCGGATTTACAGTCCACTGGGGTTACCAATTTTCCTACATCTCCAAGATTTGGAAGAGCTACGGGGAATCGAACCCCGCTTACAAGGATGAAAACCTTGTGTCCTAACCGATAGACGATAGCTCCATAATAAAACGATACACTAGCCGACCCCGGGATTTTAACCCAGTATTCATATTAGTTTTACACGAGTTTTACGCTCGGTCAATTAGTGTATCAAAAGATGATTCACTGCACTCATTTCCTTAGATCGCTCGGTGCAGTGAATGAAATCATATAGAAACACATAAAAGCAATACTAACCTGCAATTCACCGCCTCTCTCGGACTTGTTAAAAAACTGCCGATTGCGTAACTTAGCTGGACTTTCAAACTAATATGCGTTTTTATATGATTCCTCGCTACACGTTCTTTCACAAGATTGTGGACTGTTATCACTCAGCATCATTATCGTGCTTTGTGTTGTCTATGCGAGGATATCACATTTTATAAATTTTTAATGAACTGTTAGCAACTACTCTATCATTTGTTGCTATGTGTCTATTATAACACCGTTTGAATTAATTGTCAAGAACTTTGTTTCAGTGCCGTTGCATATGCGGTGGACCTATCTGAAACAAACTCTTTTTCTCAACTCATGCTATGATTGTATCATAAGCACCATTTATTGTCAAATTTTATCTTGTTGTATTTCTACAACAGAACCAAATTAAAACACACTATGAGAATCACACTTCCCAAGTTCTCACGCTTGGTTACAACTAGAAGTTACAGACAGATTCGGCTGTCCTGTGAGTAATGTGTTTTAATTTGGTCCGGGGTACAGGAATCGAACCTGTATCGACTGCTTAGAAGGCAGCTATATTATCCATTATATTAACCCCAGATAAATTTCTTACTTGCCCCTATTGTAGCAGATTGATGAATTATTGTCAAGCCCTCTATCACGGAGAATTTTATTTCTTCTTTTGTAAATTGCCGCGTTAGAAATTCCTAACATATTCTCCAACTCAGATATTCCATGCTTACTCATTAAGTCGATAAGGTCAATCTTATCCCAATCAACCTTGCGTCTGTTTGTTGTAGCACACGTAGGGGAACAGAAACTATTTGTAATAGGTTTATCTGAGCCACATACAGGACAAGAATCATATTCTTGTATTTTTTTAATAGAAGTAAATTCTTCATTAAAGATAGCGTGTTGTTCAGGTAACTCTCTTAGACCTGCATGAATCTCACTATGGCAATTGTGGCAAACTAAGATGCATTTTTTTAATTCACCAACTACTTTATCCCACGTTTTAGGATTGGCTCTTAACCTACCAAACGCTAATTCTTTTTGTGTCGGATCTATATGATGGAAAGCCAATCCCTCTTTACATGTATCGTAACCACAGCATTGACATTTGCCCCCCATAGCTTCCACCATACGCTCTTTAGTGCGGTGACGCCATGCTTTAACTCTATTTGATGATATTGACATAAGATATAACCTCTAACCTTCATATCTATTTATACAAAGTAGAGGTTATAGTTATATATTGGCTCCGGATGTGAGATTCGAACTCACCTAACCAGTGATTAACAGTCACGCCCATGCACCTAGCTCGGGTTTTCCGGAATAAAATTTGGTGCCCACACCATGATTCGAACACGGCACCTACGCATTACAAGTGCGTTGCTCTACCAAATGAGCTATGTGGGCGTCTTTTTATTTAACTGAAGTATATCACAACGAAACTTTTTTGTCAAGCCTCATTGTGATATCTTCCTAAGAAAGCAAGATTCTCGAATGCTTCGGGACACCTGATAGCAAGTATTCCATTTGATCTGCTAGGATCGTGCGATGTTGTAGAATCATGTTTTCGTAATGGTTGGGTGCATACGGTGCGTACAGTAGTTCCATACGTGCTTCTTTCAAAGACTTATGGCCCTTCTTGCTGTTACAATCCTTACACGCAGTAACTACGTTCATCCAAGTATTTTCGCCACCATGATACTTTGGTACAACATGGTCACGGCTTAGATTGTTATAGTTGGGATGATGCTCTCCGCAATATGCACACACGTACCTATCACGACCAAACAATGTTCGGTTAGTAAGTGCTACAGTAGTATGCTTATGAGGGTTAAAACTATGACCCTTAATTGCAATTATTGAAGGAGTTTCTAGGTAGCTTTCAGTTCCGTCATTTTGAATTCCCCCGCGGTACTTAGCCACAATTTCACCCATTGACCATGCTACTGAATCAGTTGCGTGGTAGGCGATTGCGTCATCGTATGAGATCCACTGACGGGGAACTCCTGAGATATCTAATGCTAGAACGGACATGCTATACTCCTTTGCGTTACTGTCTACATCTATTTAATGCCTTGATGGAGGGACATGAGAGATTCGAACTCCCGACCTTTGGTTTCGAAGACCAAGACTCTTCCTCTGAGTTAATGTCCCATATTCTATTATATGACAAACACCATTATTTGTCAAGTTGTTGTGTCAATCTGCTGAGGGGAAATTACTATCTAAAAATTTTATAGCATCGTTCATTGTAAACGGTCTAGTAAAACTTATTGAAACAAGATATCGCATCTCATTTGAGAAATTAAAACCTGTATGCCACTCAGATCCATTGAACAAATACATAGAGTTTGGCTTATATTTCAATGGTTTGATATTGGGTATGTGACCAGGACCCAAACTTTTGTTGTTTTTATCACCGAACAATGTGTAACTGTTGTCAAAACAATTTAATAATACACTCATTGACGCATTTCTATCGTAATCACGATGCCAATGATAACTAGTATTTGGTTCTAATCGTTGAATATAGAGGCGTTCTGGTTCAACAAAATTATCTATCAACATTTTAGTCTTGGGGTTATCATTGAATATAGACGCAGGAATTCTGAGTGCCCATTCAACGTGGTTGACTATACGATACCAATCGTCAGGGGATGCATCGTTCAGCATAGACCACAGACTATCCATAGTCTGTTGTGTTAATGTTTCAAATTCTTTAAAATACATCAGTTATTTAGTGTTGTATTTTACTAAATTGAATTATTGGTACCCCCTCTCGGAGTCGAACCGAGAACACTCTTCCTTTTGAGAGAAGCGACTTTGCCAGATTTGTCCAAGGGGGCATGGTGGCTACAGCTGGACTCGAACCAGCAACACAAGAATTTTCAGTCCTCTGCTCTACCATTGGAGCTATGTAGCCATTATTTTGTTTGCGGAATCTTTCTGAGACTATCTAGTTTCACTAGACACTCACGCTGAGTTTCCATTCTGAACACACGCAGATAATCTACGCCGTCAATCTTTTGAATGTCCTTCAGATTTTTACAGAAGAACTTTTCTTTGTTTCTCATGTTTTCAAAATAAACTGTTTTCATTTCATTCTCCTTGATAAAGTGACTCTCTGTAAATTTCGCACAACAAAGTCCATGAATCTATTTGTTCTTTTACTACCCTATTCCATGTAATCATTTATTATCTCCTTGTTGGTATCTCCGATCAGAATCGAACTGATATCTATTCTTTAGGAGAGAATGGTTCTATCCATTGAACTACAGAGATGTGTTTGGTGCCCTTGACTGGTAGGATCGACGAGACTCGAACTCGTAAACTGCTGACTCTCATTCAGCAAGGTATACCAATATTCCCTTCACGATCCCATTTATTGATTCGTTGATGTAGTTCTTCTATAGTAATACCGCACATCATTGATTTTTTAGCATTATCCGAGTGTAAGATAAATTTACAATTTGCAGGATGTGAAATAACTTTTGGGTCTATACCAAAGTTATATCCATACTGGACTGAAACAATATGATCTCTTACTACTCCTGTTTTATTGGAAGTTCGATGGTACATACCAAACTTTTTTAATAACTCAAATCCTTCAATCTTTTCTATAATCCCAGCTAAATTGAATTGACATTGCTCTCTATAGATCACCTTGTTCAATTTTTCTTGATCAGATATTTTTCTTTTTCCTAATTGGTTTTTGGCCGCCGCAGCTATTCTTGGGTCGGTTTCTTTAGTTAGCCCCTTAGCCCAGGACATTCTATCTTTAATTTCTACCGGAAGGTTTTTATATGTTTCGACATAATCTCTTCCGCATTTTTTTAATCCGTTGCTGTTCTTCTTTTTATTTGCTAAACAACTGTTGCTACTTTTACAGCACATTAATCTATTAGATCCGTTGATAAATTTAGCAACGGTGCCGCAACCATAAGAACATAGCTCAGTAGTTTGTATAGGATTGGAAATTCTTTTCATACTATATTTATGCAATACACGCAAACTCTGACAGAGTTTGCGTGTCTACCAATTCCACCACAAGGGCATAAAATTTTGGTAGTCGATAGTGGTGTCGAACCACTGACCTCTTCGATGTCAACGAAGCGTTCTACCGCTGAACTAATCGACTATATGTTGGCGGAAAGCAGAGGAGTCGAACCCCATCCCTGTTAAGAGAACCTGGTTTTCAAGGCCAGTCGCAGGACCAACCCCGCTGCATTACTTTCCAATATTACTGGTCTCCGTGATAGGTCTCGAACCTACGGCCTCAAGTTCCCCGAACTTGCGCTCTTCCAACTGAGCTACACAGAGATAATTCTTACAAGGAAGAAATACTCTTCCATTTATATTTTCTAGCACAATGAATACTATTGTTCAGTGCGCTTGCACATGGAAACTTATGACCTTTTCTGAAAGTCCATTCGTTTATTTTGAATGACTTCAATACCTGATCACCGTTCCACCATCCACGCTCACACTTAATGTAACCTAGTTCTTCTAACTGGTTACGCAACTTAGTGAATTCATCGTGGTCTTTGTTACTGATACTGACACCCTTGTCATATCCCTTAAGGACTTTGATAAGGTCCTCGTGAGTTGGATTATTACGATCTTTGATAAAGTCGTGTTCAGTCCTAACAATAACATCACAAATAAAACTTTCATCAATAGTGAATTGTCTTAACATTACTGATCCTGTTGTTTGGTCGGCGTAGTTGAAATCGCATCAACAAGCCAGGTCATGTCTTTTGTACATTATGCACAGGACCTGCTGAGGCTTCCTCAGTACCCGGGATATACGCCTATGATTGGTGCTCAAACTAAGAATCGAACTTAGATTTCATTCGTACCAAGAATGTGTTCTACCATTGAACTATAAGAGCAAGTTGGGAGCCTAGCTATCTTAGTGTCAGTAAGACTCACTAGATTGTCTCGTACACAAGAGTTTACACTACCTATATAATCATACTATAGTGTCACACACCAGCATAGTGTGCTAGATTACTCGGGACTCATCGTGTCGTCTATCCCTTAACTGGTACCCGGTGATGGTTACGATCCATCTACAGCTGCCTTATCAAGACAGTACCTCACCATTCGGTCTACCGGGTATAAAATTAAAATTGGTGCTCCTTGACAGAATCGAACTGCCGTATCCGCGTTACAAAGGCGGTGTAATACCATTATACGAAAAGAGCTAATTGGTGGAGATGCCGGGATTCGAACCGCGGACAAGAACTTTTACAGAGTTAGAGCTATAATGATTTACAATTATCAAAATGAAATCTAACCATAACATTTGTTGCGCCAGTTTTATGACAATGTGGACATTCTATTTTTGCTCTCTTTAGCCCTGTATTGCATTTACCACTTCCGTTAGCAAAAGATGCTTGACGGAGTTTTTCTTTATGATTTTCTGACCGAGCACTGGAAGCTATCTTTTTGTAATAATCTTTCCCATATCGGTCTTCAATTGTTTTTGCTCTCTGGGCACGATTTACTTGTCCAAATCCACCCAAACCACCTGATTTTATATTCATGCAATTAGGATCATCAATCAATGCTTGATTAACTAACTCTTTTTCTTTTTCTATGAGTAGTTCTCTAGTTTCAAACATCTCTAAAATCATCTTAGTGTGCTTCTCTTTACCGTGTTTTAGTATGGATCGCTTGATATATTTGCCACTACCGTAATAGTTGTCGTCAAGATTATCTGTACTGTGTATTCCCACATAATACATTCCATCGAATCTTGATATTCGATAAATATAATGGTATTTTCTTTTATTAATGCGTTTCATAAATGTATTTATGCTACCATTACATCACATCTCCGAATAAAACAGGATACTATTCTTGACGAATGCTCTACCGAGTGAGCTAATCTGGCATGAAGCCAAATGTTGGAATCGAACCAACTACCTATCGTTTGATAGATTTTGCTGTAAGTATCCTAAAACTGGCACCCCCTGATGGATTCGAACCACCGAATGTCGGAATCAAAATCCGAGGCCTTACCACTTGGCGAAGAGGGTATAAATTGTGGTACCCAGTACAGGTTACGATCCTGTGTCTCACCCTTATCAGGGGTGTGTTATACCATTTAACTAACCGGGCATACTTGGTAGTGATGGTCGGACTCGAACCGACGATAAACTCCGTATGAAGGAGGCACATTAGCCGCTATGCTACATCACTATGATTGGGTTTAGACTACTTAGGGGTGACCTATTATTTTCGAACCCTCACTAAGAAAAGATAAATACTATTATGAAACAACCTTCTTATCCATGTTCTTGCATTATTTGCAAAAAGCCATCCAATTCACTCGGTATTGCTACTCATTTCATGAGGGCTCACGGAACTGATGAACAAAAAGATTTATTTAAAAACTCTACAGTTGCTTGGAAAGCAATTGTTAAAAACACCCATGAATCTTACGAAATCTCTCCTAATTTCTGCAAAGAATGCAATTCTCCGCTTTCTTTTCAAAAGAAATTTAACGCTTTCTGTTCACATAAATGTAGTGCTAATCATAGCAATCGACAACGAAAAGAGACTGGATGGTCTCTTTCTACTGACAGTCGGGAAAAAATAAGCAACAAGCTTTCAATGTTTTCAGGACCATACACAAAAGTGCATTTCAAGCCTTGTAAATTTTGTAATCAAAACTTTTTGACTACTACGAGAGTTCAAGTTTGTAAAAATTGTCAATATTTAAAATGGAAGAACAACAAAAATCAATACTCCTTTAAATTTAATATTTTTGATTATCCCGATCTTTTTGACTTAGATCAACTCAAGTTACTTGGTTGGGTATCTTTTGGTGGAAAAAGGGGAGGAAAGAAAAATTTTCAAGGGCTTTCAAGGGACCATCGTGTCTCAGTGCATGATGCTAAAAAATTCAAATATGATCCTTATTACATTTCTCACCCATTGAACTGTGAATTAATGCCTCATTCAGCTAATAACAAAAAGAAGACTAGATCATCTATCGAGTATCTTGAATTGGTGAGATTAGTTGACGAGTATGATAATAGGGGTAGCTACTGAGAAGTCTCACTCAGACTACAACTTTCACAGAGTTGGGTGCCTATTTTACACTATAGCCACCCCTATTATCACACAACCACTACACTATAGCCACCATAATAAACAGGATGTATTTTTACGAGTTGAATTAAAAGTTCAGTGTATAAAATTTGCTGTTAACATCCTAAAACTGGTACCCTTGCTCGGAGTCGAACCGAGAACACTCTTCCTTTTGAGAGAAGCGACTTTGCCAATTTGTCCACAAGGGCATTAAGCTTTTGTATCAATATTTTGACCCTTATCTTGGTAAGTGTCGAGTGTTCCCCTATATGTATATGTCACACATTCATAATAGGTCTTGTTGGACTTTGGATCTAAAACTTGCGTATATTGTCTGACTACAATGTCGTTACGCACATAGTCTACTATTCGTTGTATAGATTGAATTTCCATCAAGTATTTATTGATACCATATAGGAACACACTCTTGAACAGTCCTTCAACGGTTAGTCGCTATCTCCCTTACTACTCGGGCGGATCTGTGAATGTGTTCGTATATGGTAGCTCCTTACTTCAACCCGCACGAAGCGGCGTCGGTCTGGTGGAGTTAACCACGGAGTTAAACTACCATATGGAAACACACTACTGAAATTGAGTATGAAGGAATCGAACCTTCTTCCACGTTCCACGTACTCGATGCCCGTTTCAGTCAGGCTAATGTGTTTGCATATGGTAGGGGCACAGAGACCCTTACTTCTTATTTCTTCCTCGCCATGTATCAGTTGTACTATGACAATTTGGACACATTGCTTCTAAGTTTTCTCTTATGTCATTTTTATTATTTCCATCTTTGTGGTCAATCTCAAACGATATAGGAGACCCCAACCACTCAGATAAACCACACTTGATGCACTTATAATCTTGTTCTTTTATTATGCGGGCCCTTTTAGAGTCCCATCCGCACTCCTCAAAAGTTCTTTCAGCGAATCGCTTTAAGTGAGATTCAGAAAGATTCTTTTTCCATGTTTCTACATCAACTCGCCTGGCAGGCTTTCCTTTTAAAGCTAGACGTTTTTTGGACTTACTCTCTTCCGAGAAGTTTCTGCTGTTAGCACATGTTCTGGAACAAAAAGTACCAGGCTTATTGTGTTCTGTATTACATTTAGGACATTGTTTCATATCGAACTCTCTTTAACTATAAAAGTATTTATCATAGTTCGATAATTTTCTACCATTTAGTGAAATACACTGGTTGGGATACAGATCCAACTACTGATGCTTGACCCTATTGCTAGGCGCTTGCTCGTCAATATACTTCACTAAATGGTGGGGCTACTGGGACTCGAACCCAGAATTGGCAGATTAAAAGTCTGCTGTGATAACCATTTCACTATAACCCCCATATGGTCCCTCCGCTCAGAATTGAACTGAGTCTTCTCGGATTAAGAGTCCGGTATGCTACCGTAACATCT
>Ga0209599_10000409_pt1 | contig 28422 bp, 28 predicted proteins | sample Shrwel_input2_FT_FD_187534 | JGI IMG/M metagenome (GOLD analysis project Ga0209599, IMG submission 187534) | Subsurface microbial communities from deep shales in Ohio, USA - Utica-3 well 1 S input2 FT (SPAdes) (version 2) ...
GGTGTATTTGAAGGCCAATACATACATTCTTTGTTAAAAATAGGCCTGCCAGGAGTTATCCCCGCATGAGTGCCATTACTCCATACGATTGGGCGATTATCGCCTTCGTGATCGGCGTTACATTTCTTTGCGTTTTTATGCTGACTGTTCCTTTACTCCTAGGGGGTAAAGCATGGGGACGTGCGAAGCAAGAACAGTTTGAGTCAGGTGTAGTAGGTGCGGGCGGTGCTCGTATCCGCTTATCAGCCAAGTTCTATTTAGTTGCAATCTTCTTTGTGGTTTTCGATTTGGAAGCCCTTTATCTTTATGCTTGGGCGACTTCTGTACGTGAAGTTGGTTGGGTAGGTTTTGCGACTGCTGCAGTCTTTATTTTAGTTTTATTAATTGGTTTGATTTACGAACTTTCAACAGGTGCATTGAACTGGGCACCTTCGGATCGTCGTAAAGCGGCTGGTGTGAAAACGAATATTGGCTCGCCAAATATGAACATTGCTGACATTACTCGATTCAATAACATTGAAGAGTTGGTTGTCGATCCGACTGGACATATTCCAGCACAGTCTTCTGGTCGTGTTAAATCTAAAACACCGACTACATCATCATTTAAAAAGGAGTAAGTCGGGATGAAATATACTTTAACCCGTGCGAATCCAGATGCCGATCAATATCCATTACAAGATCGTCAAATCGTAACTGATCCACTTGAGGAAGAAGTTAATAAAAGTGTGATGATGACACGTCTTGAAGATGTGTTGCATACAGCCGTGAACTGGGGGCGTAAAAACTCGTTGTGGCCATTTAACTTTGGTACATCGTGCTGTTACGTTGAATATGCAACGACTTTAACAGGTGTGCATGACTTATCACGTTTTGGTGCAGAGGTTATTCGTGCTTCACCGCGCCAAGCAGACTTGATGATTGTTGCGGGTACCTGCTTTGTCAAAATGGCGCCTGTAATTCAACGTTTGTATGAACAAATGCTTGAACCGAAATGGGTGATCTCAATGGGTGCTTGTGCAAACTCAGGTGGTATGTACGACATCTATTCTGTGGTTCAAGGTGTAGACAAAATTATTCCTGTTGATGTGTACATCCCAGGTTGTCCACCTCGTCCAGAAGCATTAATCCAAGCATTAATGTTGCTTCAAGACCAAATTCAACTTGAGCGCCGTCCACTTTCAGCGGTTATTGGTGATGATCTTCAGCCTGTGTATAAGCCAAAGATGATGCCAGAACGTGACCGTAAAAATGCTGAACGTATAGCAGTGAAAAACTTGCGCTCTATGGATGAAATTAAATAATTTTTAAGATGAGTTTTTGACATATCGGAAGGATATGGTCATCGAGAAAATTGCCAAAATTTGTATTAAATAGGAAGCCAAGCCAATGGCTGAAACTGACATTGCTATGCCAGAGTCAACGCCAGTTGATTCACGCCCAGCATTTGCAATCGTAGAAGAGCTCAAAACCAAGTTTGGTGAGAATTTCTACGTGCAGGCGACTTTTGAAGAGTTTCCAACAGTCTGGGTTGAGCGCGCACGCGTGCAAGAAGTCCTTATGTTCTTACGTAAAGTAGAACGCCCTTATGTGATGTTGTTTGACTTGTCTGCGGTCGATGAGCGTTTACGTGTTCATCGCGATGGTCTACCAGCATCTGACTTCACTGTGTTCTATCATTTATTATCGCTTGAGCGTAATAGTGATATTCGTATCAAAGTTGCGTTGAATGAAAATGATTTAAGCATTCCAACTGCAACCAATATTTGGCCAAATGCCAACTGGTACGAGCGTGAAGCTTACGATATGTTCGGTATCGATTTCGCAGGGCATCCAATGCTCCGTCGTATCTTGTTGCCAACCTATTGGGAAGGTCATCCGTTACGTAAAGAATATTCTGCGCGTGCGACAGAATATACGCCGTATATGCAAGACCAAGCAAAGCAAGATTTCGAACAAGAACACTTACGCTTTGTGCCAGAAGACTGGGGTCTAAAACGCGGTAATGACGACGAAGACTTCATGTTCTTGAACTTGGGTCCTAACCATCCATCTGCGCACGGTGCATTCCGTGTGGTATTACAGTTGGACGGTGAAGAAGTCAAAGACTGTGTGCCTGATATCGGTTATCACCACCGTGGTGTGGAAAAGATGGCTGAACGTCAAACTTGGCATTCATTCATTCCTTATACCGATCGTGTTGACTACTTAGGCGGCTGTGCGCAAAACATGCCATATGTGATGGCAGTTGAGCAGCTTGCTGGTATTAAAGTACCAGAGCGTGCACAAGTGATTCGTGTGATGTTGAACGAATTATTCCGTATCAATAACCACTTGTTGTTCTGTGGTACAGCGATTCAGGATGCAGGCGGTATGACCCCTGTATTCTATATGTTCGCAGACCGTCAAAAAGTCTATGACATCGTTGAAGCGATTACGGGTTATCGTATGCACCCAGCATGGTTCCGTATCGGCGGTACAGCACACGATCTTCCAAACAACTGGCAAAAACTTGTTAAAGAATTGCTAGAGTGGATGCCGAAGCGATTGAACGAGTACTACACAGCGGCGCTTAAAAACTCAGTATTTATTGGTCGTACCCGCAATGTTGCGCAATACGATGCTAAATCTGCGTTGGCTTGGGGCGTAACGGGTACTGGTTTACGTGCGACGGGTATTGATTTTGACGTTCGTAAATATCGTCCATATAGTGGTTATGAAAACTTCGACTTTGATATTCCAGTGGAATATGAAGGCGATGCATATGCACGTGTCTTGGTTCACTTCCGTGAAATTACTGAGTCGTTGAAAATCATTCAACAGTGCTTGGACAACATGCCATCTGGTCCATATAAAGCGGATCACCCATTGGCTGTTCCACCACCGAAAGATAAGACATTACAAGATATTGAAACCTTGATTACGCACTTCTTAAGCGTTTCTTGGGGTCCAGTAATGCCTGCGGGTGAGTCATCATTTATGACGGAAGTTGTGAAAGGTGCGAGTACTTATTATTTGACTTCTGATAAGTCAACCATGAGTTATCGTACGCGTATTCGTACTCCGACATTTACTCACTTACAGCAAATGCCATCAGTGATTAACGGCAGTTTGGTTTCTGACTTGATCATTTATTTGGCGACCATTGACGTGGTTATGGCTGACGTGGATCGCTAGGGGTAAACGATTATGATGATTTTGACTGATAAAAAACCTCGTGTGAATGTTGAAGGGATTTTGACTGCTGAAGAAATCCATGACATTGAACATCACATTGATCACTATCCATATCCACGTGCGGCATCATTAGATGCATTAAAATGCGTACAACGTCGTAATGGCTGGGTAGATGATGCTCAAATGAATGCAATTGCGCAATTGCTGACGATTAGTGTGGCGGACTTGGAGGGTGTAGCAACGTTCTATAACCGTATCTATCGCCAACCTGTAGGTCGTCATGTGATTTTATTATGTGATTCAATTGCATGCTTCTTGATGGGTGCAGAAACTTTAGCAGAAGCATTTCAGCGAGAGTTAGGCATCCAGTACGGACAAACCACAGCAGATGGTCGTTTCACCTTGCTCCCAATTTGCTGTTTAGGCAACTGTGATAAAGGTCCAACGTTAATGATTGATGAAGATACTCACGGTTTAGTGGATGTGTCATCAGTTAAACAGTTATTGGAGAAGTATGTATGAATACTGAACCAAAACCAATTTATGGCGACGGTAATCCAGAAACGCATCCACTTACTTGGCGTTTGAGCAAGCAAGAACACGTTCGTGCTGCTGATGATTATGAAGCACTTGAAGGTTATGCGGGCTTTAAAAAAGCACTCGGTATGCCGCCAAAAGATGTACTCGACGTCATTAAAGCTGCGACGGTTAAAGGTCGTGGTGGTGCAGGTTTCCCCGCGGGGATCAAATGGTCATTGATGGCACCGAATGATGGTGGTCCACGTTATTTGATCTGTAATGCTGATGAAATGGAACCAGGTACCTTTAAAGACCGTTTGTTGATGGAAAAACTTCCACATCAATTGATCGAAGGAATGTTGATTGCGGGTTATACCCTTGAAGCAACGCATGGTTATATCTTCATTCGTGGCGAATACATCGAAGCGGCTCAATACTTAAATGAAGCATTAGAGCAAGTTCGTGCCAAAGGTTACTTGGGTGAAAACATCCTTGATACGGGCTGGAACTTTGAGATGTATGTTCACACGGGCGCAGGGCGTTATATCTGTGGTGAAGAAACTGCATTGATTAACTCGCTTGAAGGTCGTCGTGCCAATCCTCGTACGAAACCACCGTTCCCACAAGTTGCGGGTGCATGGGGTCGTCCGACGATTGTCAATAACGTTGAAACCTACAACAACTTGCCTGCAATTATGTTGCGTGGACCAGAATGGTATATCAATCTTTCAGCACATAAGTCTAAAGATCCAGGTACTAAGATCTATGGTGCATCAGGTAAGGTGAAGTTCCCAGGTCTTTGGGAGTTGCCATTTGGGACAACTGCGCGTGAAGTGATTGAAGATCATGCGGGTGGTATGCGTGATGGTTTAACGCTTAAAGCATGGTTGCCGGGTGGGGCATCAACAGACTTTTTAGCTGCTGAGCATATTGATTTACCAATGGATGCGGAAAGCATCATGAAAGCCGGCTCACGTTTAGGTACGTGTTTGCTTATGGTGGTTGATGAAACTCAATGTATGGTGTCTGCAACGCGTAACTTAGAAGAATTCTTTGCACGTGAATCATGTGGTTTCTGTACACCTTGTCGTGATGGTTTACCTTGGGCTGTGAAAGCGTTGAAAGCGCTTGAAACAGGTACTGGTAAGAAGGAAGATATCGATCATTTACAAGAACTCACTCGTAAATTATGGATCGGTAAGACTTTCTGTGCTCACGCACCGGGTGCGATGGAGCCACTTATGGGCGCATTAAAATATTTCCGCCATGAGTTTGAGGCAAAGGTTAAAACCCATGCTCCTGCTCTTGACGTAGAACAAGCTTAAGGAATTCGACTATGGCTACAATTCATGTCGATGGAAAATCGTATGAAGTCAATGGCTCAGAAAACTTGCTACAAGCATGTTTAAGCCTTGGTATCGATATCCCGTATTTTTGTTGGCACCCATCATTAGGTTCAGTTGGTTCTTGTCGTCAATGTGCGGTCACTCAGTATGCGAATGCTGAAGATACTCGCGGACGCTTAGTGATGTCATGTATGACACCTGCTACCGATAATACCTTTATCTCAATCGAGGACAAAGAAGCAACGGATTTCCGTGCGTCGATCGTTGAATTCTTGATGACAAACCACCCACACGACTGTCCAGTTTGTGAAGAAGGTGGTCACTGTCATTTACAAGATATGACCGTCATGACTCAACATGACCGTCGTCGCTATCGCTTTACTAAACGTACCCATCATAATCAAGAGTTGGGTTCGTTTATTGCACATGAGATGAACCGTTGTATCGCTTGCTATCGTTGTGTGCGTTACTACAAAGATTACGCGGGTGGTACGGACTTTGGTGTTTTTGCCAATGCATCACGGGTTTATTTTGGTCGTCCAGAATCAGGTACTTTAGAGTCTGAATTCTCTGGGAACTTGACTGAGGTTTGCCCAACAGGTGTATTCACCGATAAGACACATTCGGCTCGTTATAACCGTAAATGGGACATGCAATATGCGCCAAGCGTATGTCATGGCTGTTCTTCAGGTTGTAACATCTCTCCGGGTGAACGCTATGGTGAAATCCGTCGTGTTGAAAACCGTTTCAATGGTTCAGTGAATCAATACTTCCTTTGTGATAAAGGTCGTTTTGGTACGGGTTATGTGAATCGTGAAGATCGTCCGCGTCAACCGCAGTTCCGTAATGGTGAAACTGTTGCGATTGTGAGTGTTGATCAGGCACTTGATCAAGTGATTACGCAACTTCAAGGCAAAAAAGTATTAGGTATTGGTTCACCACGCGCAAGCTTGGAATCAAACTATGCACTGCGTGAATTGGTCGGACAAGACAACTATTCAACGGGTATGTCTCAAAAAGAGCAAAACTTGGTTGAATTAGCTGCATCAATCATGCAAACACAGGGTATCTATAACCCGAATATGCGTGAAATTGAAAGCTATGATGCAGTGTTGATCTTGGGTGAAGACCTAACCCAAACTGCGCCACGTATGGCTTTATCAGTTCGCCAAGCAGCGAAAAACAAAGCCAAAGAAATGGCTGCTGCTACGCGTACACCAGACTGGTTAGCAGAACCTGTGCAACGTATTGGTCAAGAAGCAAAATCTCCAATTTATATTCTTGCTGCAACACAAACGCGTTTAGCGGATGTTGCAACAGGGGAAGTGGTTGCTTCTCCAAATGATATTGCACGTTTAGGTTTTGCGGTTGCTGCTGCTGTAAAAGGTGAAGCATTGACAGGTTTGGCTGACGATGCAAAAGCATTTGCGCAAACCATAGCTGATACTTTGAAAGCTGCGAAAAAGCCATTGATTATCTCTGGTACCAGCTTACAAGATCCTGCGATTATAGAAGCTGCGGCTCAAGTTGCTTTGAATCTTGGCGAAAATGCAGGGCTGTCTTTGACTGTTCCTGAAGTAAACTCAATGGGCTTGGCACTATTTGGTGGTTTAAGTTTAGAGCAAGCGTTTGCACAAGATTATCAAGCAGTGGTCGTGGTTGAAAATGATTTAACTCGCCGTTTACCTGTTGCACAAGTAAAGGCTGCGTTTGATCAGGCTGAAACTGTGATCGTACTCGATCATAGTGAAACTGAAACTTTGAAACTTGCAGATATCGTACTTTCAGCAGCAAGCTTTGCCGAGGGTGATGGTACTGTTGTGAGCCAAGAAGGCCGGGCACAACGTTTCTACCAAGTGTATGACCCAAGCTACTACAAACCTGAATATGCGATCAAAGAATCTTGGCGCTGGTTACATGCCATTGAAACTGGTCTCAAAGGTAAAGCGGTTGATTGGACACTACTTGATGATGTAATTGATGACATCGTGAAGAATGTTCCTGTGCTTGAAGCGATTCAAGATGTTGCGCCAGATGCAGGCTATCGTATTCATGGTTTAAAAATTGCACGTGAACCACGTCGTTATTCAGGTCGTACCGCAATTCGTGCGCCGTTATCGATTCACGAACCTAAGCAACCGACTGACATCGATTCAGCATTAACTTTCTCAATGGAAGGTTATGTCGGGAATCAGACAGCATCTTCATTGGTGCCGTTCGCATGGTCTGCGGGTTGGAACTCACCACAAGCTTGGAACAAATACCAAGATGAAGTGGGTGGTCACTTAAAAGGTGGTGATTCAGGTGTGCGTTTATTCGATCGTTTAGCAAAACGTCCTGCGCGTAGCTATGTGGCACCATCGGTTGTGGTTGTGAATCCTGAGAGCTTCCGTCTTGTACCAATGCACCATATTTTTGGTTCTGGCGAATTTACGGTTAAAACACCAGCGATGGAGTCACGTATTCCTGAAGCTATGTTTGCTGTGGGTGAACAAGATGCGACACGCTTAAATGTTCAAGATGGTCAACGTATCACAGTGAAAGCGGGTGAAACCAGTATTAGCTTGCCAGTACAAGTGATCGAATATTTACCAACAGGTTATATTGGTTACCCAATTGGTTTAGCACCAACTGTTTCATTGGCAGAGCCTGTTTCTGTGGCGGTAGGAGTGTAATTCATGAATCAAGAAATTATACGTCAAACGCCACTTTGGGCTGAGAACTGGCCAATCGCTTATTCAGTGATTCAGGCGATTGTGATCTTGCTGGTGGTGGTTTTGGTTGCTGCATTAATGTCATTTATTGAGCGTCGTCTCTTGGCATTATGGCAAGACCGTTACGGTCCAAACCGTGTTGGTCCAGGTGGTATGTTCCAGATCGTTGCCGACATGCTCAAAATCATGTTTAAAGAAGACTGGACACCAAAGTTTGCTGATAAGTTAACTTTCCGTTTAGCACCAGCAGTTGCGATGGCAACTGCGGTACTTTCATTTATGGTGATCCCAGTGAGTCCATCACTGGGCGTTGCGGATATGAGTATCGGCCTATTGTTCTTTATGGCAATGGCGGGTATTGCAGTTTATGCAGTGTTATTTGGTGGTTGGGCGTCTAACAACAAATACTCATTACTCGGTGGTCTTCGTTCTGCTGCTCAAACCATTTCTTATGAAGTGTTCTTGGGTATCTCATTGATGGGTGTGGTTGCGATTGCAGGTTCATTCAACCTTCGTGAAATCGTAGAAGCGCAACGCGATATGTGGTTCATCATTCCTCAGTTCTTAGGTTTCTTGATCTTTGTGGTTGCGGGTGTTGCGGTAACGCACCGACATCCATTTGACCAACCAGAAGCTGAGCAAGAATTGGCAGAAGGTTACCACGTAGAATATGGTGGTATGAAATGGGGGATGTTCTTCGTTGCGGAATACGTCAACGTGGTGCTGATCTCAGCATTAATCGTCACTTTATTCTTCGGTGGATGGCTTGCACCATTTAACTTAGAAATTCCATTTGTTCCGCCAGTATTCTGGTTCGTTATCAAAACAGCATTCTTTGTAATGATGTTTGTCTTGGCTCGTGGTTCGTTAATGCGTCCTCGTTATGACCAAGTGATGAATTTTGGTTGGAAAGTTTGTTTGCCATTGGCGTTGGTCAACTTGTTAGTGACTGGTGCTGTGATTCTGATGAATCAGGCCTAGGACAGCAGGGAGTACAAAATGTATAAAATTCTAGCTGGGTTCGGATCGATTGTACGTTCGTTGTGGATGGTGTTCAGCCATGTCACACGTAAACGTGACACGATTTTATATCCAGAAGTTCCGGCTGAACAAATTGTACCTCCACGCTTTCGTGGTCGTATTGTGTTAACGCGCGATCCAGATGGTGAAGAGCGTTGTGTAGCATGTAACCTATGTGCGGTAGCTTGTCCAGTTGGTTGTATTTCATTACAAAAAGCGGAAAAAGAAGATGGACGTTGGTATCCAGAATTTTTCCGTATCAACTTTTCACGTTGTATTTTCTGCGGTATGTGTGAAGAGGCTTGTCCAACGACAGCCATTCAAATGACACCTGATTTCGAACTTGCCGAATACGTACGTCAAGACTTAGTTTACGAAAAAGAAAACTTATTGATTTCTGGAACAGGTAAATATCCTGACTATAACTTCTACCGTGTTACAGGTATGGCAGTAAATGGGAAGGAAAAAGGTCAAGCACAAAAAGAAAGTGCACCAGTTGATGTACGGAGCTTATTACCATGATGTGGCCATTTTATTTGATGGCACTTGTGGCCATTGTTTCGACAGTGCGTGTTGTGACTAACACCAATCCTGTACATGCATTATTAAGTTTGATTGTTTCTCTACTTGCTGTTGCAGGCATTTTCATGATCGTGGGTGCGCCGTTTGCGGCTGCCCTTGAGATCATCGTTTATGCAGGTGCGATCATGGTCTTGTTTGTCTTTGTCGTGATGATGTTGAATCTCGGAGAAGACACAATTGAGCAAGAAAGCAAATGGTTGACCTCGGATGCTTGGGCTTTCCCAGCACTAATGAGCTTTTTACTAGGCTTAATTTTAGTGTGGATGCTCGGCGGCGAATACACCACGATTTCTGCCCCAATGGGAACAGAAGTTGTTGGTCCAAAAGCAGTCGGTCAAGTGTTGTTTACTCACTATCTATTATTGGTAGAAGTTGCCGCGATGTTATTGCTTGCAGCATTGGTTGCAGCATTTCACTTAGGCAAACGTGAACCAAGTGCAGAAGAGGATAAAGAATAATGGGACACATCCCTTTAGAACATGGTTTGATTGTTGCAACCATCCTTTTTGCACTGGGTTTTTACGGTGTAATGGTGCGACGCAATCTATTATTTATGCTTATGAGCCTTGAAATTATGATGAATGCTGCTGCGTTGGCATTCGTTTTAGCAGGTAGTGTTTGGGCTCAGCCAGATGGACAAGTCATGTTTATCTTGATTTTGACCCTCGCTGCTGCAGAGGCATGTATCGGTCTTGCGATCGTCCTTCAGTTCTATCATCGCTTCCATCACTTGGATGTAGATGCTGCTAGTGAGATGCGCGGATGAGTACCTTATATTTAACCATTTTATTTCCGCTCATTGGTTTTATCCTATTAGCGGCAGGACGTAATAAACTTTCTGAAAACGTTGCAGCGATTATCGGTGTTGGTTCAGTCGGTTTATCTGCGTTATTTGCTTTAATTGCTGGTCTTGCGTTTACCAGCAGTGGACAAACTGTATTTGTTCAACATTTATGGACGTGGTTCAGTGTTGGCGGTTTTGAGCCAGGTATCAGCTTACATTTAGATGGTTTGTCATTATTGATGACAGGTATGGTTACTGGTGTAGGCTTCCTGATTCATATCTTTGCATCATGGTATATGCGTGGTGAAGAAGATTACGCGCGATTCTTCTCTTATTTCAACCTATTCGTTGCCAGCATGTTGTTGTTGGTACTGGGCGATAACTTAGCGTTATTGTTCTTAGGTTGGGAAGGCGTAGGTTTGTGTTCATACCTATTGATTGGTTTCTACTACTCAAACCCTGCAAATGGTTGGGCAGCAATCAAAGCATTTACAGTAACACGTGTCGGTGATGTCTTCTTACTCATCGCATTGTTCTTACTTTATCAACAGTTTGGTACTTTGAATACTCAGTACATCGTTGAAAATGCAACAACTGTAATGACGCAAAGCTCATCATTGTCAATTTGGACAGCATTGATGTTGTTCTTGGGTGCAGCAGGTAAATCAGCGCAAATCCCATTACAAACATGGTTAGCTGATGCGATGGCTGGTCCTACACCAGTATCTGCATTGATCCACGCTGCAACGATGGTGACAGCGGGTGTGTACTTATGCTGCCGTATGTTCTCTGTGATGGAAATGGCACCAGAAGTGATGCAGTTCATCTCGATTACAGGTGCTGTGACATTGCTTGTGGCTGGTTTTGCAGCGCTAGTTCAAACCGACATCAAACGTATCTTGGCTTACTCAACTATGAGTCAGCTCGGTTATATGTTTATGGCTGTGGGTGCAGAAGCGTACCAAGCAGGTTTGTTCCACATGTTGGCACACGCATTCTTTAAAGCATTATTGTTCCTTTCTTCAGGTGCAGTGATTCTTGCATGTCATCATGAACAAAACATTTTCAAAATGGGTGGATTACGTAAAAAAATTCCATTCGTATTCTGGTGTTTCGTGATAGGTGGTGGCGCGTTGGCAGCACTTCCAATCGTAACTGTTGGCTTCTTCTCTAAAGATGCGATCTTGGGTGCGGTTTATGCACAGTCTACAATTGCAAATCTTCCGCTTTACAATACTTTGTATTGGGTCGGTGTTGCAGGTGCATTCTTAACGTCTATTTATACTTTCCGTTTAATTTGGGTGGTGTTCTTTGGCGAAGAAAAAACGCATGCGCATGCGATTCATGGCGTAACGTACTGGGGACCACTTGCGATTCTCGCTACATTATCAACAGGTATTGGTTATTTCCTTCAAGCGCCTGTTGCAAAATTATTGACTGCTGCAAGTATTCCAAGTTTTGTTGTACCTGAAACTTTAGAAGCTGCTGTTGTGCATGCTGAACATTTAGCGAGTGGTGTTGCAATTGCTGGTTTAGCGGTGGGTATCTTCTTATTTGCTTTTGCTTATGGTGCAGTAAAATCTTTTGCTCAAACATCTTTGGGTGCAGGTTTAACACATATTTGCCGTACCGCATTTGGTTTTGATGCTTTGTATGACATCGTATTTGTAAAACCTTATTTATTGATTGCGAAAATTTTAGGTCGTGATCCTGTTGATGGTTTATGGTTAGTACTTCCTGCGATTGTGAAGGGTGGTAATAGCTTTACAAGTTCGCGTCAAACAGGTTCATTACGTGAATACGCATCAAGCATGTCACTCGGTGTAGTGGTGTTATTGATGATCTTGATCGTGATTCAGGTTGTGGGGAAATAAAATGGAAAACAATTTAATTTTACCCGCACTGATTTTAGTTCCCTTCATTGCTGGTTTTATTTGTTGGTTGGTTGATAAATTCGATCAACAATTACCACGCTGGATTGCCTTGATTGGTATGCTCATTACCTTTGGTTTGGGGATTGCGCTGTGGCAAAGTGGTACATTTAGCTATGAGATCGGCGGTAAAGTACCGACTTGGGCCGCTGAATTCCATCTTCCATGGATTCAATCACTAGGTATTAGCATTCACTTAGCTGTGGATGGTTTATCTTTACTCATGGTATTACTGACTGCATTACTAGGTGTACTTGCAGTCGGTTGTTCATGGGGTGAGATTCAAAAGAATGTAGGTTTCTTCCACTTAAACCTCCTGTGGAGTTTAGGTGGGGTAATCGGTGTATTCTTAGCGATTGACTTATTCTTGTTCTTCTTCTTCTGGGAGATGATGCTTGTACCAATCTATTTCTTGATTGCGTTATGGGGTCATTCAGGCTCGAATGGTCGTTCGCGTGTTTATGCTGCAACCAAATTCTTCTTATATACTCAAATCGCTGGCTTGATCATGTTGATCGGTATCTTAGGCCTTGTGGTCTATGGATACATGATGACAGGTATGATCGGTTTCGATTATAACTATTTATTGGCTGTCGCCAACCACTTGCCGCCTGAAGTTGCTTATGCATTCATGCTGTGTTTCTTTATTGGTTTTGCGGTGAAATTACCAGTATTCCCATTACACGGTTGGTTGCCTGATGCGCATGCGCAAGCTCCAACAGCGGGTTCTGTGGATTTAGCGGGTATTTTGATTAAGACAGCTGCGTATGGTTTGCTTCGTTTTGTAATTCCATTCTTCCCAGCAGCATCAGCACAATTTGCTGATATCGCCATTATTTTGGGTCTGATTGGTATTTTCTACGGTGCATTCTTAGCGTATCAACAAACAGATATGAAACGCTTACTTGCGTACACATCTATTTCGCACATGGGTTTCATCTTACTTGCAATTTATGCAGGTAACATTTTGACCTTCCAAGGTTTAATGATCATGATGTTGGCGCATGGCTTGTCATCTGCTGCATTGTTCATTATGTCTGGTCAAGTTTATGAACGTTTACATACACGTGATTTAAGCTTAATGGGCGGTCTACGTGGTCAACTTCAATACTTACCATTCTTCTTGATGTTCTTTGTCGCGGCGCTTGTTGGTGTACCAGGTTTAGGTAACTTTATTGGTGAATTCCTGATCTTGATGGGTTCATTCAAGGCTTACCCAACTTTCACAATTATTGCGGCAGTGAGCTTGGTATTTGCTGGTCTTTATGGTCTGATTCTGATTCACAAAGCATTATTTGGTGAGCCAAATCCTGAACAAAAGCAGCATTATACAAGCCCACTTAAAGATTTATCTGCTCGTGAAGTCAGTATTTTGATGATTTGTGCGATCGGTTTACTTTGGTTAGGACTTTACCCACAAACTTTCTTGGATATGTCTCATTCAAGCATGCAGTGGTTAGTAAATAGTTATATGCCAGTACAAGAAGTTGTTGAAACTGTTCAACAGGCTGCAACTCAACTTGAACATGTGGAGATGCAATAAATCATGAACTTCACAATTTCTTTTTCTGAGTTAATGCCACTTGCTCCAGTGATGATTGTGGCATTAACTGCAATCGTGGTGATGTTATTAACTGCGATTAAACGTAATCACAATCTGATTGCGACAACTTCGGTTGTAGGTTTAAACCTTGCTGCGATTTTTATTGCTTACACCATGTTTAGTGGTAAGTTTGCGCCTGTGAATGTGATGGACATGTTTATGGTTGATCCATTTACCATGCTTTATCAATTCCTGATTTTGATTGCTGCATTGGCATGTTGTACGTTATCTCATGCTTATATCGAGAGTTATAAAGACAATCGTGAAGAACTCTATATCTTGCTACTGTCATCAGTAGCAGGTGCAATGCTATTGGTTGCAAGTTCTCACTACGCGGCTTTCTTCATTAGCTTAGAATTAATGTCAATCCCAGTTTACGGCATGTTGGCTTATACCTATCAACGTAGTCAGTCTTTGGAAGCGGGGATTAAATACCTTGTACTTTCTGCGACTGCATCTGCAATGTTGCTTATGGGTATGGCTTATATTTATGCCTACACGGGTTCATTATCATTCTATGATTCTGTTCAGGCATTGATGACTGCAATCAAACAGCCGATGGTGCTTTTGGGCTTAGGTTTAGTTGTGTTTGCTGTTGCATTCAAACTTTCGCTTGCACCATTCCATAAATGGACGCCAGATGTGTATGCAGGTGCACCTGCACCTATGGCAACCTTTTTGGCAACGGCTGCGAAAGTTGCAACGATTGGCTTATTCGTTCGTTATTTATTGACTTCTGGTGCAATCTTAGTCGAATCATTAGTAACAGTATTAACTGTGATTGCTGTGTTATCTATTTTAGTTGGTAACTTACTCGCAGTACGTCAAGTTAACTTAAAGCGTATCCTCGGTTATTCATCGATTGCACATTTTGGTTATTTGCTGATTGCTCTTATTAGCATGACTTATGCGAGCCTTGGTAGCGTTACGGTGTATGTGATTACTTATGTTCTCACCACAATCGGTGCATTCGGTGCGGTTGCTTTGATGTCGAGTCCATATAACAACGTCGATGAAGCTCAAAGCCTTGCTGACTACCGAGGTTTATTCTGGCGCCGTCCAGTGTTGACTGCCACTTTAACGGTAATGATGTTGTCGTTAGCGGGTATTCCATTAACTGCGGGCTTTATTGGTAAGTTCCTTGTGGTAATGGCTGCTGTAACAACGCAACATTGGTTCTTGGCTGCGATGATCGTGGTGGGTAGTGGTATCGGTTTATATTACTATTTACGTGTGATGGTTGTGATGTATATGACACCACCAGATGTACCTCGTATTGATGCTGATGCACATTGGGGAAGCAAGGTTGGTGGGATTATGGTGTTAGGTGCTGCTTTACTTGTATTGTTGCTCGGTATCTATCCAGATCCAATGATCAATTTGGCATTGAAGTCTGAGATTCTTTCTCCATTGCACTTTATGTTGTCACAACAACAGTAATCGTCTGATTTGTACAAAAAAGCCTCCAAAAATGGGGGCTTTTTTATTGATGAGTAAAAAAACACTTTATAATAGACAAAGATTTATATTAGCTAGGTACTCAATCGTGTCGATTCAAGAAATTCGTCATCCGCTTATTCGCCATAAACTTGGTTTGTTGCGCCGTTCAGACATTAGTACCAAGAATTTCCGTGAATTGGCACAAGAAGTTACGATGTTGCTCACTTATGAAGCAACTAAAGATTTAACTGTCGTAGATCATGAAATTGATGGTTGGACAGGCAAAGTCATAACACAGCGAATTGCAGGTAAAAAAATCACCATTGTTCCGATATTACGTGCAGGTATTGGAATGCTGGAGGGTGTTCTTAATTTGATTCCGAGTGCAAAAGTCAGTGTACTTGGTTTAGAACGTGATGAAGCAACTTTAGAAGTTCGTACTTATTATAAAAAACTGGTACCAGATGTTGCCAACCGCCTAGCTATGATTATCGATCCAATGCTGGCAACAGGAAATTCATTAATTGCTGCAATTGATGTTTTAAAAGCCAGTGGTTGTAAAGATATTCGCGTAATGATCTTAGTTGCTGCGCCAGAAGGTATTGCTAAAGTTGAAGCAATCCATCCAGATGTACGTATTTATACGGCTTCTATTGATCAAGGTTTAAATGAAGAAGGTTATATTGTTCCAGGTCTTGGCGATGCGGGCGATAAAATTTTTGGTAGCGTGCAAAAAGATTGATGGCTTAGAAGATAAATAAAGAGACTGAATCTATTCATAACATTTAATGATGGTTCATCAGTCTCTTTTTTTATTCTATATACTATGATTAGAATCTTTTTAAATGAGGGGCAAACGTTATGAAACAAGAGTTTTATCACGGAAAAGTTAAACAATATAATCCTGAAAAAGGTTTCGGTTTTATTGCAACGGCTGAAGGAGAAATTTTTTTTCATATTTCAGATTATCCTGCAATGGATGGTGAGCCGAAAAGAAATGAAAAAGTGAAGTTCTTAGTACAGGAAAATGAGGGTAAGTTCAAAGCAATTAAAATTGAACGAGTAGACCCGAATCCTGCAAAAACCAAGAAAAATAAAATATTGGCTCATAATGAATCAATAACATCTGAATTACTGTCAAATTTTCGCCGTTAAATTTTTTTAAAATTTTAAGGCGAAGGAGGGTAACGTTAAGTTTAGCCTCCTTTGTTTTTATGAGAAGAAAAGAGAAAGGTATACATCATGTTTCTTGAGGGAAAAATAAAAAAATATAATTCAGATCGTGGTTTTGGTTTTATCGAATTGAATAATGGACAAGCCGATGTGTTCTTCCACATCAAAGATTTTCCTAAGTTAGGTGGTGAGCCTAAAGTGGGTGAAATAATCAAATTCTTAATGGTTGAAGATCACGGAAAATTTAGAGCTGCCAATATTGTACGTTTAGATTTAAAACCTGATCATCAAAATCCAAGTGCTGCCCAACAACAATTTGAACCAAACAATTCCAACACTTATTCGAAAACAAAAGATAAAAAAGGGATAACATTCACAGTGGCTGGCTTAATCGTTATCGCAATTTTGTTAGCACTTATTTTTCAAAAATATCAGTCTTATCAGCAAGCTCAGCAGCTAAAGACCATTCGGTTGATTGAAGAACAAAAACAAATAATAGCGCATCAACGTGAAGCAATTGGTGATTTGCCCGAAGTTAAACGATCAGAAAAGACTACAGATGCGATCAAAACTAATACTGGTTCATCTGCATCATCACAACAACCGATTGCCGCCAAAGCTCAGTTCAATTGTGATGGTCGAATTCATTGCTCACAAATGCGTTCTTATGATGAGGCTCTGTTCTTTTTGAGAAATTGTCCAAATACCCAAATGGATGGGGATGGAGACGGTGTACCTTGTGAAAGACAATTTGGACGATAAAAAAGATCAGGTTTAAATCTGATCTTCACAAAACTGTAAAAATGCTTTTAAACCGGGTCCTTGATATTTTTGACGATGAACAAGCATGTAGAGTGGTCGTGTTAATTGCCAATAAGGTGTATCCAAAATTACCAATTGACCTTTTTCTTGCAAAGGTTCAATTGCAAGTCTAGACACACATGACATCCCTAAGCCACCTGCCACAATTTTTAAAATTGCTTCGTTATGACCCAAAGTTAAGCGAATATTTGCATCGGGTAAGTCTTGTAAAATGGCATTATCAAAGACTTCACGAGTACCCGAGCCTTCTTCACGTAAAATCCACTCTACATGATGAAAATCACTTGGTGTGATAGGGCGGTCTAATTGCGCTAAAGGGTGACTCGGGGCACAGCAAACAGCGAGTTCATCATCACGCCAATGGATACATTGTAATTGCGGTAAGTGACATGAACCTTCGATTAAGGCTAAATCGAGTTGAAACTGATTGACTGCCTCAATCATTTGGCGAGTATTGCCGACTTGAAGTTGTAAATGTGCTTGAGGATGATGTTGTAAAAATTCCGCCATTAAATCAGGCATCAAATAGTCACTAATCGTTAGTGTTGCACCTAAGCGCAAATCAATACTTTGTAATTCACCTTTTGCAGCTTGTTCAAATGAGTCACAGCGTCCTAAAATTTCTAAAGCTTGCGGAAGCAGGAAACGTCCTAAATCATTTAATTGTAGGCGTTTGCCTAAACGGTCAAATAATGGAGCGCCAAGACCATCTTCTAAATCAGCTAAAGCCATACTTGCTGCACTTTGTGTGAGTCGGACAGCATCACTCGCCTTGGTTACAGTTCCCTCTTGAGCAACCGCCACGAAAACAGCCAATTGGCGTAATGTCATGCGCATGGTAAAAGCCTTAACGTTTAAAAGTATTCATGAATTATCTGATCATGCTAACATGAGCTTACTGTTTCGTGCCACGTTCAAATCATGTCAATTGAAAAATTTAGCGTAGAAAAAGTTTTATCTGTACACCGTTGGACACATAATCTCTTTAGTTTCACCATGACTCGTCCAGCTCACTTTAAATTCACTGCTGGGCAATTTGCTCGTATTGGTTTAATGGTTGATGGTGAACTAGTGATACGTGCCTATTCGGTTGTTTCCTCACCATTTGATGAAACACTGGAGTTTTTTTCAATTGTAGTTCCAGATGGCGCATTTACCTCAAATTTACAGCATTTAAAAGTGGGTGATGAACTCTATCTAGAGAAAATCTCTTATGGTTATTTAACCTTAGCCCGTTATCAGCAGCCTTTACCGCAGGATTTATGGTTGTTAGCAACTGGAACAGGTTTAGCACCTTTCTTATCTATGCTACAAGATTTTGAAACATGGACTAAATATCAACATATTCATCTAGTTTACAGCGTGCGGACTGCATCAGAACTTGCTTATGTAGATCGAATCCAAGAAATTGCGGATATTTTTGGTGCCGAGCATTCTGGATTTAAGTTTATCCCTATTATTACTCGTGATCCAAATGCAAAGTTGCATGATCGATTGCCAATTTTAATTGAGAATGGTGAGCTAGAAAAAGTTGCAGATTTAGCATTTAATCCAGCGAGTAGCCACATCATGCTTTGTGGTAATCCTCAAATGGTTGAAGATACCAAAGAAGCGTTAAAGCGGCGTGGGTTGGTGATGAATCGTCGAGGCGAAGGTAATATTGCGGTAGAAAATTATTGGTAATGAGCAGTGATTGTCGTTTCGTAGATGTTACTAAAACAGTAAAATTGAAAATGTAGTATTGGTATGTCGGGGAGGATATGTTTTAGTGAACAAACATATCCACAAATTCGCGAATTTCTTGAATCGCTGTATCCACATCGGTGCTTAACCAAGTCGGTTCAAATATACCAATATAATGTTCTAATCGATCTTGGGGGACAACCAATCTGACAGGGCAATCTTCTTCAAGTAAACGCCAAGGAAGAATTGGTACTTCGTTGTCTAAGAAAGGCTGAACATTACGAATATCTACAATCATCGCATTAATACAATCTGGCAATGGCATGACTGAAAACTCTTCAGTGCGACGACGGAAATACTCTAAGTCTCCCCATTTTAAGATGTAGCTCGGCTTATTGAACTCAATAATTCCAATTAAATGTTCGTCACGTGTGTGATGTAAAAAACATTGATGTGTAACATCAGTGTCTAATTCAAGAGAAACACTTTTTTGGCTGTAGGACATAAAGCGGGACAATTTAGAAACGAGGGCGCATATTATAGCTTATTTTTACCACATTCTAAAATCGCCTATATAATAAACAAAAAATCTAAAGATAAATAGTAGAGTTCTGCAACCAAAACAACGATAGTCCGAAGCTTCTTCACACAAAGCAACACAGTGTATTGTTAAGATAAAAGCCTAAGAAAATAAAAGGATGAGGGCAAGCTACGATGCATGATTTCAGTAAGCCACAACCTCACGTGGCAAGTAAGGAAGAAGTTGCACGCAAAAGGAAACTTCCAGTTTATATGTTAATTATCGTTGGGATATTTCTCGTTGCGTTACTTGTATACATGGTGGCTGATCATTCAGCTAATCCTGCTGCTCAAGCAATTATGCTTAATTTGCAGTCGGTACTTTTGGATGCATAGACACCTTTTAAGACCAATATTCGTTTTTAAAAGCCCATTGGTGTGAACTGGTGGGCTTTTTTGCAAAATTATGAGTAATTTTTGTTGTATTAGTGATGCCATTTGTTGATTGAAAAAAATACAGAAATTAAGGTTGGAGCACCTATAAATTAATTTTTATTTATAGATAAATCATAAGTGGTTTTATCAAGAGTTAAAAACACAATATAAGGATAACAATGATGAATGAGTTTTTTAGTGATCCCTCCCAAAGAGGAGGGTTTGACGCGATGTATTATTGGGATCAGTTTCAGCCAATTCTTGCTGCAATTGTCATCCTTTTATTAGGTTGGATTATTGCTTTAATTGTGGCTGCTGGAGTAAAAAAATTACTGCAAAAACTTGATACCAACCATAGATTATCTTCTGCAACAGGTCGAACGCCCAATATTGAAAATCTAGTCTCGAAGCTGGTTTTTTGGTTTGTAATGATTCTTGCTGTAGTTGGCGCATTAAACGTTTTAAATATCAGTGGAGTGAGTGATCCGTTTAGTAATATGGTCGGTCGTGTACTGGCTTATATTCCAAACTTATTAGCCGCAGTTGCTGTTGGATTCATCGGTTGGATTATTGCGCGTTTAGTTCGAGCGGGCTTGACTAATGTTTTAGCAAGAACTGAGTTAGATGAAAAGCTGAGCAATGAAGTTGGCGTTAGTTCTGTTAGCTCTAACATCGCCGAGATTATTTATTGGTTAGTTCTATTACTTTTCTTGCCAATCGTTTTATCAATTTTAGGCTTAACTGGTTTATTAATTCCCGTACAGAATATGGTGAATGAAGCGATTGCTTATTTACCAAATCTATTCATCACGGGTGTGATCATTTTTGTGGGCTATATTCTTGCAAAAATTGTTCGCGGTATTGTTGAAGGTTTAAGTAATAGTTTGGGTTTACAAGCTCAAGCAGAAAAAGTGGGTTTATTCAAAAATTCAAATGTTTCTAAATTCTTAGGTTCGTTTGTGTTTGCGATTATCATCATTACCACTTTGATCGTGGCATTCGAAGCACTTGGTATTGATGCAATTTCACAACCAGCTACGGCAATGCTTAATGAAATCATGCACGCTATTCCACAAATTATCGCTGCTGGTTTAATCCTGATTGTTGCTTATATTGTCTCACGATTTGTTGGACGCTTGGTTGCTGAGTTAATTTCAGGCGCAGGTGTAGATGAAGTACCAATGAAGCTTGATCTGCAACGCTTCCTTGGTCAAACGCGCGTTTCTGATATTATCGGTTACTTGATCGTATTCTTTACAATGCTATTTGCGGTTTCCGAAGCAGCAAATCGACTTGGTTTGGAACAAGTCAGCGTATTGATTGCGATGTTTATTCAATTCGGTGCAGACATTCTGTTAGGTGCTGTAATCTTAGTGATTGGCTTCTGGCTGGCTAATGTGGTTGCCAATGTAGTTCAGCGTGGTGAATACAATAGCTCACGTTGGTTAGGTAATCTCGTTCGTATTTTAATTATGGGTTTAGTGATTGCGATGGGTCTCAAAGCAATGGGTATTGCGGACTCGATTGTGAATCTTGCATTTGGCTTAACTTTAGGTTCTGTAGCTGTCGCATTTGCATTGGCATTTGGTCTAGGCGGACGTCAGCCTGCTGAACGTTTACTTACAGATTTGTTAGATAAAGCAAAAACTGAAGCTAAACAACCAAATCCATTACATAAAACTGAAACGACCACCTCGACTTCTGTCAATCCAACTTCACCAACCCCAACCAATACAGTTAATCCGACGCCACCATCTCCACCGTATTCGGATGAATAGTCAAAATAATCTTTGATTTTTTTGAGCAATTCGACCACTCTAAGCAGAGTGGTCGTTTTTTTTGTATCAATACTATCGTCATTAATTGTAGGACTGTAGTGCGCATTTTTAAGCCAAGCTCAATGCTTTTACTGAAAAAATGACCTCAAAAGCAATTCATTTATATCTAAATTATCAATAGTCTCTAAATAAAAAGTCGATAGGAGAATGAAATGAAGAGGCCAAATCGAGTATTCGCACCTATTATTATTGCCGGCATAACTGTTGGATTCTTAGCGAGTGCTTATAAATTTGTCGTTGCTAAATCGAACTCTTCCAAAGAGGAGCCTCTTAACAGTACTCAAAAAATATCCGATACAGAGGCGGCGAACTCTTCAGAAATCAAACAAAAATAAAACTTGTTGCATAGATTTCAACGGATATTGAATTTGATTGAGTTTAAAGCATCTCAGACAAATTGAGCTGCGGCTTGAGCTGATGCCCATGCCCATTGAAAGTTATATCCGCCAAGATGCCCTGTGACATCGAGTACTTCTCCAATAAAGTACAAGCCTTTTTGCTTTTTACTTTCCATTGTTTTGGAGGAGACTTCACTGGTATTTACACCACCGAGGGTGACTTCAGCAGTTCGATAACCTTCTGTTCCTGATGGTTTGACAGTATAAGCATGTAATTGTGCTGCAATGTGCTCAAGTTGAGCATCACTGATATTGCCAATAGCAGTTTCACTGTGATCTGCCCAAATCAATTGCTGTAATTCAATAACAATACTTTTGGCAGTAAATTCACTAAGTAAAGTTCTAAGTAGAACTTTAGGTTGTGATTTTTTCTTCTCTTTAAAAAATTGCGCAAAATCTTGGCTTGGGAAGAAGTCGATTTTAAAACTTTCACCGACATGCCAGTAATTAGATAGTTGTAAGGAACTTGGACCACTTAAACCACGGTGGGTAAATAAAAGTGCTTCAGTAAATTGATGTCGATCGTTGAGTAAAGTTGCATCTAATGCATTACCACTTAAACGAGTGGTGACTTCTTTAAATTGATCTGAAAAAGTAAAGGGAACAAGACCCGCGCGGGTTGGAAATACATGATGTCCGAACTGCTTTGCCAGTTCATAGCCAAAACCTGAACCACCTAATGTTGGAATCGATAAACCACCTGTGGCAACCACTAATGATTCACAGTGATACGTGCCTTGGTTGGTTTCAATAATAAAACCTGAATCTGCTTTATTTTTTACATGTTCAACTTCGCAGTGCGTTTGAATTTCTACGTGTTTTGATTTACTACATTCCGAAAGTAATAATTCCAGAATTTCTTTAGAGCCTTTCACGGTGAACAGCTGACCGTGTTTACGTTCTTCGTATTCAATGCCGTATTCACAGACCAAACCAATAAAGTCCCAATTGGTATAACGAGTTAAGGCGGAAATCACAAAATGCGGATTTTCTGAAAGATAGTTGGAAGGCTCAACCTCCAAATTGGTGAAGTTGCATTTACCACCACCTGACATCAGAATTTTTTTACCGACTTTATTGGCTTTTTCAAGTACGACGACTGAACGTCCACGTTTGCCTGCCTCAGCAGCCAACATCAAGCCCGATGCACCTGCACCTAAAACAACCACATCAACTTGATGAACCATGAGCATTACTCGATAGAATACGAAAAGCGGGCAATTATAGAAGATTTAAAGCCTTTTGAGTACGTCGATTGTTTGATTAAAAATATGCCTTTAAAATCAAGGCATGCTATAAAGTTGAGTTCTATAGAGGGGAAAATAATGAACGATAATACATTCTCAAAAGAAATTCAGCCCAACAACCAAGACAAACTGAGACAATATACGTTAATTGCCTATGGTTTATATGCAGCCAGTATTTTTGTAGGTTTGACTAGTATTGCGGCTGTCATCATGAATTACATGAAACGTAATGAAGTACAAGGTACGTGGTTGGCGAGTCATTTTGAATGGCAAATCAAAACCTTTTGGTTCACGCTAATCGGTGCTGTGATTGGTTTCATCTTGTCATTTGTCCTCATCGGTATTCCAATCTTGTTTGCAGTGTCGATTTGGTTTATTTATCGCATCGTAAAAGGTCTTGTGGTGTTTATGGACAATAAACCAATCGGTGATGGATGGTTTTAAGCCCTTAGAATCAATAGATCAAAAGCCACTTCAGGGTGACTTTTATTTTATGCGTCCTTGTAGCCCACCTGTATGAATCGCTAAGACTCTCGCGTTCACAGGGAAGTGCCCTTGTTGAATTAAATCAAATAGTCCCATCATCATCTTAGCTGTATAGATTTGCTCTAGTGGAACAGCATAATGTTGTTCGAAATGCTGCATAAATTGCAGCAATTCGGAGTTGGTTTTGGCATAACCACCACAACAATAAGCATCTGTTATAGACCAGTTGGTTTTATTGATCCACTTTTGAATATCCTGTTTGAGAAAATCACCTTTAAGTGCCGAAAAACCTAAAATATGTTGCTGATCAGAACTACTTTCGATGATCCCTGCAATCGTGCCACCTGTACCTACAGCACAACAAATCACATCATAATTTTCTCGATCATCATCAGACAGAATTTCTTTCGTGCCTTGTATCGCAAGTTGATTAGTCCCGCCTTCTGGAATAATAAAAGTATTTGGATAACGCTGTTTTAATTGTTGTAAATACTCAACTTCATGGCGAAGTCGGTATTCAGCTCGACTGACAAAATGCAGTTGCATATCAAAATCTTGTGCAGTCTGCAGGGTTGAATTTAATGGTTGCTTTTCTAATTCTTCACCACGAATGATGCCAATACTTTGGAAACCAAAATAATGTGCTGCATAAGCTGTTGCAGCGATGTGATTAGAGTAAGCCCCGCCAAATGTCAGCACTTGATTTAGATTTTGTTGCTTTGCAGCAAGGAGATTGTATTTCAGTTTAAAAAATTTATTCCCTGAAATCTGAGGATGAATGAGATCAAGACGTTTCACCGTTAATTGCACTGGAAATGGAGTGTCTAATGTTTGATAAGGCGTTGGAAAAGCAATGTGATCAAACATTGGGATAAACTAAAATTGGATTTGATCACATTGTAAATGTATTTGACTGAGAATGTCAGTGCTGCCTTAAGAGTCGGTATCTACAGAGCTAATCACGGACATACCTGGACGTAAGTTTTCGACGCCTTTTTGGTTTGGATCTATCGCAATACGCACTGCAATCCGTTGCACCACTTTGGTAAAGTTACCTGTTGCATTATCAGGTTTTAGTACACTAAATTCTGAACCAGCCGCAGGGGAAATTTGCTCAACATGACCAGTGAATTTCTGATGATTCATAGCATCTACAGTAAAATACGCTTTCTGCCCAATTTTCATATTGGCAATTTGCGTTTCTTTAAAGTTTGCAATCACCCATGTTTGTTTCGGGATTAAATACAATAACTGTGTTCCCGCCGCCACGTATTGACCTACTCGTGGATTGACCTCACCCAGTTGTCCATCTAGTGGTGCAACAATCGTGCTGTAATCCTTTGTGGTATTGGCCTGATCTAGTTGCGCTTGTGCACTATTCACTTGTGCTTTTAGTCCAGCTTGCGCGACTTGTGCCGTTTTTAATGCTTCTAGCGCCACGAGGATATTCGCCTGCGCTTGTTTGAGCAAAGCTAGATTATTTTGTGCATCCGCAGCAGCTTTGTCTTGTTCAGATTTTGAGGCTGCACCACTATCTCCAAGTTGCTGATAGCGTTTGAGTTGTGCGACGGATAAATCATATTGTGCTTTGACTTGATCAATTTTGGCTTGTGCAGCGACAACATCTGCTTGCCGCTGAGCGATGGCTTGAGTTTGATTGGCTAGACTATTTTCAGCTTGATCTACACCTGAAACAGCTTGTGTGACTTTTTGGTCATAGGTGGTCGCATCAATATGCATCAAGACTTGACCTTGTTTGACTTGATCAAAGTCTTTGACTAAAACATCTTTGATATAGCCGTTAATCTGTGAAGAAAGAATAGTAGTTTTGCCTTTCACGTAGCTATTGTCGGTTTGTTCAATCGCCGTATGAAACGGACCAATCCGCCACGCCCATAAAATAATCGTAACGCCCACGATTAGAACTAAAAGCATCCACCATAAGGTTGAGCGTTTGGTTTTAATCAATTTGCTGGTTGTAGGTGGGGGCGGTGGTGGCATTTGCGGCACAGGTTCGGCTGCTTTTTTAGTCTGAGCATTGATATTTTGCTCAGTCTTTTCAGAATTTTCTTGTTCAGACATAATTTCTTTCTCAATCAAATACGATGAAAGTTAACTTGCTGTTTGCAGGTTTTTTCGCGTTTTATACTGATTACGCGCATATTTAAATAGGCCCCATAACAGTAAAACAACGGCAAAGATGCCATTGAGTACAATCACATCGTTATAGGCACGCACTTGGGCTTCACGCGTCACCACTTTATTCAAATTCTGTAAGGCTTGATTGTTTTGTAAAACAGGATCATTGCTACTGAGGATTGCACTTCGTTGATAGGCTTGCAAACGCTGTGCAACCAGTGGATCTGTAGGATTGAGATGACTATTAATCTCAACTTTATAATCATATGTTTGACGTTGTTGGTAGGTATTAAAAAATGATGAACCGACCAAACCACCAAAGTTTTGTGTGGCTGAGAACAATACAATAAAGGTCACAACATATTGAGGACCACGTTGTAAGGTACGCATAAAACCCATCAATAGCAGTGGACCAATAAATACACCACCTGCAAAACTCACCAAGAATTGACTACGATAAAAATTGGCAGGTCGTACATCACTGCTTAGGTGATAATCCAAAGCACAGGCGATCAGAATTAAAATTTCTGCAAGAAATAAATTTAAAATCAATCGTTCACGATGAAAGGTTAAAGCACTGAATACACAACCTGAAATCGTTCCACAGAAAATAACCACATACAATGGAACAAATTGATCAGGACCCATACCGACTGTTTTTAAAAAATTGACAGCAGCATAACTTTGTTCTGACATTAATAGTCTCAGAGCAAAAGCGCTCACTACAAAGCTGAGTAAATCACCTGCGGCGAGCCAACGAGTCATAATCAGGGGATTGGTTCGGTAATGTTCATAGGTTAAACCAAAGACAATTAAACAAAAGCCGACAATTAAGGTATAAGCCAGCCAAGGGCTATCAAACCACCAATGAATAGGGCCTTGTGTTAAAACGATACATAGGCACGCGAAACCCGGAGCGAGTAGCGCAAAAGTAAAAAAGTCTTGTTTCTCAAAAACAGCGAGACGCATACTTCGAGGCAGCTTTAATGCCACCACCATTGCAAAGCAGCAAATTGCCAAACCTAGTTCAAATGTATAAATCACATCCCATTGATTCGCGCTTAGTAGAAATGGCGAGATAATCCATGCTAAAGGCAAACCGAGTTGCTGAAAGCCGAAAGCCAAATAAATCCCTTTTGCCATATCTGCTTTACCAAAAGCTTGCATGGTGTAATACATACCCAATGAACTAAGTGGAGCAGCGGCTAAACCTGCAATAAAACGGACAAATAAAGCCATTTCATAGGTTTTGACAAAGATGTGTAAGATTAATACAGCAATGAAAACTAATAGGCCAATTTCTGAAAATAGACGTAAGCCATATTGCTGCCGAGCTTTAAACAGAATTAAATTTGAACTGACATTTGCCATCACATAGGCGGCGGGTAACCAAGCTGCTTGTGATGGTGTAAGACCATATTCACCTTGGAAAATCGGTAAATTAGCGATGATAAAACCATTGCTTAAACTTGCAGCAATACATATAAATAGCCCAATAATAAAATAAGCAAAACGTTTTGGCTTAGCATGGGCAATTGCCGCAGGTGATCCGGGAAGCGTAGGACGTTCATCGGCTGACCAATCTGGTGGGGTTTCAAGATAGCGAGGGCTGTTATCCATATTATTCCTCGAACTAAATTTTAATGCCGTTTAATAATAATTCTATTGCACGTTTTGCCAGTCGAACTTGATCAGAAGCATGATGCCCTTGAAATGAAGAGCCTAAGATCGCGGTAATCATGCCAAAATCTTGTGGTGTCAGATCGGCACGACACAATTGATGCTCTATGGCTTTATCAATTAAAGGTTGTAATGCTTTATCTCGTCGCTCATAAATGTTTAGCATGATTGGGTCTTCACGATCAATGATGCGCCAGTAATCAATCAGTACGACCAGATGGGGGAGTTGTTCGATATGTCCTTCAATTAAGCGAATAAAACCGTCATTAAATTCAAGTAAAGCCTCCGCCCTTTGCTCTAAACGGCTGATCGCTCTTTCGAGTAATGCAGCAATTAAAGCCTTCCGATCTGCGAAGTTACGGTAAAAGGTTGCTCGTCCCACACCTGCATGATCAATAATGGCTTGTAAAGGTACATGAACGCCTTGCTTACGAAAGATTTCTTCCGCTGCATTGAGTAATTCATCACGATTATGTGCTGCCAATTGCTGACGTTTGATCATAGGAGCAAAGGATTAAGGAACTTAAATGATATTTAACGGACATTTTTGTCCGAAGTAAATAACATGAGACATATTGTTTTGTTTAATTAAGGTAAAATATAACTTAGAAATTAGATGTATAAAAATAGAGTTGCGTTCAAAACAACACTCTCTTGGAAAATAAAATGACCAAACAAGGTATGAAATGCAGCAATTTTTAAATCGATTCGCTTTGGGGATTCGACATCGCCCATACTTATCTGCAACTTTTAGTCTGGGGTGGCTTTGTTGCACAAAGATTTGAAAGGCAAAGCGCCCCTAATTGAGCCAAATTTAAGGCGTAACTTGGGTAAGTGGTCGACCTAATTCCGTAAATCTGTTGAGGACTGCTACACGTGCATGAACCTC
>Ga0209599_10000410_pt1 | contig 28384 bp, 34 predicted proteins | sample Shrwel_input2_FT_FD_187534 | JGI IMG/M metagenome (GOLD analysis project Ga0209599, IMG submission 187534) | Subsurface microbial communities from deep shales in Ohio, USA - Utica-3 well 1 S input2 FT (SPAdes) (version 2) ...
ACCATCATAGTAACAACTTCCCTCTAATGGGAGGTCATAGTAATTCGTTATGAATCTATACATAACTTCTTTATCTAATACCGTTATCATAATTTGTTTTTATGGGTTAATAAAAAATGGGAGGACCTAAGCCCTCCCATGTGTTTGGAGGCTAACCCCTCAACCTTACCAAACAATTGTCTCACTATCTTCTTCGGTAGGTTCATTGAACAACTTCTCATCAGCCTTATCATCCTTCACATACTTCTGAACTAATTGCTTAACATAAGTTCTTTCGGAATCTGCTCCACCATCGTTAGAGAAGAATGGGAAGATACCAATCTCAGCTGCTTCGAATAAGTTGAAACCATCATACAACAACCCAGCTACCTCAACACTAGCACGAGTTGATACCATCGAACTCAACTTACCATCTCCACCTTTACTTACCTCACGAGTGTGATGAGCGATTTCAGCTACTGCTTTCAAATCTTCCTCATTCACAGCCGGATACATATACTTTAATAATCCTAACTCTTGCTCATCGTTTAACACATCCATCTCAATAGTAGTGAAACGGTCCATAATTGCTCTATCGATAACACGCGTTGAGGTATATTCACCCCCGATATTCGCGGTAGCGATAAAGGTCACACCTTCAGCCACATTCACAATTGGTGAACCTTCAGCTTCATCCAAACGAAGATATCGTTGGCCCTGGTCTAATACGGTCATCAATATGTTCCAAGCATCAGGGTGTGCTCTACTCAACTCATCCAATAAGATAACAGCGTTCTTAGTACTGATAGCCTTAACGAATGCCGATTCACTAAAGAAAGTACCTTTCTTAGAATCGAAGTGAGTATTACCAATTAAGGTTGCTCTAGCATCCTGCGTTGCTCCTAAGTTGAAGTAGAAATCAGGACGATTCAAACCTTTGGTTAATGCTTTAGCTGCCATTGTTTTACCACAACCAGCAGGTCCAGTCATCATAATGTTTTTAGCTCTAACTGCTGAACGAATTAAGTATTTCCACTTAAGGTCAGTCATTACGATTGATTCAGGCTTTAATCCTACTGAATCATTGTGGATGAAGTTTTTGATTTCTTCATGTGTACCACTTACTTCGTTATTCACTTCGGCGTTACTCTTAAGAGGAGCAACTAAGTCCGAATACTCTTTCATATCAACCAAACGATATGAAATCTTACCACCCTTACCAACTACTTGTCTAAGGGCCTTACCTGTCTCATAAGCTTTCTTACGAGTACCTGTATTGATACCATTCGTACCTATAATTGTACCGGCGGTATTCGCCAATTTGAAATGTGAACCTACCATCTCCACTTTGAAGATTTGGTTACTTACTTTGTCTTTTAACTTTGCCATAACTGGGGTTATTTAATGATTATTGTTATATTGTTAATTTCTTTACTTCATAAAGATACGAAAAGTATTCCATATAAACAAGCCTTTTGTATCTTTTTTTAAATATTTTTTTATTGTAAATCAATGAGTTATAACTGGTTGATTATCAGTTTATTATAACTCATTGATTATCAATAGGTTATTAATCCTTAGCCATAAACAGGCCGTTCATTGTACGGGTCACCTCATTTACATTGGTAACATTGATATAAGATGCTGCTTTACCATAACAATCTTTGAACACCTTACCACTACCAGAACTAGCATCCACATCACCACTATAATCACTCACAAAGTAACTCAATACTTTGATACCCATAGCTTCGATTTTATCCACCATCTTACGAGTATGTTTACTAGCGTAATAACCCTGATACGAATAACCTCTACCATGAAAGTAAGGTTCACCATCTGATATGTTTAAGAAGTATGAATCAATATCATTGGTACTACCTACCATTTGTTTCATCACACCTTCGAATGCCAAGCCTTCAGGTGTTGTACCGCCAGGTTGTAAGTATTGGAATAAGGTCTTAACTTTGATGAACTTATCAACTCTACTATCGTATGCTACTACGATGTAAGGTAACTCACCAGATGTAGTACGGAAACTGATTTGAATCTCTAAGTTAGAAATCATATCAACTGCTTTGGCCAATGCTACAACGTTGGTCATAGTTTTTCTCCATTTAGTACCACCCATAGAACCAGAGGCATCTACTGAAATGTGTAAGTTAGCTTTCTTATATGCATCAATCTCTTTTGTATAGAACACATGCTCATTACCAAAACCTAAAGATGAAATCATTCTCTTATCCATTCTACCAACTAATTGGCGATTGAAGATTGTTTCTCTACTCTCACTACGAACCTGCAACTTCTTTCCTAAGATAGTTCCTAAACGAATACCTTCCGCAACTTCGGTAGCGCAATGAGATTGACATTGATGCTCTCCTTCTTTGGCGTTGTATCGTAAAGATGCTAATGGGAAATCGTGCGATTCTAATAAGGTTTGTGTCATCTTCTTAACTACGATACATTCAATACCTTTTGTTACTACCGTACCATTTGCTAACTCCTGCCCTACTGTCTTTAATTCAGTACCCGATTGGTCAATAGTATCCAATGATTTGTTTTCGGTTTGAGATACTGAACCTTTCTTTACATCACCTCTTAAAAACTCTTTTTGTTTCTGAATCTTCTTCTTAAGAATTTCCAATTGTCTTTGAGATAATTTACCTTCAGCGGGCTTACCATTCTTACCTTTACCGCCCAACATTACTTTAATCTTACCCATCACACCCTTACCTTCTTCAGCCGCTTCGTTATCACCAGCTGCTTCATCAAAGTCCTCACCTTCATCATCCATACCATCACTACCACCATCTTCGTTAATCTCAACTTCGATATCATCTTCACCAGCTTCTTGCTCACCTTCACCTGCTTGCGGAGAACCACTACCCTGTCCTTTACCTTTACCCTTACCTTCGTTCTCAGCTTGTTGAGCTTGTGGGTCGATGTTCTTAAGAATAACATCAAAGATATCACAAGCAACTACCAATGCATCATCGGTAGTTTTTAAACGATTGATATCCGATAACTTAGCCAACTTAGTGATTTCACTCAAACCATTAAGAGCGTTTGCTCTACTGAACTTAGAATGTAAGTTAATCAAACGGAACATATAAGAATCTAATGTTTCTTCACTCATCTCCGTTGATTGCATTCCCTTATCAATAGCAGGGTCATTGAAGTACTTATCATACATAGCACGATAGTAATCTCTATAACCAGGTGCACCATCAAAGATGAATTGGTCAATACGTCTATCCTCCACCCAATTAAGAATATCCTTAATGGTATAGATGATATCACCAACACCTTTAGCGTTGGCCGTTTCACTCCACTCTTTTAACTTAGCTGGTCCAACTACCTTTTCGATAGATTTGTACATATTCTCTAACAATGTAAAGTTAGATAACTTAATGTGAGAACCTTCGTGTAATGCTAAACCTACTGCCGGGTCAAACTCATTTGGTTCAGCCACTTTGGATGAAATTACTACGCTCCTACCATCAGTATAGGAATTACCTTTACTATTGAATTTTACAGGAATGTTTTTGCCTGTTACGATGTTTACGAAATTGGCGATTGCTCTACGATGAGCTGCCATCTTATACAGGTTCTTAGATTTGTCCTGTTTTGGTGAATACGAAGTAGTGTAATCGTTGGTATCCCAATCACTCATCCACCACGATGAGTTTCCATAACTACTGTAACTTTTGTAACTTTTGTACTTTGACATATAAATGGGGTTTTATTTATTGCTTATTAACTTATTGAATTCAAATATACGAATAATACCTGAAACTACCAAGCCTTTTTAAAAGTATTTTTCAAATATTTTTTAATTCGTTGAAAATCAACAAGTTGTGACAAAAATATAACCCATTGGAAATCAATGAGTTATAATAAGTTATTGGAAATCAATGAGTTATACTTTTTAATCAGCATCATTCTCATCCCAGCCATCAAGAGGAAATGTTGATTGCATTTCTTCAAATATAAATGTTAGTTCTTTTTGAGCTTCCTCAACTCTATTCCAATCCTCAAATGCGATAGCATCTTCTAACATGTCTATAATGTCTTTAATTTTGTTTTCTACATTCATAATGCTTTATATTTTTTATTAAATATAACATTAAAGAATTAAACGATAAAATCATGTTCTATCGATGGTTTTTTAAAAGTATAATCAGGGTCTGGATTTATCGTAATGTTCTGACTTGCTATGATACTTTCATACGGATTTTGTATAAATGCGTTATATTGGTCGTGAGGACCGCCTTTCCAAGATCTTGTTATTATCATATATGTTGGAAAATATCTTATTTCTACTTTAATTTTACTGAAATGTACTCCCAAAAAATGTTCTGGTGGAAATGCATAATGACCCGAATTGAGGTATTCCATCATTTGTAAAAATATAAATGAGTAGTAATCCATTACCTTTGGTGTACCATAAGCAAAACAATCATTCAACCCATCCGAATTTCGAAAAGATGGAACGTTCATCCAACCCATAGGAACATTCAGCATATTGTTTTGTACTATTTCAAATTTATCATCTAATATAGTATCTATTCTTGCTCTAATAACTAAATCATATTCTATACCCAATTGCTTAGATAACATATTACATCTCCATACTTTATAGTACATTGATAATTGTCCAAATGCCTTTGCTGCTTGTTGTAATTGAATTAATAAAGTTTTGGGTGGGTCTACATGCATTGATGCAATATCCTGTGTTGTTTGTTTGAATATTTGATAATTCTCAACTTCCAATCTCTTTGGTGTATATACTTTCTCAAACTCTTTTATAGTATCTCCATTTTCGGGCATTTCAGTATCCCAAAAAGAAGCATATACATCCATATCATATTTCTTAATAAGTTCTGTCCAGAATTGTTTGGTTTCATTTAAATCCCGTAATTGTCCAGAAAAACATAATGCTATTTTCATACTATATACTTATCATCCTTTACACAAGGTATTTTTATTACTGTTGTTATTGTATCTTGTAATGCATGGAAATCCGTTGCTTCACCCGGTTCGATTACTATTATCTCACCTTCGTTATACTCTCTACCATTCATAAGGACTTTGCCTTTAGATATAACAGTTATTTCAGTTGCTATTTTATGGTAATGTTTTTCTTCCTTATCACCAGCTTCGTAATTTTTCACAGCCACTTCAAAATCATCCGTTTTATAAAGTGATGGTTCGAAGTTTCCAACTAACCACCCCTTAAACATATCTTTAAGCTTGTGTAGTTTCATCTTTATATTTTTTAATTACGTCTGAACATATTCCTATACATTTAGAAATATCATCATCACTTCTTTCGGGCATAACAGCGATACTTCCAATTATAGGTTGTTTGCCAGGATAAACCCACATATATTGTTTTGATGTTAAAGTTAAGGTATCGTTTTCGTGCCAAAAATAGTGTAAGATAGTACTACGAATCCAATTCAATGATTCCACATTCTTACAATGAACCCAAAGTTTATCAACGCGTGTACGAAACCACTCATCATCTACTTCGTATTGTGGTTCATCGTGTCCTAAGTAAGTTCTACCATCTATCCACCACAAATCGATTTCAACATCATACCCCAAAGTAATTGCTTCATCAATATATTCCGGTTGATTTTCTAAGTGTGGTTTTTTACCATCTATGTTTCCTCTATGTGATATTAGTATCATTTGAACCAGCCGATTTTCTTACCATTGATTTTTCGTTCCTTCCATTCTTCTTCCGAACCCGGATATCTCCAAGCCCATACTAACCAAAATAACATAAAGCAACCAATACCAATAAGTGCTGCTGGTTTATGCCATAACGTAAATAATAGGAATGTATAACTACCAATCATAGTAGCCAACATAATCCATTTTACTTTTGTTGGATAAATACTTTTTTCTTCCCAACGAATTAAATGTGGTGAAAATGTTGGATGCGTATGCAACCAATGATTTAACTTAGGTGAACTTTTAGCGAATGCCCATGCTGCTAAAATAGCGAATGTTGTCATTGGTATACCCGGAACGATTGCTCCAACGTAAGCCATACCAACAAAAAATAGCCCCAAGGCTCTCCATAACCAAATTTTCATAACTACTTATTTTTAATTATCTTCCTTGTCCTTTATACTTCTTAGGTGCTTGTGCTTTTGGACCATAAGATTTTTTACCATTTGGATTGCTTTTTCTTTTACCAAAAGATACTTTGTTTGCCGAACCTACTGACTTTGCCATTTGTTGTTACATTTTAATTGTAAAGTGTAACGTAACATATTGGTATAACCTATTTTATAACATTAGCGTTTTTAAGCATTCTAGCCGTTTCTATCCATTTCTTTCCGATTTGGTTATAAATAGGCTTTCTTAAAAATGTATTAATTCCTTTTTGAATGTTTTGAGCGATATTAGTATCAACGATTTTGATTTCGCCTGATTTTCTATCTCTAACTTTAGATTGATATTTTTTATATTCAGTATTATCTACAATGATAAAGTTTCCCCCAAACATAGATTGAAATGCTCCCAAATTATTTTGACAAGCTTTCCAAATTTGAGTTACTCTTTCAGCTGATAGAGTTCTTTCTCTAGTTGCGTTTCTTTCTTGTGCAACCTCCAAAGATGTGTTTACAAATACCATATAACAATCATATCCAAGTTTTTCAGCGTGCTCTTTTTTCTCCTTAATCTTAGTTACTTCATCACCAGTACCATCGATAATCATTCCCAGTCTACCAGCTTCATAAAAAGCTTGTTGTTTTTTGGTTATACCTTTTGCCTGATTACGAATTGACTTAGGATTATCTTCTCCAGCAATAAAATCCCACATTTTTGGGTCTTCTTTTTCAAACTTTCCCAAATCTTTAGGATTGATACCATTATCTTTTAAAGCTTTCTCAAAAGCAGTATCTGAATTTACTAATTTTAAACCACCAGCTGATACTGAACTTATTGATGTTTTACCAACTCCAAATATTTCTTTGGCAGTATATGATTTACCACTACCAGGTCCTCCAGCTAAGAATACACATTTAAGTATACCAGGGTCATCAACTCCTTCAGTAATCATTTCTACAAATAACTGCTTCTTAAGTTGTTTTAACTCTGTTTCTAATTGCTTTAGTTCTTCCGATAGTAGTTTGCTCATAATTACTTAGTCTTCTTAGGTGCTGCTTTCTTTGTAGCCTTCTTTTCAACTACAACTGTTTTTGCAACCTTAGTAGCTTTTTCAGCAACTGCTTTTACTTTCTTAGCAACTTCCTTAACTTCTTCTACTTTTTCTTCGATAGCGTCTGGAATGTTGTTGTTGTTTGCATCTTTAACCTTACCGGTTTTCATAGCGATAAACGTAGCGATACCTGCAACAGCCAATACCAATACTACAATAGCGAATGTACTCATAATTTTTGTTTTTTAGATTTTATATAAATATAGTGTTTTTTATTAAACCAACACTAATTCTCACCATATAGGGAGTATTTAGTGATATGCTTCTCAACCTGAACCTCTTGTTTGTGGATAACCTCCACTGTCCCTTTTCGTGCAGACAGGAAGAATTCGGTTTGCCCTGTGTTTTGGAAGTGATATTCCAATGCATCTGTCAAACTATCCAAAGTAACTGATGGAGAACCAACAGGTGACCATCTATCACCTGGTGGAACTCTTTTCATTACTACCTCTTTAACTTCTTCGATTTTTGTTTCGATTCCCATTATGCGATAACTTGTAAGATTTTAGATTCTCTTGCAGCTGATACTTCATATTCCAAGCTTACACCTGCTGATTCGAATTCTTTAACTACTCTAGCTTCTGCTTCCGTAACGGTCATAGCATCCACTAAATAACTTTCTTTAACTTTCTTAATCTTTGTACCGCCTTTACCACCATCTACTTCGTGTTGAACGGTCACTGTTACTTCAAAATACTTAGCCATAATTTATTGTTTAAATTGTTTAATATATCAAATATACGATAATTTTTCCAAACCACCAAATTAATATTCATATTCTTTTCTAGGACCTGTAAGATTTCCGTTGATTAGGAACGAACAATTGAAGCATAACATACGCAAATTGTCATATGTTAGGTTCTTCCTATTACCATCCATAAAGTCCAACACAAGCGGAACCCGGTGGTCTGTTACCCTTCTTTCACAAAATCCACAATTATTACATTTTTCTTCCATATAGGAATTAAGTAATAATCTCTTTTTTAATTTCCAAATAGGGTAATTTGGATATTTTCCACCAAGGATATCATCCAAAGAATGAAATCCAGTTGTTGATTGACTACCCTTACGGATTCCAACACCAGATGGATTCTTTAAATCTTCAAATAGTTTATATTCTCTTGCGTATTTTTTATAGGTATTATATGATACCCCAAGCAATCGTGCAGCTTCAGCCGCAGAACGAGCTTTCTTTTGTATTCCTCTTATTTCAGATTCTAATAGAGGTCTAGCACCCAATCCTCTTTTTGTTCTTCTTTGAGGTGCTAACGATAAATCTTTCGTAGGGTCAAAGTTTGGAAACCCCTTCACTTCTTCTTGTTCTTCCATAACTAAATTTGATACACTTTTTATGTTTCTTTATATAAGTATATCAATTTTATTTTTTCGTAACTACAATTTATTAATTTCTTTTAAGTGATGAATTAATTTTGTAAAAGATTGTGTTGAGTTGTCCGATGTTGTATCTAAATCAAAGAAATTTTCGGTTGGTGGTTCGTAACCATCTACCTTTTGTAAATCTTTGCTTTTTTTGCGATTACTATGAACATATATTTCAATCATGTTATCATTTATAAGAGATTTAAATTCATCTCTATTTTGTTTAGATGTATCTGTCATAGCAACAACAACATCACAATTATTTTCTAACAAAAATGTTGAAATAATTTGTGCTTGCCCCAATTGATAATGATGTGGAAAATCGATTAAAAAAACATCTTTACGCCAATTTCGCTTTTCAGTTTGTAAAAAATCTCTTAGCTTATTACCCAATACTGTCTTTCCCACTCCCCTCTGTCCCGTAAACCAATATATCATAACTTTGTTTGTTTAAAAATAAGTATTTAATTTTATAATTATTCAAAAAGTGCAGATGCACATCCTCTACATATAGTATCATATGATTCTTGTACTTTTCTTTGGTGTTCTTCGTTGCCCCAAAAATCTTTTAGTTCTTGTGTTTTAAAATCTCCGAACTGAACTTCCATGTCATAATCGTTACAACATAGGAATACTTTACCAGCCGCGTTTACATGAATCCAACCAACAGGTCTACCACCCACCTCTCTACCATTACCACATCCAATGACTTTTTTAGTTTCATCACCTCTTTGTAAGTTTCTTTTTATTGCTTCTTTATTAGTCATTATATGGTCCAACAATCCAGCTCTATCTATTAAAGATGGTACATCAAATACTTGTAAGCCAGGAAATAATTCCCTTGCTTTATTTGTTTGAGTTGCAAGTTCTCCTGTGATTGGGTCTAAATCCATATCAATAGGGAATTCGGGCCCTTTATCTAACCACCCACCTTTATCACTAAATGAATTATTATTAGAACCATTTACTTGTATTGAGAATGATTTGTTTCTAACCATATCAGGCAATTTCTCCATAGCATAATTAATATTAGATATCAACTTATCAAATTGCTTTATGTTTATCCCACTTCGTAAACTCCAAACTTCAGGTTCAAATGCTGGGATATTCAAACATATCCCATTCACTACTCCTTTGTATTTTATTATAAGTTCTATTTTTTCAGGCGTCAAAGGAACTCCATTTGATAATACCATAAAACATAATCTATACTTCTGACATATTTGTAGTAATTCTTCAAAATGTGGATATAAAAGAATTTCATTATAATGTGCTGTATAAAATCCTCCAAAATTTTTATGAACTAATCCATCTGGTTTTTCTCGTTCATCTATTAAATTCTTAATTATCTTCTCTAATAATTCAGGACTCATTACCTCTTTGCCATTTGTTGGATTGCCTTTATATTTTACAGGGCAAAACCAACATCTTGCATTACATACCCCATATGGGTCTAATTGCATTTGATGAATTTTGTAGGTTTCAAATTGTTCTTTTACTGTCATATCAATACTGATTTTTTTGCTGTTTTTTGTATTAGTTTCCAATATTCGTATGAAGTTGTTCCTTCTTTAATATTTAATTTTTGATTATATGGTACTACATTCATATACTCTGCTTTATAAAATAATCCATCTCTTGAAGTTGTGGCCCCTGCGTTATGAAATATATTACATTTATTCCATAAATTTTCAGGAGAAGTTGCCCAACTAAATTCTAAATTAGGATGGCATATTGTTTTGTATCCCATCTTCCAAGCATTCCATAATACAGCCCACATATCAGCACACCATATTTGTATTTCGTGATATGTTGGTTCGTCTAACTTTTTAATCCTGTTTAATTCCGTAATATTTACAAATAATTTTTCGCACTCCAATTCAACATTATGCCAAAATTCAAAATCAATTCCTTTCATTATATATTGTGCACCAATTCCATTTAATTCATTTTCTTCAACAACCTTTTCATCAATTTTCATAATAGCGCACATAGCTTTTAGAATATCATCTCCTTTTGATTTTATATAAGAATGAGATATGTACCATCTACAATCCGAACCATACCAATTGTTATCATTAATCATTTCATCTGTTATCCATTCACTAATTGGTTTTGTGAAAGCAATATCACAATCATGATAAAAAATTACATCATTATGTATTTCAGGTCTTGTTCTCCAATGTTGTTTTAATATATTTGGTCTTATTGATGATGTATATCCTTTATTTTTTCTTGTATCACTATAAAAGAAAAACCTAACATAATTATAAGTTTCGGCCAATAATTTCCATTCATATGGAATTATTCCATTTTCGGCATAACAAACTATATCCATATTATTTGGATTAACACCCATTTCAATAAAATTGTGTATCATTACTTCAACCTGCCAAGTGTAATATGGAATTGCGGGTTGGGCACATACGAAACGTAAATTCTTCATAACCTTTATTTGTATATAATTATTCTATTTTTTATTTTATGCTATACAAAGTGGAATATTACACTCAGTATTATCATACAATAAAGTTACAATAGTACCACCGGCATTAAATGTACCATAATGTCCTACAGTTCCCTGTCCTGCTATATTAACTGCCCCATTTGGTGAATATGATTGTGGGCAAACAAATGAAGTTCCATCAATACTAACCTCAAGCATACCAGCAGGTATAGTGCCGGATGTAACCATTGAAGCTTGTCCATCAGATGTTCCACAAGAGAAATCATTAAACATATTTACTGTTGCTGCTGTTATAGTTAAATCCACACTTAAAGTATCCAATAGTGTAAATTTAAATACGCTAGGTCCAGAAGAATTTCCAAAGAACGTAAAGCTCAGTGTAGTTGATGCTGGCGGTGCTGCTGTTGTAGTAGTTGTAGTTGTAGTTGTTGGGGCCTCCGTTGTAGTAGTTGTAGTTGTTGTAGTAGGTGCTTCCGTAGTTGTAGTTGTTGTAGTTGTTGTAGTTGTAGTTGTAGTTGGTGCAGCAGTTGTAGTTGTCGTAGTAGGTGCTGCAGTTGTAGTTGTCGTAGTAGGTGCTGCAGTTGTAGTTGTTGTAGTTGGAGCTGCAGTTGTAGTTGTTGTAGTTGGTGCCGCTGTTGTGGTGGTTGTAGTTGTTGTAGTTGTTGTAGTTGTTGTAGTTGGTACTGCGCCAATTGTAAATGTAATTGAATTTTGACAAGCGCCGTTTGATACAACCTGTATTTCAGTTGCGCTATCAGATACTTCAATAACTTTACCTGCTAATAATTCCGAAATATTTGCTTCTGATGGAGTTGCATATCCTACATTTGGAATTAGAAAGAATCTAGGTCCTAACGAAATACCATATGGAGATGCAAGGTTTACAGTTACAAACATATTATAATTTTAACATTGATTAGCGTTATATGAGAATACCCCATTTGTTATCTTCCAACAAACATTCGTATCAAATTCTAAGTGATATCTAGTACTCAATGCATTACCAGAAACATCTCTAGCTATTGCGGTACAAGTAGTAGACCCACCACCACCAATTCCACCAAATACATTACCATTTGCAGTAAATGCAGCATAATCGGATGCATCAAAATAAACTCTTGATACAGTACCAGCATCACATCCGCTTGAAGCATCGCACCTAGTACTAATATCAACCAAAGTATAACTAGGTGCGGCCGTAGTTGTAGTAGTTGTAGTAGTTGTAGTAGTTGTAGTTGTAGTTGGTGCAGCAGTAGTTGTAGTTGTTGTTGTAGTTGTCGTAGTTGGTGCCGCTGTTGTTGTAGTCGTAGTAGGTGCTGCAGTTGTAGTTGTTGTAGTTGGAGCTGCAGTTGTAGTTGTTGTAGTTGGTGCCGCTGTTGTGGTGGTTGTAGTTGTTGTAGTTGTTGTAGTGGTTGTGGATGTAGTTGTTGTTGAAGATGCTCCATAATATGAAACACTTCCTCCTCCAAATGAACATACACCACATCCAACAATTGCAGATTTTACTGCATGATTTCCTAAGTTATCTCTTAGGGTTATAAACCATTCTTCGTTTGTTAATCCAGTCCATTGATATGATGTTGCTCCACTTAAATTTGTGGTTGCTGCATTATAAGAAGTACCATTACTATTTCCAATTGCTACCGTAGAATATACTCCACTACCACCACTAAAATTACTAATAGTTATTACACCATCAAATGAATTACACGATGGCGTTATTGTAAAATTTATTGGTGCTAATGTGGTTGTAGTAGTTGTTGTGGTTGCGTATAATGCATTACCTACACCAGAACAATCTGAATTTGCATCACCAATTACTTCAATAGTTGCTGCTAAAGATTTTGATATTGTATTAGTAGTAGCATCAGTACCCTGTGCTTCAAATATTATCGAAGGTTTATCGGAATTTATTAATTGTCTTGGATGTACCATTCCCTCACATTCAGTCCATTGAACATATGAATGATTATCACCCGTAACCGATACCTTGTAAATTTTAACAGTTGGCATTACTTATTGTATATTTCTTCAATTACTAATAAGTATTCCTCAAATTAATTATCCTATATATGCTGCTCCCCAAGTATCGTTTCCATCAAATTGAATTGAACCAACTGCAACTTTCGCTTCCAATGTATCACCAGCTACTAATTTAAACACCCCACTAACTCCAAAGTGAGCTACTCCAGTATTTCCAGGTGCTTCCCACATCAATTGAGCATTACCAGCTGCCCCATTTTTGTATATAATAACTTGCTGCATTGCGTTTACACTACCACATCTACCATTGAAATACACATTATATAATCCTGTTAATGGTGCGGTGAATATGCCGGTTGAATTATTATAATGATTACCTTCATTGTAATCAATAGATGCGTATGAACCACTTAATGTTGTTTGTGCAACTCTATCAGTACTAGCCGTACCAACAACTCTAAATGCCGGTCTATTTGGCATTGTTATTGAACCGCTATTGATTGTTATTGAACCGGTCACATTTAATGAACCACTAATTTCTGCAATATTATTACTACCAGAAACCACAAACCCTTCCATATGAACTCGTCTTGTCACACCATTTAAGAAGAATGAAGAAGATGCATGTGAGTAAAGAGATGTATATTGTGCCAATATAGGACTTAATGTGAATGTTGGGAATAATGAAGTATCGGTTGTTGTACCACTATTTGTAACCACTATTGTTGATGCATATCCAGCAACACCATCTAAGTTTCCTTTTACCGAACCAGTGATGCCACCATTAACATCCAAACCACCACTTATTATATTTGTTCTTATTGGTGCAATTACTCTCAATGAACCACTTATAGTTTGATTACCATAGAAAGTATTTGCAGATGATGTTACTGCGAATGTGTTGTATTCAGTTATTTGTTGTGATGATGATACAATTGCTGCTGCTTTCATTGAAGCCGTTAGAGCCATCAATTCATTTGTGATACCAACCAAAGAACCAGTTACAGAAGATATTCCTAAGTTTACTAAATCTTGCGAACCAGTTTGAGTTGATTGTACTAAGATATGTGAATTTACCGAAGTATTAATTACATTTTGTGAACCAGTATAAACTGAAATATTATAATTAACTAAATCTTGCGAACCAGTTTGAGTTGCTTGCTTTAAAATATGTGCATCAATAGAAGATGTTACAATAGATAATGTTAAATCTTTACCAATTTGAGAACCAGTAAATGAATTTAATTGAGTTAATCCAATTGCTTGCCCATCTACAAATAATGTATCTTTAATATTAACCGAACCAGTAAATTCATGCTTATCTGTAACTGCATCACCAAATATGTTAGAACCAGATGTTAGTAATACCGAAGATGATATGTATTGTACGTTTAATTTATTAACATTCAATTCTCCAATAATTTGAACATTACTACCATTTACAGTTATTGCCGATTTTAATGATGATGTATATGCTTCAATAGAGTTTAGTTCTATTCTATAAGAACTTGTTATAATTGAATTTTGATAATTCACCAAATCTTGCGATGAACTTTGCGTATTCATTGAACCAGTTACAGAACTAATTCTTAAAAATACCGAATCAAATGAAGATGTAGTTGTATTAATAGAACCAGTTGTACTTGATATTCTTAAATTAACCAAATCCTGCGAACCAGTTTGTGTATTTAATGATTGTGTTGTAAAATTAACAGATGCTGTAAATGTTGATATTGTATTTGTTTGTCCAATTACAGAACTAGTAAATGCGTTTAATGAACCAGTTGCTATACCAATTTGTGCATTCAAATTATCCTGCGAACCAGTTTGTGTATTTAATGATTGTGTTGTAAAATGAATAGAAGATGTAGTTGAACCAATCTTAATAAATTCACTATTAAACGAAGATGTTGTAGTATTAATCGAACCAGTAGTTGAACTAATTCTTAAAAATACAGAATCAAATGAAGATGTAGTTGTGTTAATAGAACCAGTTGTTGAACTTATTCTCAAAAACACCGAATCAAAAGATGAAGTTGTTGTGTTTATTGAACCGGTAGTTGAACTAATTCTTAAAAATACAGAATCAAAAGAAGATGTTGTAGTATTAATCGAACCAGTAGTTGAACTTATTCTTAAATTAACCAAGTCTTGTGAACCTGTTTGAATATTCAAAGATGAGGTTGTTTGATATACTCTTTGTAATTGGCTATTAGTAGATGCAGTAAAATCATTTAATGCCTGTGCACCTATTGTTGTTCCATTTATACTAACAATACCAGTAAATTGATGTGTATCATCCGCACTATTACCAAAAATAGTACTACCACTTTCAAAAATTATAGATGCTGATGTTATTTCGGTAAATAATTCCTGTGCAGTTAGTTTTCCGTTTACAACTAAGTTACCACCAACCGATGCGTTACCACTAACAGTCGATGTACCATTTACCGATAAATTTGCGTTTATTGTTTGGTTTGCTGTAAATATATTAACCGAACCAGTTTGTGCTGCGTATTTGTTTGTAAAATTACTAAAATTCTCTACAGTTATCTTTTCTGTAATACCATCATGTACTATTGGTACGAATACAATAGAGCCCGATATTGCGGTTATTAAAGGTAATTCGGATATCTTCTTATCTGCCATTTTTCTATATTATTTTATAAAGTTGGTGTTCAACTCCTATAAATATTGAAAAAATGAAATAAACTAATACTACGAGTTAGAAGTGTTTAACTTGTTGAATTTTTTGTTTGATGTTTGGATAATCTTTCAATCTCTTTCTAACTGCTGCTATATTCTTTTCTGAATCATCTACGAAAAAAACATCATCGTACCCCTCTTTTACTTTGTCCTCAATCCAATCTGCTTTCTTTTCAGGGTTATTATCACCCAATGCGATTACTTTAACGCCACTTATTCCCAAATCCTTAATGAATTGAGATACAGGTCTTTCAGCTGCTCTAGCGGTTAAGATAAATACTTCTCTACTACCACCACTATTAACCATTCTTCTCAATAATTCAACATATCCTTTAATAAGTTGAGGTCTTGTTACTTGCTGAAAATCCTTAAAATCAAACTCATCACCCGGCCTTTCTTCATATTTTGCATATTGGCCAGGACTTAGTTTTGATTTCATTCCGTTTCTATGTGTAACATATATGAATGAATTTGTTTTGACAAGTGTATCATCAAAATCAAAAATTCTCAATTTTTTATCTTCTGTAAACAATGTTCTTGCTATTGGCATTCTATCCGTTAATTTGTTTTTTAGCTTTTGGTACTATCTTTTCTAACTTCTCATTCTCTCTAGTAAGATAATCAACTTTAACTCTTAACTCTGCCAATGAAGCGGTCATTGCTAAAACCATAGTTCTCAACTCATCCTTTTCTTTAGAAGATTGCACTAATAAAGCCTCCAATTTGGAAATTCTGTCTTTGCAATCGTGTCTGATAAAGTCCTCGTCTCTTTCTTTGTGCATCTGTCTCTTTTCATAGAATCTAAATGCTGCGGCTGAACCAAGCATTGTTATAACCGCTATTAATACCGAGTAAATGTTATTGTCCATTTTTATCTTTTTTATAAAACCAGTCCTTTATCCAAGCAGTACTTCCCGTAGGAAACCACCAAATATCAGCTGGGTTACTTCCAGAATATGTATTCTGAATATTAGTATAACCATAATCTAAGCTGCTACTTACTTCCACAGCCGCAATCTTTACCTTCGTTTACCGGTTCTTCTTCCGTTTGAGGTAACGCTGCTGCTACATGCTCTACACCTTTTTTATCAACGTATTCTTTTTTAGTTCCTTTTGTTAATCTAACTGCTACTATACTAATAACTGCAATTGTGAAAAATATGAAAAATGCGTACATTCCCAATTTAGCCCATACAGACCCTTCAGTCTGTCCAGCTTTTCCTATATCTTGCATTACCTTCATTACTTCAGGTTCTGCTAAATGTTGAATTTCGGAATAATACCATTTTGTGAATGATGAATCCAAGTATTGTATCCAACCACTTATAGATATAAATGCGGTAATAATACCCATCATTGTAGCCCCAGTTCCTAACTTAACTGCAATCTTATTAATTGCACTTTTAAGGTCCTCATCTAAATCGTTTTGTTGTAGTAATGCGGCGGTTGCTTTGTTCATAGCATCAGTACCATTGAAATCATCAGCGGATGCTATTTTATCAATATTAAGATGGGATTTAGCTCTATCATATTTTGTAGATGCCATCTTAACTGCTAAACTTCTAATCTTTTTTATAGAATCACCAAATCCTTCGTTAAGTGTGGTTTCGGTTACCGATTCTATTTTAAGTTTAAAATGGTCCATTACTTCCCAAGCATCATTATACCCCATATCACCCAAATCATCTATAATTTGGTTTCTAGATGCATTTGTCTTACCTGATACGAATATGGATACAGCTTTTTTAGTACTGTATGTACCCTTATCGTAGAATTTCATTATTTCCTTTACGTGAACATCATTCTTAGATAATTCATTCATAAAATCTTTTCTTACTACTGAACGAATTATTTCTTTGAGTTGGTTTTCCATTTATATATTTGTCAATTTAGATATAAATATAACAATTTAGGGATTCGATTGTTTTTTCATCAAATCTCTACCAAAATTTATAACTTCCTGCTGTCCCAATGCATGTGCCTTATCGTAAAACTCTTTTTTCCTATCAATTGGTTTAATTTTGCCATCAAATGAGGGAGTTCTATTTATGTAATCCTCTGTTATATAAATACCATCCATTACAAATTGCCTTATACCACATCCCAATTTGTTTGCAACAACAGATGCGGCCATTGCGTAAGTATCTTCTGGTCCATATCCTCCAAATGATTCTGGAATACCTACCAATTCCCAAAATGATTTAGAATACAATGTATGCATTCCACATCCAAATTTAATATCTCGTATTTGTCTTGCGGTTATAGCTTCTACTTTTTGAATTAATGCATTATCAATAGCTTCTTTGGTAGTTGCGTATCCAAATTCTTTATCCATATAATCGGAGTGACATAATTCATCCCAACTATCATCCCACCATTTTGGAAGCGATGGTGATAGGATATAAACACCATCCAATTGATACGATATATTCAATTGATGCTTTAACATATGTTCGTGAAATAGAATATCAGTATCACAAAATATGAATTGGTCATAATCTAATTTATAACTTTCTCTCTTTTGTTGAGTAGTCCCCCAACAAGAAGTATCCAATATAATTTCATTTATATTTTTTATACCATTAAATAAAATAGCAAATCTATTTACAAAATGCCCATTCTTTAATTGACTATTATCCCAATCAGTTAATTGTGGATTTAAGTTTAGGGTTACTTTTAATGTCACATCATCGTTCTCATCTAAATACATTAATGATTTTTTCATTTGATGCATTAATCTTTCAAACATTTCAATTTCATTTGGCATAACGTGTATGCAAATTAGTGTTTTCTTTTTCATTAAAATATATTTTTAAAGAATGGCGGCACCATATCTTTTGTTCTTAAATTAAATATGTGTAATTGGAATACATCCCACTCAAAGCTACCAACTGAATCGGTTTGTTGTACAATGAACGGTATATTCTTTATGAATTGTGTAAAGTTATCATTTGTCAATTTACTACCATCAAACATTATTTGTACATCACCTTTCATCTCATCACCAATAGAATGTATCTTATCTGATATATCAAACATAGTTTCTTTTTGTTCTTCATCAACATACCATTGGTAATTACAATCAACATACAATCTATCACACCAAGGTTCCAATGCTCCTAATAATTGAGGATAGCAATTGTGAACCACAAATGTAGTATCATATCGGTTTGGTACAATTGGCATCATCAATTCATCGTGTAATACATCAGTATGCCACTTTCTCCACCACTCTTTGAATTTGTTTTGTCTTAATTCCAAATATTCTTTTGAATCTTTAGGTTTGTACCAAATAGTTCCATCGGGCAGTGGTATCTCTCTTTCAATCTCAATACCATCTTTGAATCTACTACCTCTACAAGTCATGTGATATACAAACGCATCTCTACTCTGAATTAATTTGTAATCACATAAATGGAATCTATTGAATATATCAGAATCTTCCAACTCCATAGGTGCAAACAATTTATCATGCCCACCCATAGTTCGGAAATCTTCTTTGTATAGCATCCAAGGTGCAAAAATACCATTTGTAATTGTATCTTTGTTTTCAGCTTGCTTTTCTTCTACAAACTTTTCAAACTCATTAAATTGTAATTGGAATTCTTCAGGCTCCATACCAAAGTTTTTTACATACTTTTCAGGACCCGGTGGATGTAATGGTGGTTCAATACGAGTAGCGCTTACAACTGATAATGGTGCTACGTTCTTTAACATATTTGAAACATAATCTTTTGTAACAACCATATCCGAATGTAATATTGTAACAATTGGCGTTTCTGCTAAACTAATACCAATATCATATAATACCGTATGTCCCACTCTTTCAGGTCCTTCGTTTCTATATGTTTTAATGTATGGTTTGTTAAGTGATTCAATCCACTCCGATGTCCCATCGTTTGAAGCATCATCTAATATTACTATTTGATGATAACTTCCATAATAGCGTTCTATACTTTGAACTGCTTGTTGTAGATATTTTAAATTGTTTCTACAAGGTATAATAAAAGTAACCGATTGATAATGTGCCATTGTTATATTTTTTCTAATTGAAATCCACTCTCACCACTTGCTGTATTTATTCCATTATGATTTTTATTGTATATTATATCTTGAATTTTTTTTATGTTCACACCATTATCGGCTAACCAAAGAGTTAAACTTCTTTCATTTGATACAGGAGAATCCTTTCTTTTTTGGTTATAATATTTAGTTGGAAACTTTGATATTATATCCATAACTTTAGAATCTGCAATATAAAATTGGTCATTTACAAGAGATAAATCAGGAGTTCCTACTACAAATCTATGAATTGGTGTATATAATGTATTTGGTTCTAATGTTGAAAAAAAGTATTCTGATAATTCTCCAGATTGAAAATCCAAATCACATCTACTTTTTATATACCAATCATAATCTTCTTCAATATTATTGATTACATTTTTTAAATTCCAAAATTGCCAAAACCCAGATTGTCCAGGCGCATCATCTCTATATTTAGCCCAATTGGTTTCTTTAAAATCAATATTAGGAGTTGTAAATATTTGCTTTATTGGCCAACCACTATTAATCCAATCTTCTTTATAATGCTCAAAACAAGAAACATAGGTATCATGATTACCAATTATTTTGATATGATTTGCAAGATTAGTTGGATTACCTCTATAAGGTCCAGCTAAAAGTATGGCTATTTTCATAAATTATTTCTTATAATTTTCTAAGTAATATTTTAAATCTTCGGGTGTACCCAATCCCCACATTTTATCAATGTTGAATGTTTTAATTTTCTTACAATCAGCAATTGCTTCGTTATAAACAGGACAAACATAGAACTCATTATTAGTTCTGATATTTTTTTCAATCATTTGTTCTGCATACTTTACATAATCAGAACCTTTGGCCCAATAGTAAACACCAACAGTTGCAATATCTGAAATTGGATTCTTTTCTTGTACTTCGGTTACATAACCATACTCATCCACTTTAGCGAATGACCATTTAGGATGTGTTGAGTGGAATGAAAGAATACCACCATCTACTTTTTGTTCAATCATCTTATACATAAACTCATTACTATCCCACTCTAAGAATTGGTCAGAGTTTGCCATCAATAATGGTGCATCTGAATCAATGTATTCTTTTGCTAATAGAGTTGTACATGCTGCGCCTTCAGTTAATCCATCAACTTCCACAATCTTACAATTAGGAGTGATTAGATTTAATAAGGTATCTAAGTTGTATTGTTCTCTGTGTGATTTTTGAACTACATAAATAAATGTAGCATCAATGTTTAAATTATCAACAACAACCTGAATCATCGGTTTTCCTTCCACATCGATTAGTGGTTTAGGGAATGTATATCCAGCTTGTGCAAATCTACTACCGGCTCCGGCCATTGGGATAAGAACATTCATCTTACCACCTTGCCATTTTGGTGTACTCATAACTTTATTTTCGTTTAATTTGTTTACTATCTTTTCTAATGTCAAATCTTTTGGATTATCTACTCTTAGAACACTTGCTCTACTTCTACTTGCCGCCAAAAGTCCATGTGGAGAATCTTCTACAATTAAAGTTTCTTCCGGCAAACATCCCATCATACTCATAGCCTTCCAATACATTTCAGGATGCGGTTTAGAGTTCTTTACATCCTCATTAGAGATGATTAAGTCCATATACTCAATTATACCTATCTTTGCCAACATAACCAACACAGACCTTCTAATTGAGTTTGAAGCAACTGCCAACTTATATCCCTTATTACGGAGTTCTTTGAATAACTCAATCTTTTGTAAATCAGGTTGTAACTCTGAAATAGCTTCAATAGTTAAATGTTGTTTTCTATACCAAATATCATCATAGAACTCCGAATGTAATCCTTTATTCTTAGTAAGCATCTCCAGCTTTTGAGTTGTCTTCAATCCATCGTATGTAGATAGATGTTCAGCTTCAGTAATTATATACTTCTCATCAATTTCTCTTAGAGCTTGGTTTAATGTATCGTAGTGTATTTGTTTTGCTTCGACTAGCACACCATCCAAATCGAAGATAATTAATTTTGTCATGACATTCCTCTTTCAAATGGGTTAATATTATATTCCTCAAATATAGGATTAAGTTCTTCCGTATATTCATTTAAATTCCACTTTCCTTTATTGATTGCAGTTGCTACATATGGATATACAAATGAATCATAGTGATATAATCCTCTTTTCTTTTCATCTCCTCTACGAGCCATAAAATCCATACCACTACCAACGATAGCATTTTCAAAATCCCAAATGTTCAATGCCCCAACATTTGATGCTATTTGTAATAGGATATCTTTACGAATGATAGTTGGTTGAATTGAGAATTTAGCGAAATCATTAAATACTAATGTATCATCACATTCAGCTTTAATTCCACCACCATCTCCAGCATATAATAATTTAATACTATCTACTTTTCTATCAATAACATATGAATGATATTTAGCCAAATATTCATAATCGGGTTTATCAAATAGAATCATATCTTCATGTGTAAAAAGGAATACTTCTTCGTTGATTTGTTCTAATGATTCTGCTAACTTTTCTGTGTATGATTTTGTTTCATCATATATTACTCTATTGTAATCTGATAGCATTTCATCATCTTTATTCACACAAACATACACCTCATTATCAGGCATATATTTTCTAAGTTGTCCAAAAAATGGCACCCATACATCTTTCATATCAGTATGTGTGTACACAACTATTGGTATTAATTTTACTCCCATATCGTATCTAAATTTATTCTATTATCCCATAAATCGGTTTTAATCATCCACCATTTATAGAATGCTATTGCGTTTGAAAGGTCACCTTTGTTACCTTCTATATCAGTTGCGAATTTATGAAACTCCGAATCTATTTTCATTTGCTCATCTAAGAAACTAAATAAGCTTGTGAACTCTACCATTACATTTGGCGAACCATAAAACCACATATCGGCAGGTCCCATATGAAAATGATTCCAATTTGCATTATATATTTTATCTTGCTCAATATTAGTTTGGAAGTTTATACATTGAACTGGGTATGGATTTCCTAAACCAGGTCCAGATGTATTACGATTAATTCTACCCAAATCAAAACGTGCTTTAATAATGATATCATACTTCACGCCAGTTTGTTGATGTGGCAACTTCATTACTTCAGTTACACTATACAAATGCGATAATACTGATTGTGGTGGGCGAGGACATCCTTCTAATTTATCCAATCCTCTTTCTTTAATTAATTCACTAAAATCTTTTTGTGGTTCGAATATAGCTTTCTTTGGTTGATATATTGCTTCTATCAATCCTTGCTTTTCTAAATCCCAACTGTGAATAAAAACATCAACATCACCTTTATCTAAAATATGTTTTTGTATATATTCTCTACCATCCATTCCATTTGATGTTGTATCCATTGGGGAATCAAACATCCCATGTAAACAAAGTGCTATTTTCATACTATTTTCTTTTCCACATTTTTATAAAGTGAGAACCAACGCCATCTCCAACAGAATATATTTCGTTATGAGTATTAGATATCCATCCGAATAATTTTGATTGATTTTCCTTACCAATAAAATTATGAAATTCTCCAGTTATATAATTAATTTTACTTAAATCTTTATCACATAATACATCAACTTCAGCTCCTTCAATATCAATTTTCAATAAACCAATATCACCAACCATATCTAATATAGTTTCTAAACTTCCTCATATTCATCACCTCTAAATCCATGTTGGTCAGCATTATCATATACAAATCCAGTTATTGAAAAGTTTCCAGAATTGGTATCATCATCACCATACCCCATATACTTTTTTAACTTTACAAGTTCACCATCTTTAGATGATACTGCTTTGTGCAAAATTGTATGAGAATGTCTACTTTTATATTGTTCAACATTATAAGATGCTGCATCTATTGCTAAGATATTATGAAAACGATAATTAAACGCTTCTGAAAATCCACCAACGTTACATCCCATATCCACAACTTGCTCACTTGCATCTATATCAACTAAGTGAATTGGATATTCCTCTCTACATTCCTGCGTAATTGTGTTAAACCAATTATGTGGTTGGTTTTTACTAATCAATTTTTCTACTTTCATTATTCTATAACTTTATTGTTTTTGAAAACAGTGAATTCGGTTAAATCTCTATAACCATTTAATTCACCCAAATCTCTATTGTGCTCAGGGTAGTTTTGGAACATTGCCAAGCCTTGTGCTGCTTGCTGAGGAGTCATATACATATTCCAACCACAAAACTCAATATCATCATCCTTATAATACTTCTCACTTCTACCTTCGTAACGAGCTCTCTTAAACCACTCAGCTGCTTTAGCATCATCAGTAAGAATCATACCACCTTTCCAAATTGGTAATTGCTTTTTGATGTGGAATGATAAACCCATATAAGTTCCAGGTTGATACATACCTTTTGTTAATCTCTTAGCCGCATCCCAAATTGGATATGGTTTTAATTGATATGCACCTACCCAATGATTTGTTTCAGGTCTTTTATCAAAGATAACTTCACCACCAGCGTGTATAATTGATTGTGGTACTGAAAGATATGTTTTAGATGGAATGGTTACCTCTTTAACTTCTAAGTACTTACACATTAAGAATAGTGCGTTAGTACAACTATCAACCGAAATAGCGTAAGGAGCTCCCGTATAAGCTGCTATTTCTTCTTCAAACATTCTTACGATTTTGTACGGGTTGTGTAACATTGGCATAATTAATTATTTTCTTCTGTGATTATTTCGATACATAAAACATTCTTATCATTAACCATTACCAATCTACCATCTTTTGTTTCAAACTTAGTAAATTGACCTTGCTTAATTGAATGCGTATCTACATTGTTAAAGGTTCGTTTCTCACCACCTACGAAATGTAAGATTTGTGAAACATACCTTCCTTTTTGTATGATTGAACTTTTTAAGCTTACCATCTTTTTTTCTTTTCTATAATATTTGAATTTATCATCAGTTCCACTCATCTCAAATCCACAAGATAAGAATAATTTAGAACTAGCCTCATTACCATGCTTTACTTTAGCATATGCGGTAGGCCATATGTTCATACACTCATTTATCATAAACTTACCAACTCCCATTCCCTGAAAGTCTGGATGTGTACAAACCCTAATATCATCTTCAATCACTCCCACATATCCTGCGGGCTTTCCATCAACTAATGCAATACGATAGTTATGTGCATTACCTATCATATATTTATTTTGTTGTTCTTCTGTAATTGCCGTAGTTTCTAAGAACCCATCAATTACTCTATCATCCATTCGAAGTTGTCTTACAAACTCCCAATATTTTGTTGTACATCTTACTAATTCCATATACATATTTTTTGAATGTCCTGTCCGCCGGTATAATTCCAAAATGCCTTTAAGTAACCTCTTTCAGTTGGCATGTTCATCATTGGTGTAAGACACGTTCCAATATCAATATAGGAATTATTGGGAAAATCTCTGAATAATTCATATATTGCCAAATTTGAAAATGTTGATGCTGAAAATAAGAACACATGATTTGTGATGTTGTTTTCTTTAATCCATTGTTTAATATCCTCAATTTTTCCATAATCATTTATCATTGCGTTATATCCTACTCTAAAATCTTTTTTAATAAATGGTAACTTTGATGTATCTGCACTTTCGTGTCCTACAAATACACAATCCTTACTATAAAAAATTGGAAGCGTATTCATTATAAATGCTGGATAGTTACCATTAACCCATAAGTTTGCCCAAGTCAAACTAGCATCATCTCCACCATGCAAATCAATTTGCCAATCAAATGCTTCTTTACCAACACAACAACTGCAACTAATACCTTTGTAATAATTTGATTGTCTATGTTTGTAAGCCTCTACTAACTTTTGCTGATAGAACCCATGCTCTTTTGGGTCATAGTGTTTGAAATCAGCTGGTTGGTAAAATCCTCCTTGCTTTTGTTCTCCAATTTGAATTAATCCTTTATCCAAAACCAATTCTTTATTTTGAAGTATATACAATTCTCCATCGGAATATCTTGCAAATGCAAAGTGTTCATCTCTACGAATCATATCCGTAAATTTAGCAAAGTGTTCTCTAAAGTTCTTCTGCATCTAATATCTTTTTAATGTGTTCAGCTGAGTATCCATCTCCATACGGACAAGGTTTACAAATATACGAATCTTTTTCCAATTTAACAAATAAATCTTTTAACTTATCGGTAGTTTTACAAAGATGTAAATGACCTGTATAAATTGCTTCAGGTCTTTCGGTTACTTCTCTACAAACAATCACCTTCTTATTAAGAAAAGATGCTTCTTCCTGTATTCCACCACTATCACTTATTACTAACTTACATTCCAATAGTATAGCTATCAATTCATCATGTGAAAGCGGTTCTACTACTTTAACGTTTGTTAGTAAGTTTCTATGAATTTGTACATTTGGGTTTGGGTGTATTGGAAGTATGAATTCTAACTCTGGATATTGTATTGCTAAATCATTTACTTCTTTAAACCATTCATGCATTATAGGATGATTCTCTCTACGATGTAATGTAACTAATACTTTGTTTCCGTATGTTGGTTCAGTTAAGTCCACTAAGTTATCCAAAACAGTGTTACCAACTAACCAAGTATCACCCAATGATTTTTCTTCAAATAGATTAACCATTGCTATTTGAGTTGGTGCAAAGTTTACATCAGAAATACGTGCTATCATTTGCCTATAACCTTCTTCTGGATATGGATGTTTTAAACTCTTACTTCTAAGTCCAGCTTCTAAGTAATAAATTCTCAATCCTCTATGATATGCCCCAATAGCACAAGCGAAAGCAGATGCGGTATCACCTTGAACCATAACACCTCTAAACTCACCTTCAGGCAAATCCAAACACGCTTTTACTACTTCATCCAATCTATTAGAACCTTCTTTGATAGTTGCTTTATAATCAACATCAACTTCTTTAAGTAAATCTTCATGCTGACCTGTAAAGAACAATTTATATTCACTACGGTCCATTATTTTAATTAAAGGTTTTATCTTTAACCATTCCGGTCTAGTTCCGAAACAAATTAATATGGGTAACTTATTTTTCATTTACTAATTTCCAACCTTTTTGTCTTTGTTCGTTAAAATACTGATTCATCAATTGTTTGAATGGTACACCTTCATTACTTCTTTGGTTTGATTCCCAAAGTGAATTAGCATCACCACCATAAGTTCCACCCTTTAAGCTTCCCCACATTTCCATATCAGAACGAGGATGTGGTGGTACATAAGTTTTAATACCAGCATACTTTTGTAGCATATATGAGAAGTGCATATCCTCACCACAGGTATTGTATTTAGGGTCTGGTAATTCTCTAACCATAATAGGTAACCACTCTCTCTTAAAGAACCAACTATGCCCCACTAAATCAACTTCAACAGTCCTATCGTTGTTACCTTGCTCAGGCCATCCGAATCTTAAGTAGTGTTCGTAGTATGAAGATTGTGCTGGTGGTAGTGGATTCAAATAAAGTAATCCTACCGTTCCTAACAAACCTTCTTTCTCTTGCATTGTGTTCATACAATTCTCTAACCATTTCTTACCAGGAATTGTATCATCATCAAATACACATACATACGGATTCTTAGCGTTCATAGCAAAGTAGAATCTTGCCCACACACCAAAGTTGTAATTACAATATGCAACAGGAACTTCCGTACCAATATCGTAATTAATCAAATCATTATCGCCGGGGTTATTGTACCATACTAATATTTCATCCGGCGGTAATGTTTGATTTCTTAGAGCCTCCAATTGTTCGTTTAGATGGTCTCCTCTTTTGTAACCATTTAATATAACTGTTATCATAATTGATTTTTAAAATTTTCTTTCCACACATCAACTGAATAAAATTGATGATAGTGTTTTTTTGCAGTATTACTACAATTATTATAAAATTCTTTATCTTCTTTTAATCGTATTGCCAATTCTCTTGCTGCTTCTAAATCATTTACCGCTACCGATAATGATGGGTGACAAAGTAATTGAGTATCTACATCTTGGTTTCCAATACAAGGAATTCCAAAGTATGCACAATTCAAAGCGAATGTACCAGCTGCTACTGTTGGCATCATATGTACTGCATATTTAAATGTTGATAATACTGCCATCCATTCACTCCACATCATTCGAGGTAAGTGAGTTAGATTATCCATACTATCCTCACCAACTCTCATAGCGTGTGATGTTTGTGCCCAAATAGGAACTTCAAAATTACCAGCTATCATATAACTTTCAAATCCACCATACCATCTTGCGAAGTTACCACCTATAATTGCTTTATCTTCTTTTGTAGGAACTATATCTCTAACTAATGTATCAATCATTAATGTACCAATAGTTCTTACTTTTTTATTAGGAAACAATCCTTTATAATAATATACATCAGAATCATTATGTGTGAAGATTGAATCACAACTTGCTAAAAAATTATAGAAATAAACTTGGTCTGATATTTCATAATCGTTATACCACCAATGAGGTCCTTCTTGAATATAATGAACCGAACCATTACCTTTAGCTTTAATC
>Ga0209599_10000411_pt1 | contig 28382 bp, 22 predicted proteins | sample Shrwel_input2_FT_FD_187534 | JGI IMG/M metagenome (GOLD analysis project Ga0209599, IMG submission 187534) | Subsurface microbial communities from deep shales in Ohio, USA - Utica-3 well 1 S input2 FT (SPAdes) (version 2) ...
GCAGGCGCCAATGGCGCCTGCTGTTGGTCATTACTCAACTCAGGTTGCAGCCATTAAAGCTGGGCCGGAAACACATAGCTAGACCCAATGCCAAGATCAAAGCCCCAGCGCCCAATAACCGAGCAGGAAGCTGGTCCATAACACTAACAAGGTCACCGAAAATGGCAACATCAATGCGATTAAAGTGCCGATGCCGGTCGATTTAACATATTTCTGGCAGAACACCACGATTAATGGGAAATACGGCATCAGCGGCGTGATGATATTGGTGGACGAATCACCGACCCGGTAAGCCGCTTGGGTTAAATCCGGCGATACGCCAAGTTCCATCAGCATCGGCACCATTACAGCCCCAATCAGCGCCCATTTAGCCGACGCTGAGCCAACCAGCAAATTCACCGTGGCGGTCAAAAACACAATCCCCACCAACGTCACGCCCATTGGCAATGCCATTTCTTTCAGCGCACCTGCGCCTTTAATCGCAAATAAAGCTCCCAGATTGGACTGGCCAAAGGCATAAATAAACTGGGCGCAGAAAAATGCCATCACAATGTAATAACCCATACCACTCATGGCTTTACTCATGCCTTGCACCACATCACGGTGGTTTTTCACCGAGCCTGAGGCCACGCCATACACTACGCCAGGAATGAGGAACAACAGCAGGATCAATCCGACAATCGACTGCATCAGGCTGGCAGAGCTATGGGTTAAACTACCATCGGTTCCACGCCAGGCCGACGTTTCCGGATAAGCAGAAACGACCAGCGCGACCACGCTGATTAAAATCGACAGCATCGCAAAGCGCAGACCACGGCGTTCATGCGGTTGCAATGGATCCATGGTCGGTAAAGTGGCAGGATCGGCATCGACCGCAGTTTGTTTTAATCTGGGTTCAATCACTTTATCGGTCAGGAACCAGCCGACCAGAATAATTAAAATGGCGGAAAAAGACGTGAAGTAGTAGTTATTCAGTGGATTGACCACCAATTCAGCTGCCGCCGGATTGGCGGACAAGCGCGCTGATGCCTGGGTTAAACCAGCCAGCATCGGATCCAGACTGCTTGGAATAAACAAAGAGGCGGAAAAACCGCCAGACACACCGGCAAAAGCCGCTGCGATACCCGCCAGCGGATGGCGGCCGGCAGCGTAAAAAATCACCGCACCGAGCGGGATCACCAGCACATAACCGGCATCGACCGCGACATGGCTTAAAATACCGACCGCAATTAACACTGGCGTTAACAACAGCTTTGGCGTCACCGCCAGAATTGAGCGCAAACCGGCATTAATAAAACCGGTGTATTCGGCCACGCCCAGACCCAGCATTGCCACCAGCACCACACCCAAAGGTGGGAAATTGACAAAAGTGCTGACAATTTTTGACATAAATAAGGTGAATTGGTCACCTGCCAAAAGGTTGGTGATTTGGATTGGTTGTCCGGTGCGAGGGTCAATTTCGCTAAAACTAGTGCCGGACAGCGCCCAGGAAATAATCCAGACCGCCACCATAAACAGGCCAAATAAAATGGCTGGATCGGGCAGTTTATTGCCGACCCGTTCAATGGCGTTCAAACAGCGGTTTAACCAGCTTTGCGCCTGCGGTGGCATGCTGGCTTGGGTAGGTGCAGACATATTTTTTCCTTTTTTGTGTTGCTGCAATCAGTCGGCATCAGGCAATGCCGCAGACAGTTATAAAAACTTCTCTGGCGGATAGCAACAGAAATCGGCAATTGTAAATGAATTGTTTTTGTTTTGACTGTTAAAAAAATGGAGAGCTAAGCTCTCCATTTTTCATCAAAAAAGAATTATAAACCGGCGTCAGCGCGCAGCGCCTCGGCTTTGTTGGTTTGCTCCCATGGGAACTCGTTGCGGCCAAAGTGACCATAAGCAGCGGTCGCACGGTAAATTGGACGCTCCAGGTCCAGCATTTGGATCAGGCCATATGGGCGCAGATCAAAATGGCGACGGATCAACGCAATTAATTGATCTTCAGACAGTTTGCTGGTGCCGAAAGTCTCGACGCTGATTGAGGTTGGCTCAGCCACACCAATGGCATAAGACACCTGGATCTCACAGCGTTCCGCTAAACCTGCTGCCACGATGTTTTTCGCCACATAACGGGCGGCGTAAGCGGCTGAACGGTCCACTTTAGATGGATCTTTACCCGAGAAAGCACCACCACCATGGCGGGCCATACCACCGTAACTGTCGACGATGATTTTGCGGCCGGTCAGACCACAGTCACCCATAGGGCCGCCGATGACAAAACGACCGGTTGGGTTGATAAAGAATTTGGTGTTTTGATTCAGCCATTCTGACGGTAATACTGGCTTGATGATATGTTCCATCACAGCTTCACGTAAATCAGCGGTCGAAATAGTGTCGCAGTGTTGTGTCGACAGCACGACAGCATCGATACCCACTGGCTTGCCGTTTTCATAAATAAAAGACAGCTGAGATTTCGCGTCTGGCCGTAACCAAGGCAAAGTGCCATCTTTGCGTACTTTGGCTTGCTGTTGCACTAAACGGTGCGAGAACGTAATAGGCGCCGGCATCAGTACATCAGTTTCATTGCTGGCATAACCAAACATCAGACCCTGATCACCAGCACCTTGTTCGTGCGGGTCTTTTTTATCGACACCTTGGTTGATATCCGGCGATTGTTTACCAATGGCGCTTAACACGGCACAGGAATTGGCATCAAAGCCCATATCAGAATGGACATAACCGATGTCGCGAATCGTGCTGCGGGTCAGTTCTTCAATATCGACCCAGGCCGACGTGGTGATTTCACCACCCACCAGCACCATACCGGTCTTGACGAAGGTTTCGCAGGCGACACGGGCTTTTGGATCTTGCTCCAGAATGGCATCCAGTACTGCATCAGAAATTTGGTCAGCGATTTTATCCGGATGTCCTTCAGAAACTGATTCAGAGGTAAAAATGTGTTGTGCCATGTAACGAGTTCCACAAGTTGGTTGTTAATGCGCCAGGCGCTGGAAATTTGGGCCGTGTATTCTAGTAAAAGCGCTCGTCCTTTGCCAGTTTTTTCTGCCGCCCGGACGTCTTTCATGCCGTCACTATACGCTGTATCGGCGCTTTGGATCAAAACTTAGCTGAAACAGGCCAGTTTGCAGATTAAAATTTGCCATATAGCCATGGCTCTGGGAAAATACCGCCGAACTAATGCGACCATGTAAAAAAAATTAAATGTATCAAAACGGCCAGCAGAGCGCGGGTACATTATTCATCATTATGTCTGGCTTTCATCCGGAATTCAGAACAGACAAAAATAGCAGGAGTGACAATGCCATCTCGTAAACAACTCGCTAACGCCATCCGTGCCCTGAGCATGGATGCAGTACAAAAAGCCAAATCGGGTCACCCGGGTGCACCTATGGGCATGGCGGACATCGCCGAAGTACTGTGGCGGGATTATCTGCATCACAATCCCCAGGATCCGAGCTGGCCGAACCGTGACCGATTTATTCTCTCCAATGGTCATGGCTCTATGTTGCTGTATTCACTGTTGCATTTATCTGGCTATGACTTATCGATTGAAGATTTAAAGCAATTCCGTCAGCTGCACTCTAAAACACCTGGCCACCCGGAATATGGCTATGCGCCTGGCGTCGAAACCACCACAGGTCCATTAGGGCAGGGCGTCACTAATGCTGTGGGCATGGCGATTGCTGAAAAAGTATTAGCAGCGCAGTTTAACCGCCCCGGCCATGCCGTGGTTGATCACTATACCTATACCTTCTTAGGCGATGGCTGTCTGATGGAAGGTATCTCCCACGAAGCCTGTTCATTAGCCGGCACTTTGGGGCTGGGTAAACTGATTGCGTTTTGGGATGATAACGGTATTTCGATCGACGGTCATGTCGAAGGCTGGTTTACCGACAATACCCCGGCCCGGTTTGAAGCCTATGGCTGGCACGTAGTGCGTGATGTCGATGGTCATGATGCCGAAGCTGTTCGCGCAGCCATTGATGAAGCCCGTGCCCACAGTGACAAACCAACCTTAATCTGCTGCAAAACTATTATTGGCTATGGTTCACCGAACAAGTCTGGCAGCCATGATTGCCACGGTGCGCCTTTAGGCGATGCTGAAATTGCTGCCAGTCGCGAGTTTTTGCAGTGGGAGCACGCACCTTTTGACATTCCGGCTGACATTTATGCCGCCTGGGATGGCAAAACCAAAGGCCAGCAGTTACAACAACGCTGGCAGCAACAATTTGCCGCTTATGCTGCTGCTTACCCTGAGTTAGCCGCTGAATTATCCCGTCGTCTGGCCGGTGAATTACCTGCCGACTGGCGTCAGCAGTCAGATGCTTATATTGCGCAGTTGCAAGCCACACCAGCGGCTATTGCCAGTCGTAAAGCCTCGCAAAATGCGTTAAATGCCTTTGGTTCACTGTTACCGGAAATGCTCGGTGGTTCAGCCGATTTAGCTGGCTCTAACCTGACCCTCTGGTCTGGCAGCAAAGGTGTAAGCGCTGAAGATGCCAGTGGCAACTACCTGTATTACGGCGTGCGCGAATTTGGCATGTCGGCCATCATGAATGGCATCGCCCTACATGGTGGTTTTGTGCCTTATGGTGCAACGTTCCTGATGTTTATGGAATATGCCCGCAACGCAGTGCGGATGGCCGCGTTGATGAAACAGCGGGTTATTTTTGTTTACACCCACGATTCTATTGGTCTGGGCGAAGACGGTCCAACCCACCAACCGGTAGAACAACTGGCTTCATTGCGGGTCACGCCAAATCTGATGAACTGGCGTCCTTGTGATCAAGTTGAATCAGCGGTGGCCTGGCAGGCAGCCATTGAACGCACGGAAGGACCCACGACGCTGATTTTCACCCGGCAAAATTTAGTCCAGCAAGCACGGACTGCTGAACAAGTGGCGAACATCCGTAAAGGCGGTTATGTGCTGGTCGATTGTGCCGGTACGCCTGAGCTTATTTTTATTGCCACGGGTTCAGAAGTCGAACTGGCGGTGCAAGCTGCCGCCCAACTGACAGCCAAAGGCCGGCAGGTTCGGGTGGTCTCTATGCCTTCGACTGATGTATTTGAAGCGCAGGATGCCGCTTATCGTGAAGCCGTGTTACCGGCTGCAGTGACCAAGCGTGTCGCAGTGGAAGCTGGTATTGTCGATAGCTGGTATAAGTATGTCGGCCTGAACGGTAAAATTATTGGCATGACCAGTTTTGGCGAATCAGCGCCTGCTGAGCAGCTGTTCGAATACTTTGGTATTACCACTGCCAATGTGCTCGCTGCTGCGGAATCCTTGTTAGGTTAAAATAGCAAATTTGAAGGGGCATGTTGCCCCTTCAGTCTATTTACAGTTCTGGAACAGCATGACCATCAGAGTTGCAATCAACGGCTTTGGCCGGATCGGCCGTAATATAGTGCGGGCGATTTATGAAAATAATTTACAACATAAAATTCAGGTAGTCGCCATCAACGAGCTGGCTGAAGCCAAGGGAATGGCTCATCTATTGAAATACGACACTTCTCACGGTCGTTTTGCCTTTCCTGTAGTTTTACAACAACAAACCCTGACGGTGGCTGGTGATAACATTGCCTTGTTTCATCAGGCTGATCCCGCGTCGTTACCCTGGGCTGACCTGAATGTTGACATAGTGCTGGAATGTACCGGGGTATTTTCCAGCCGGGCTGATGCCATGTTGCACTTAACAGCCGGTGCAAAAAAAGTGTTATTTTCCCACCCGGCTGGCCAGGATATCGATGCCACTGTTATTTATGGGATTAACCATCAACAGTTAACGCCAACGATGCGCGTCGTGTCGGCTGGTTCCTGTACCACCAACTGTATTATCCCGGTGTTGAGTGTGCTGGATGCCAGTTTTGGCGTAGAAAGCGGTACTATTACCACGATTCATGCTTCAATGCATGATCAGCAGGTGATTGATGCTTACCATCCGGATCTGCGCCGTACCCGGGCCGCCAGTCAGTCGATTATTCCGGTGGATACCAAACTGGCACGCGGCATCGAGCGCATCATGCCGCATTTGGCGGGTCGTTTCGAAGCCATTGCGGTGCGCGTGCCCACCGTGAATGTGACGGCGATGGATTTAAGTGTCACCCTGCATCAGGATGTCACTGTCGACGCTATTAATGCGGCTTTTAGGCAAGCGCGGCAACAATTATTGCCACAAATTCTTGACTACACTGAAGAGCCTTTAGTGTCAGTTGATTTTAATCATGATCCACATTCCTGCATTGTTGACGGCTCGCAAACCCGGGTTAGTCATAAAAGGTTGGTGAAATGTTTAGTTTGGTGCGACAACGAATGGGGTTTTGCCAACAGAATGATTGATACCGCCTGTGCCATGATGCAGTCAGATTTATCTCATTTCTCAGAAGGAGCTTGTCATGTCGGTAATTAAAATGGCTGATCTGGATTTGGCCGGAAAAAGAGTGCTGATCCGCGAAGATTTAAACGTGCCGGTGAAAAACGGTAAAGTCACCTCAGATGCCCGGTTACGCGCAGCGCTGCCAACCATTCAACTGGCGCTGGATAAAGGTGCCAAAGTGATGGTGTGTTCACACCTTGGACGGCCGGAAGAGGGCGTATACGATGCTGAATTTTCGATGCAGCCGGTAGTGGATTATCTGCAAAACGCATTATCTGCCCCAGTCCGACTGGCCGCTGAATATTTGGATGGCGTTGAAGTTGCGGCCGGTGAAGTGGTGGTGTTTGAAAACGTCCGCTTCAACAAAGGCGAAGGGAAAAATGATGAAGCCCTGTCTCGTAAATTAGCCGCTTTATGTGATGTGTTTGTGATGGATGCCTTCGGTACTGCCCACCGCGCGCAAGCCACCACCCATGGCGTTGCCCGTTTTGCCAGCGTGGCTTGTGCCGGTCCTTTATTAGCCGCTGAGCTGGATGCACTGGCGGCAGCGCTGAAAAATCCGAAGCGGCCATTAGTGGCTATTGTTGGCGGTTCCAAAGTGTCCACTAAACTGACAGTTTTAGAGTCACTGTCAGGCATTGTTGATCAATTGGTGGTCGGTGGCGGTATTGCCAATACATTCATTGCGGCAACTGGCCACAATGTCGGTAAGTCCCTGTGTGAAAATGATTTAATCCCGGAAGCACAACGCTTGATGGCTGCAGCGACTGCCAATGGCGGCCATATTCCGGTGCCAACAGACGTTGTTACTGGCAAAGCCTTTAGCGAAGATGCGGTGGCAGAGTTAAAGCAAGTGGCGGATATTTCCAGCGATGACATGGTTTTTGATATAGGCCCTGACAGCACCGCTGCTTTGGTTAACATTTTAAAAAATGCCGGTACAATCGTCTGGAATGGTCCGGTTGGCGTGTTTGAATTTGAACAGTTCTCCGCCGGCACCAAGGCTATCGCACAGGCGATTGCGCAAAGTAATGCATTTTCTATTGCTGGTGGCGGTGACACGCTGGCGGCTATTGATAAATATGGTGTGGCTGAACAGATTTCTTATATTTCAACTGGTGGCGGTGCTTTCCTGGAATTCCTCGAAGGTAAAACCTTACCAGCGGTAGAAATCTTACAACAGCGGGCTTTAAACGGCTAAACCATACAAGGTACTGACGGCAGCCATACGATCGGTTCAACCGGCAAGCAGCGCTATAACAACAGCCGCTGGCGTCAGTGCTTAATTTCTGCACCCTACCTTAAGAGAGAACTTTATGGCTTTAATATCGTTACGGCAAATGCTTGATCATGCAGCTGAATTTGGTTACGCGGTTCCTGCATTTAACGTCAACAATTTAGAACAGATCCGCGCCATTATGATGGCGGCAGATGCCACCGACAGTCCGGTGATAGTGCAGGCCTCTGCCGGCGCCCGTAAATATGCCGGTGCGCCATTCCTGCGCCATATGATCCTGGCGGCGGTGGAAGAGTTTCCGCATATTCCGGTGGTGATGCATCAGGACCATGGTACGTCACCTGCAGTCTGTTTACAGGCAATTCAGCTGGGTTTTTCCTCGGTGATGATGGATGGCTCGTTGGGGACTGATGGCAAAACACCGATGGATTATGACTACAACGTTAATGTGACCCGCGCTGTTGTTGAAATGGCGCATGCCGGTGGTGTGTCGGTTGAAGGTGAATTAGGCTGTTTAGGTAGTCTGGAAACAGGTACAGCCGGTGAAGAAGACGGTATTGGCGCCGAAGGTGTGCTTAGTCATGACCAGATGCTGACCGATCCGGAAGAAGCCGCCCAGTTTGTCAAGGCTACTGGCGTGGACGCGCTGGCGATTGCAGTTGGCACTTCACACGGTGCTTATAAATTCAGCCGGCCGCCAACAGGCGATATTCTGGCGATTGAGCGGATTAAAGAAATTCACGCCCGCATTCCGGACACTCACCTGGTGATGCATGGTTCCAGTTCAGTACCACAAGACTGGCTGGCCATTATTAATCAATATGGTGGTGCCATTGGTGAAACCTATGGTGTGCCGGTGGAGCAAATTCAGGAAGGGATCAAACACGGCGTGCGTAAAATCAATATTGATACCGATTTACGCCTCGCTTCGACGGGTGCTATTCGTCGTTATATGGCACAAAATCCGGCAGAGTTTGATCCACGCAAGTATTTACAGGAATCAGTCAAGGCCATGACTGAGATCTGTAAAGACCGCTACCAGGCGTTTGGCGCTGCTGGTCAGGGGTCAAAAATCAAAGCCATTTCACTTGAGCAAATGGTGAAGTTGTACAGTTCCGGCAAACTGACGCCGAACATAAAATAAACTAAAAAATGAATGGGTTTTTAATTTTTTAATTAAGAAATTTTAAACATCCATGCAAGGGTAAATTGCAAGCAAAAATTTCAGCAAACAACGGCCGGGAGCTGTGGTGGTTATATTGACAACCCCCGGAATTGCTGCAATGATGCGGACGGTTTACCCTCTAACCAGGTCATACTTTTTTACAAGTATGGCCTTTCACTATACAGGTTACGTTAATCAGCAATTATTGGTTGGGAACTATGTCTAACAATAAAATTCGTAAAAGCCTGATCGCATCAGCAGTCGTTGGTGCCTTCATGTTCGGTGGAGTTGCTCAGGCATCTTCATTGAAAGAGATCACCAACGTTGGTGTTCAAATCACTAAAGCTTCTGCTCAGTCTCAGGAAAAAGTTAATAACATCTACGAACAATCAGCTGAATTATTGGCTGAATACCGCGTTCTGGTAGAGCAAACTGAAAACCTGAAAATTTACAACGACCACGTTGCGACTCTGGTGGCTGATCAGGATGCCAACCTTGCTTCTTTTGACAAGCAAATCGGCACCATCGAAGGTACTAAGCAAGGCATCGTTCCTTTAATGTATAAAATGGTTGATACACTGGAAGCTTTCGTGAAAGCTGACATGCCTATCGACGTAGAAAAACGTCTGGCGCGTATTCAACGCGTTCGTGACAGCCTGTCAAATTCAAACGTTAACACTTCAGAAATGTACCGTTTAGTGATTGATGCTTACCAGGCTGAACGCCAGTTAGGCACAGTACTAAATACTTACACTGACAAACTGAATGTTGATGGCAGCGAGAAAACCGTAAACTTCGTGGTGATTGGTCGTGTTGCGCTGTTAGCTCAGACGCTGGATGACAAACAAGCCTGGATGTGGAATAAGAAAACGAATCAGTGGGAAGCTCTGGGTGAAGAATACCTGCAGTCAACCAAGTTAGCTATTCGTGTTGCCGGTAAACAAGCTCCGGTAGCCTTATTAAAACTTCCAGTGTTAGCAGCGGAGTAATTATAAATGAAGAAAGTGTTTAAAGGTTTAGTCATTGCTGCTGCTATGACCATGTCAGCGGGCGTATGTTTATCTGCTGCTGCAGATACTGCCAAGCTGGATCAGCTGTTAGAGCAAGTGAAAAAAGACCGCGCTGCTGAAGCTAAACTGGATGCCGCCCGTGAGCAGGAGTTTCTGTCTGACCGTGCTGATAAACAAGCACTGTTAAACAAAGCCAAAGCCGCTTTTGCTGCTGAAGAAGCTCGTGGTAAAGCATTAACGCAGAAATTTGCTGACAATGAAGGCAAATTATCAGCGAAAGAAGCTGAATTACAAACAGCTCAGGGTACTTTAGGTGAGATGTTTGGTATCGTTCGTGGTAACGCTACTGAGACTATCGGTGCAATCTCTACTTCTAACATCAGTGCCCAGTACAAAGGCCGTGAAGAACTGCTGAAAAAACTGGCTGTTGCGAAAGAATTGCCAACTATCAATGAATTAGAAGAACTGTGGATCGCTCTGCAAACTGAAATGACTGAGTCTGCCAAGGTCACTAAGTTTGATTCTTCTTATGTCACACTGGAAGGTGAAACTGCGCAGGGCAATATTACCCGTGTTGGTTCATTCAACCTGATCTCTGATAATGGTTACCTGGTATTCAACTCTGAAACTCAGCAAATGCAACCTCTGGCAAAACAGCCAGAAGATTATATTGTTGCTGATGCGGTAAGTTTCAAAAGTACAGCTGCTGGTACAGTTGCACCAGTTTATGTTGACCCAACTGGTGGTAACTTACTGCGTCTGAAAACTCAGGAAGCTACACTGGAAGAACAGTTCCACTCAGGTGGTACTCCAGGTTACGTCATCACTGTTCTGTTAATCATCGGTCTGTTGATTGCAGCAGTTCGTTACATTGCCCTGACCAGTGCTCAGTCTGGTATCAATGGTCAACTGAAAAACCTGTCTAACCCATCAGAGAAAAACGCTCTGGGCCGTATCCTGAAAGTTTACCATGACAACAAAAACGTTGACGTGGAAAACCTGGAACTGAAACTGGATGAAGCCATCATGCGCGAAACTCCAGCTATCGAAAAAGGTATCGGTATTCTGAAGCTGATTGCTGCGGTAGGTCCATTACTGGGTCTGTTAGGTACAGTTGTTGGTATGATCGGTGCGTTCCAGATGATTACTCTGCACGGTACTGGTGATCCGAAAATCATGGCTGGTCAGATTTCAATGGCGTTGGTAACAACAGTTCAGGGTCTGCTGTGTGCATTACCACTGCTGTTCATCCACTCACTGTTACAGTCTAAATCTAACTCAATCCTGCATATCCTGGATGAGCAAAGCGCTGGTATCATCGCTGCTCATGCGGAGAAGGAGAAAGCATAATGCATAGCCTGATAGAGCTTTGGGAATCTGTCAGGGATTTTATCGCAACCGGCGGAGATGTGTTATATATCGTCGCCTTTGTGCTCTTTATGATGTGGGTTTTAATCATTGAGCGCTTTTGGTTTATCGCCCGTGAGTATCCAGTTCTGCGTGACAAGATCATCGCAGACTGGAACGCGCGCACCGATACAACCTCATGGTATGCGCATAAAATCCGTGATGCGTGGGTGTCAGATGCAGAATCAAAACTGAAAACCCGGATGAACGTCATTAACACGTTAATTGCTGTTTGTCCGATGATTGGTTTGTTAGGCACTGTAACCGGGATGATCGCTGTATTTGAAATTATGGCGGTACAAGGCACCGGTAACCCTAGACTGATGGCGGCAGGTATTTCAATGGCAACAATCCCGACAATGGCCGGTATGGTTGCATGTTTATCTGGCGTATTTGTATCGTCCAAATTGGAAGGTAAGGTCAAGTCAGCAGTTCATCAATTGACTGACAGCTTGCCTCATCATTGATAGAGAGTAATTTATGGCACGTAGAACTAGACGTGAAGCCGAAGAGGCAGCGATTGACTTAACTCCAATGCTGGACGTTGTATTCATCATGCTGATCTTCTTCATTGTGACAACGTCATTTGTGAAAGAAGCCGGTATTGATGTAAACCGTCCAAAAGCGGCAAAAGCACAATCTAAACCATCAGCAACCATTTTTGTTGCCATCCGTGCAAACGGTGAAATCTGGTTAGATAAACGTGCTGTTGACGTGGAACGTGTTGGTGCAACTATCGAAAAACTGTTAGCTGAATCTCCAACTGATACTGTTATCGTTCAGGCGGACAAAGAAGCGAAGCATGGTGTGGTAGTTTCTGTCATGGACCAAATCAAGCTGGCAGGTATCGATAAGATCTCGATCGCTGCGGAGAATAAGTAATATGGTAAGGTTATTACTCTCACTATTTTTTGGTGCGGTAATAACGTTTTTCCTGTACGTATTGATGGCGTTCCTGGTTGATGGGGATGATGCGTTCACCAATGCAAAAAAGGAACAAATCGTTATTGAAATAAACTCGACACCGCCTGAGACCAAAGCTCAGACTCGTGTTCGGGTACCGCCACCACCACCGCCGCCGCCGCCAGAGCCGCCAAAGCAGCAGATGGTACAGGATTCGCAGACGAATGATGTCGGTACAATCGGTTTTAATGCACCTACTGTTGATATTGGTGGTGCAGATGCTGGTTTAAACGATCCTTCTTCAGCGATGATGCGCGATGGTGATGCTACGCCGATCGTCCGGATTGAGCCAAAATATCCGCCACAAGCGGCACGTGATGGCATCAATGGCTGGGTTAAACTGCGGTTTTCCATCATGCCTGATGGTAGTGTTGATGAAATCGAAGTCATTGATGCACAGCCAAAACGGGTATTTGACCGTGAAGCAATCCGTGCAATGAAACGCTGGAAATACTCAGCAAAAGTTGAAAATGGTGTGGCCTTGAAACAAACAGGTCTGACTATCCAGCTTGACTTCAACCTTGATAGCAGTGGGGGTTAATTATGAAATTTAATAAACTTACATCTGCGTTGATGGTGTTTGCTGCGATTGGTGTTGCTGCTTTACCTATCAGTTCAGCTTTTGCTGCACCTGATGCGGCAAAAATTGCCGAACGTAAAGCGCGCAAATCCCAGGCTGTTGGTGAAAAAGTTGGTAAAGCCATTGCGAAAGCATATGAGTTATACAATGCAAATCAAATTGCAGAAGCTATCGCATTGCTGGAACCAATTCAACCAACCTCAGATTTCGACAAAGCATTTCGCGCCAGATTTCTCGGTTCTTTATATGCTGAGAAAAATCCAGGCAAAGCTGCTCGTTTTCTGGAAGAAGCAGTCAAGCTTGATGTGCTGAGTTTTGCTGACCATTCGGCTGCGTTAAAGACCTTAGCTGACATCACTTTGATGGATAAGCAGTATGAGAAAGCCATCAAGCTTTACAAAGCTTGGCTTGATTTTACTGGTGAACTTAATCCTGATGTTGAGATGCGGATTGCAAACTGTTATTACGAGTTAAAGCAGTTTGCGAACATTATCCCGCATGCTGACAAGGCTATCGCTTACTTCAAAGAGCCGAAAAAAGCTCCTTTTGACATGAAGTATTATGCTTATTATGAACTTAAGCAGAACAAAAAAGCGATTGAAGTACTTGAAACCATCGTGACATTGTTCCCACAGGAAAAAATGTCATGGGTCAGCTTAGGTCAGTTCTACGCAATGGATGAGCAGTATGACCGTGCTTTAGCTATATTCAATATGGCTTATAAGCAAGGTTATCTGACGAAAGAAAACGAAATTAAGCTGTTGTCGCAACTTTATAGCAACAACAATGTGCCTTATAAATCTGCTGCATTATTAGAAAAGCATATGAAAGCCGGTCTGGTGAAAAAAGACCGTGCCAATATGCTGGCCATCGCCAGTTCTTATAATGCTGCCCGTGATTTTAAGAAAGCTGCTGCTTATTTCGGTGAAATCGCTCAGGCTGAAAAAGATGGTGATTTATACCGCCGGCAGGGCAATGCTCTGTTGTTGGCGAATCAAACAGATGCAGCTGTCAATGCCTTATTAAAAGCACTGGAAAACGGTGTGAAAGATAAAGGCAAGGTACATGCTGATTTGTTAGTTGCCTATTTTGATCAGGGAAAACTGAAAGAAGCCAATCGTCATGCGCAATTAGCACGTGATAACGGTCAGGCAAAATTTGCCAACGGCTGGTCAAATATTATTCGTCAACGTGCAGAGAAAAAAGGCATTAGCCTGTAATCTTTGCCGCTGAGGTGGATAGTAAAATAAAAAACCTGTGCTTTTGGGCACAGGTTTTTTTTTGCCAAAATTCGCATTATGTTGAATATGCTAAGCCATTGTGATGATGATTTTGTGAATCGCAGTTAGTGCCTCACCCGGCACTGAGTTAACATCCGTAAATACAAGGTCGCACTTGACGTGTGACGCCAACGCTGCGGCAGTCCAACGCTTGGCGTCCAACCCTGAACGGGATATAACACCAAGAGCGGATGCTATCAGACCTCGCTGGCTGCGGAGCCACTGCTGATTTCAGCTTCTGAACTGCGCAAATCCAACATCTTATACTTTTCAATTAAAGCGTACAGAGTAGGGCGGGTGACGCCGAGTACATCTGCAGTTTTTGACAGATTACCGTTTGATAAATTATAAGCGTGGCGGATGGCTTGAGTTTCAGCCAGTTCCCGCACTTTACGCAATGTCACGGTCGGGGTTGTCGCCGATTGTTGTGGCGATAAACCCAGGTCTTCGGCACAAATAAATTTGTTGTCAGCCATAATAACGGCAGATTTTAATTTATTTTGCAATTCGCGAATATTACCAGGCCAGCGATGCCCTAACATGGCGTTGATGGCATCCTCAGTAAAGCCCTGAATATTGGTATTAAATTCAACATTGAACTTTTGCAGTAATGATTTGGCGATCACGATAATATCCTGACCACGATTACGCAATGGTGGGATATTTAAGGTGATCTCGCTGACCCGATAGAATAAATCTTCCCTAAAAGAACCTTCTGCGACCATGTCCGCTAAGTTACGGTGGGTGGCGCAGATGACCCGGACATCAACTTCGATTTCGCTTCGACCACCAACCCGCTCAATCACCCGCTCTTGCAGGAAACGTAACATTTTTGCCTGTAATGCCAGCGGCATATCGCCAATTTCATCCAGCATCAAAGTGCCACCATTGGCAGTTTCAATTTTGCCTAACGTCGTCTTGTGTGCACCGGTAAATGCACCCTTCTCGTAACCAAATAACTCGCTTTCCAGCAGATTATCCGGAATAGATGCGCAGTTGATGGCGACAAAAGGTCTGCTTAGCCGCGGGCTTTGTTTATGGATCGAGCGGGCAAACACTTCTTTGCCGGTGCCACTTTCACCTAACAGCAAGGTGGTGATTTCAGTGGGCGCGATTTTCTCGACCATGCGGCAGGCTTTCAGAATGGCCTCGCTGTTACCGATGATATCCTGGCTTTTATAGTTACTGGCTTTGAGCGCTTTATTCTCTGCTTCCAGTTCACTAAGTTTAAAAGCGCGGCTGACAATCACATTCAGCACATCGACATCAATTGGCTTCTGGTAATAGTCATAGGCACCCAATGCCACAGCTTGCAACGCATGCTCAGTATCTGTGCTGCCGGTAATGACGATGACTTTACAGTCTGGATTGTGTTGCAGAATTTCAGTGAGACAAGCCAGCCCTTCAGTCGCATTGGTAGGATCTGGCGGCAAACCGAGATCCAAGGTGACGACCGCAGGTTCATAACGTCTAAGTTGTTGTAAAGCGGAAGCCCGATCGCCAGCTAGGATAAGTTCATAATCGGTTAAACTCCATTTTAACTGTTTCTGAATGCCTAAATCATCATCAATTGCGAGTAAAGTTTTCATACAACGTTCCGTGTTTAAGTTGTTATTAGTGTAATGGAAGCCTGATGGTAAAGGTAGTGCCAACATCTAATTCACTTGTCACTTCCAATGCCCCAAGTTGCTGTTGAATAAAGGTCAGTGCATCGTGCGCCCCGATGCCCATACCTGCGTTGCCTTTGGTGGTATCAAAAGGTTTAAATAAACGGTCGCGAATAAAATCTGCACTCATGCCGCAGCCTGTATCACTGATGGTTAAATGCAACCAACTGTCCTGTACACTGAGGTTAAGCCTGACTTCGCCATGTGCTGCAGTGGCTTGTTGCGCATTATCAATCAAATGAAATAGCACATTGGTAAAACGTTCTGCATCAAGAAATAGTTTACAGTCTTCAGTGACAATTAATTGCGGTACCGGCTCCTGATGACTGCATCTTTCGTCGATAAGCTTCTGTAATAACGCTGCTACCTGCAGCTGTTTTTTCTGTTCCTGACCGGATTGTTTATTGGTCAGTTGTGCCAACATATTTTGCAAACGGGTTTGCATCGCTTCGATAGTGTCAAAGGCATCATCGACGAATTCAGGATTATGCCGGTGTTTTTTTGCATTTTTAAGCAACATATCGATTTGCGCTTTAACATTTTTTAAGTCATGCACCACAAAGGCTGACATCCGGCTAAACGCAATAAATTGGGCATTTTCTGACAAAGTCTTACTGGCTTCGCTCATAAATAACGAGCTGGAAATTTGTTCCGACACTGCGTTCAAATAATCCCGCAGCTCCCAGTTCAGTTTTAGCCGCTCATTCACTTCAGGCGATAACAAACAGCAACCCCAAAGCTTGCCCTTATGTTGGATTGGCACCAGCAAAGAAAAAGACGGTTTGTGACTGGCCTGTGCTTGAAGAAAATCTTTCACATCCGGGTCGTGCCGGTCATCGAAGTCGAGTAACCAGTTTTTCTTCGAAAATTTATGCTGATATAACAGCGTCAGCGCCAGATCCTGCTCATTAGGTTGATAATCTGCCGTTGTTGCCAGCACTTCAGCTTTTGTTTGCACAAAGCGAAGCAAAGCGCCACGACTGTATCCAATGGCATGACACCAGGCTTGGATACAAACGGCAGGGGCATTTTGATCGGCAATTTCGATTTGTTTTAATTCGCGGCTCAGGGCTACCCATTTTTCGCGATAGTCAAAAGTGTTGGCAAAAAAATGCTTTTCTATAAAAACTTTATACTTGCGACGGATAGCGTCAGAAAACAGCAGCACTGACAAGATGACGCAGCCACCCACGATAAAAACGACCTGTAATAAGGTGGTCCAATCACCGCCAAAATAACTTAGGTAATAGCCAACCAGAGCCAAAATACAAAGGTATACCCCGGATGCCAGCACCAGTGAGCTTTGTAACACGATATCTCTGGAGACATAAACGTTAATGCCCCAGGATTTTATCCGTTTTACCGCCACCACTAAAAATGGCAGCATCAGCACATGGACGTAACCCCTGGCCTGCCAGGTCTGATGGTTAATCCGGCCAAGTAAGGTCGCTTCTGCCAGCAGATAAAAATCAAACAGCAGCACCACGCCAAGGGCAATAATTAATGGTTTAAATTGCCATTTTTGCAGTGCCGATTGCCGATAGATAGCTTCAACCAGCGCCATTAGTACTATGGTCAGGATTAATGCAGACATCAGTTGGATTTGTAGACCCAACAGTCCGACCGAGCCTAATATCAGCCAACTGACAAATAGCAGCAGCAACAACTGGCTTTTTTTCTGCATTAACAGTTCGCGCAGTGACAGATCTGTTTTATGCAGGGCGGCAAATAAGAAAAAAAACAAGGCGATTTTTTGTAAATTTTCTACCAAAAAAGAATAATGCGCTGAATAAGGATCAAACTGGATTTGACTGTTGGCCACAGCCCAAAGCACCGATAACAGGCTATAGCTGAGGAGCAGGCTTTTATGCGCAGTTTTGCTTCTGACCGTCAACAACAAGGCAAAAAACACAAGATAACCAGCGGCGGCTGTCAAAAAGCCGTAACGGCCAAACTCAAGAGCTTCGAACATGAATTAATCTCTGTTATGGTTTTTGTAGCAGCTGATGCAAATGAGTCACCGGGATTGCAAAGCTGATGCCACTAGGATCGCTTAAAACGGCCTCTCTGCTGGATTTGACCAATACCATGTTAATGATCGCCACCACCTTACCATCCGACTGACGATAAACAGCGCTACCGCTATTACCAGGGTATGCAGTGGCATCCAGCTGGTAGACCATAAAGGGTTGTTGTAATTGTCTTAAAGTGCGTGGATTTAAAGCGGTGGAATGATCTGCCGGAATGGCAATCGGCGTCACAGCACTGATAATGCCGCGGTGGGTGGCAGGATATAGCCCCAATACGCCGGTGATAGGATAACCAGTGAAGGCTATTTCAGTTCCCTCAGCAATCAGCTCAGAATCTGCCAGCGTCAGGAAAGGCAATTTTTCTGCTATCGTCAGCAGCGCCAAATCATGCTCCCGACTTGAAACTGTCTGCTGGATCCGATGCATAGTGGGTTGCGGGCCGTTGCCCGATAACACCACATAACTTTCATTCTGACTACTATTGAGTGTTTTTTCGACCACGTGGAAATTGGTGGCAATGCGGTTCCCCGGCGGCACAGCAAAGCCGGAGCCGATTAATTTCAGCCTTGGTGCCGCGGTTGGATTGTAGATGCCAATAGCCACAACAGCAGGTTTGACCTGAGGCAATAAAGACACTAAATCTGCCGCTTGCAGAGTGCATGAATATAACATACTGATAAACAGTAAAATTTTTTGCATTTGAATACCATCTCAGGCTAAGATTTTTGCAGGAAATAAGTGTAACCGCGGATGCCGGCTGAGGAAATCAAATTCGCAACTTTAGTATTTTAGTTCATACTCAAAACCAGACTTTGACAGCAAAAACTGGCGTAAGGAGTGTGGATGTCGACGTTGAGCGCGGGCAATAGTCGTGAAATTGTGCCTATTTTTTCCGGTGGAGGTACCAGACTCCCTTGTTATATCGGTATATTAAATGCGCTACGTCAGTTAGAACTAAAATTCACTACTGTAGTCGGAGTATCTGGTGGCAGTATTGTCGCGGCTTTGCTGGCGTCAGGTAAAACTCTGGCAGAACTGAAACAGCTGGCACTGGAGACTGATTTTCGTCAGTTTCGTGGCTTTTCGCTGATTAATTTATTACGAACTGGCGGTCTGTCCAGCGGCGATTTTTTTGAGCAATGGATGGACCAGCAACTAGGTGGCCGCACTTTTGCCGACATGGAATTGGATTTACATGTGTTAGCGACTGATATTAATGGGGGTGGTCCTGTGGTATTTAATAAAAAAAATACCCCGGACTTTAAAGTCTCGCTGGCTGTACGTTATTCAATGTCGATTCCATTGATGTTCTCATTTAAGAAATTTGGTGACCACATCATGACAGATGGGGTGGTGTTGTCGGAAGATGCTTTACATCAGGACTGGTCTTGTCAGGGCGTGCCGGTGTTATGTTTCCGGCTAAAAAGTGAAAGTGAATTTGGACCGGTCAGACACAGCAGGTTGTTTCCACTTAAGTCTTATATCCTGATGTTGATCCAGACCTTTATGAATGCAGTGTCCAGAGAGTATGTGCACGCGCAATTCTGGCATAACACTGTGGTGATTAATACCGGTCATATTTCTTCGGTAAAGTTCGATATGACTAGTGCAGAAAAAGAAAATTTATACGATATTGGTTACAACACAGCTTTTTCTGTGATTCCAATCAAGTTGAAGAGTTATTTCTTGGAAAATTAAATATTAGTTGTGGTTAGATAGGGTTAGGTAATTTCTGTAAGGCTAAAGCGGGAAAACAGCGTGATACTGTTTTCCTGATCCTAATTTAACGAGGTATCATATGAAACAGCTGAAAGGCTTAGCGGACAAACCAATTATTGGTCCCCTTGTTAAAAAGGCTATGTCTTCGCTTGCCAGTAATGAAGCAAACTCAATTGCAGAGCACTTTTCGATGTATCTAAAACCACAGATTGCTAAATCTGACGAGCTTCGTCGGGAAGTTTATAAGCTTAGACATCAGGTTTACTGTGAAGAACTGCATTTTGAAGATGTGCGGCAAGGCTATGAAGAGTTTGACGAATTTGACCCAAGAGCCATTCACTGTTTTATTCGTCACCTGAAAAGTTCGGCCCTGGCGGGCACAGTTCGATTAATTACCTCTTCTAACCAGGAAGAATTGCTACCGATGGAGCAATTTTGTTCGCACTCTCTGACGGATGAAAAATTGCACCCGAAAAATTTTGCCCGCTCAGAAGTTTGTGAAATGTCACGTTTGGCTGTTCCTGCAGCCTTTCGCAAACGTCAAATTGATAAATTTGAAGGTGGTGCGACCGGTGTGATTGATGAATCTGTGTTTTCCGCCACTGAACTGCGTTGTTTCCCTTTTATTGCCATCTGTCTGTATATGGCTGCGGCGGCTATGTCTTATAAGACCAAACGTTATCATGTATTTGTGATGATGGAGCCGCGATTGGCCCGTAGTTTGAGTTTTGTCGGGATCAATTTCACCAAAATTGGTGAAACCATTGAATTTCATGGCAAGCGCGCCCCTTATTATGTTGACTCCAGATCGCTGAAAAAAACCATGAGTTCTGGTTATGTCAAACTGCTGGAAAGTGTTGAAGCTGATTTGTTCCGTAATGAGGGCACCACAGCAGAATCAGAAGATAACTATTTTGGCCGGGCGATAGCTTTAGCCTGATAGCAGCAAACAGCCAAGGAGGCTGATGTGTCTGAGTATAAGTTTGATTACAATGAAGCATTTTCCCGCAATATCGGTTGGGTAACCGCAGCTGAACAGCAAGTTTTACGCAATACCAAAGTAGCTATCGGGGGCCTGGGCGGTGTCGGTGGTGACCATGCTATCGTCTGTGCCAGGTTGGGCATAGGGCAGTTTCATATTTCAGATCTGGATACTTACGATATCCCTAACTTCAATCGCCAGGCCGGGGCCTCGATGCTGACGGTGGGGCAGCCCAAAGCGGCGGTGATGGAGCAAACCCTGACGAACATCAATCCGGAAGCAAAAATCCGTAATTTTGATCAGGGTATCAATGAAGATAATCTGGAAGAGTTTCTGGATGGTGTTTCCATTTATATCGATAGCCTGGATATTTTTGCGCTGGAAATCCGGCGGAAGGTTTTTCAACGTTGTTATGAAAAAGGCATTCCTTGTATCACGGCAGCGCCGATGGGGATGGGCACTGCCATGCTGGTCTTTATGCCGGGTCAGATGACCTTTGAAGAATACTTTTGTATGCAAGCGACGCCGGCCAATGCCACTGAAGCAGAGCGGCAGCAAATCTTCAGCGACAATATTATGCGCTTTGTGATTGGCGTATCTCCATCAGTGCAGCAACGGCATTATTTGGTGGAACGTAGTTCAGTGAATTTCTTCAAGAAAAAAGTGCCTTCGACTTGTATGGGCATTTCATTGGCGGCTGGTGTGCTTTGCACCAATGTACTGAAAATCATTCTGCAACGCGGTGATGTTATCTATGCGCCACACGGCTTACATTTTGATGCCTACCGTAACAAATTGATTAAGACCTGGCGGCCTTTTGGCAATAAAAACCCGCTGCAAAAATATATGTTCTGGCGGCTGAAAAAAATTCTGCAAATGAGCTAGTCCAAACCGACTTCAGAGCCCCAAAACAGCCATCCTTTTTGTGATGGCTTTTTTTGCAGCGAAAAATGGTGTTGTGCATGTTCAATGCTGATTCGATAGAGTCTGGTCTTCGTGAATGTTGACACCGATATTCGCTGTGATGTGCTTCACTATTTTCAGCCCCCTTAGACTCGCCGGTAGGCTGCGGTTGAATCGTCAGCCTCCAGCAACAGGGGGCCATCTCCCTGGCTGATGCCGAGCACATCGCGCCTTGTTCCATAATTCTTTCCAAAACTTTTCACTAGGTGTCAGCTTTTTTATCAGCAGCAAAATGCATCTTAAAAAATCCGTTAAAAATCAATGCCTTAATACTTGGCACAGCCTTTGCTTTATCTAGGAAGCAAAGGCAGAGCATGACCCAAATTCAACGGAGAGTATCAAATGAAAGTGAAAGCATTAGCGTTAGTCGCATCACTGTTAGCAGCACCAGTGTTTGCGCAACCAATCTACATCGATATCGGTACTAACTTTGGCGGCAACGCCAATAAAGCCGCTGGTGCAACCACCACTGGCTGGTTAGAAGAGCTGCAGTTTAACTATAACTCATGGTCAAAAGTGGTTGATACCAACAACAACTTAACTATCGATGCTGGTGATGTGATCACTTCTACCGGTGGTTTAAAAGGCTCAGGTTTTAATAACTTTGCCGCTTTGTTTGGTAACAATTCTATCAGTTCATTTTTACCACAACAGTTTGGCGCTTTTGGTCCAAGCAATAATGGTTATAAAAATGGCTGGGAACTGAGTTTTGGTTTTGACAATCTGGTTGGTACTATCGATGCGTTTGGTGGTGTGAACTGGACCAGCGGTACTATTTCATTTTATGCAACCACTAATGTGTCATCTTGCGCCATCGCAAATAATACAGCCTGTTTTACCCGGTTGTTTGATATGAATGTGACCACTGGTGGCAACATTCCAAGCGCGACCATCCTGTCAGGTTATTTAACTAACTTCAACACGACTGATAGCTTTGGTTCTGTAGTTGCTGGTGATTTGTTTAATACCGCACACAACGGTTCAAACAAATCGTTCAAGGAAGTGCATGACGAACTGGCTTTAACTGGCCAAGAACAGAAGTTCAACTTCTTAGTTGACCAAAACGTAGCTGCCTTACCAGCTGTGACTGGTTATGATGCTGGAACTAAGACCTTTACTTTAGCTCGTGCACTGCATGACGGTTCAATTTCGTTCTCAGTACCTGAGCCAACTTCAGTTGCAGTGTTAGGTTTAGGCCTGTTAGGTTTAGGCTTCAGCCGCAGAAACAAAAAAGCACAATAATTGTTAAGTTGTCGCACTGTTGTTACAGTGCGACAGTTTCGCAAGTATCAAAAACCCAGCGTCCTCGCCGGGTTTTTTGATCTTGAGTAGCCAATTTCATTGCTGCGGATGCTCTATACGGCAAATCCAACGCTTGGCGTCCAACGCGTGGCATCAAGGCTCCCAAACTCCCCAGGCTTTTTCATTTACCGCGACTCAGCCATCAACTGTTGGACTGCCGCTGCGCGTTGGGCGTCACACGTCGCACTTCGTGGTGTGTCCAACCTACGAATTATTGAACTCAACCAACTGATTTGCATGGAATTTACAAGGTCGGACTCGACCTGCTGCATCGCAGCTGGGCAGTCCGACAATCCTGGTGAATCATTTTGTCCACAAACCATGTTGGACTGCCGCTGCGCGTCGCACTTCGTGGTGTGTCCAACCTACGCATACGGGAAGCTGATCTACTGATTTGGATGTAAAAAAGCCCGGCATTAAGCCGGGCTTCAAATGATCAGAGTCGGAGCTGACTCAGATGGCCGTTTCCAGTTCAGCTTTACGCTTTAACAGCGCTTGGTCTGTGGTTTCGATCGTGCTTAACACTGCCTTGGCTTTGTTTTTCTGATCGGTTTTGATCAGCGACTCCACGTAATGCAGTTGTACTTCAGCATGTTTTGGTCTGATTTCCAGGGACTTGGCAAAGGTTTCTTCCGCTTGCTGGAATTTTTGCTGTTTCAGTAAAATTTTACCGTAAGTATCCAGTACATCCGGGTGATTCGGCACCAGTTTGAGCGCGCGGCGAATTTGCACCACGGCATCGTCCAACTTGTTTTGTTCTGACAGCAACCAGGCGTAGTTATTTAACGCGACAAAATCTTTACTGTCATCCTTCAGCACTTGTTGATACACCTCAATGGATTCTTCAGGTTTATCAGCCAGTACATAGTTAGCATACAAAGCACGTAAGGACGCATTATCACCATGTTTCTGCAGATGGGTCTGGACCATTTCTGCTGCTTTTGCCGGCGAGCGGTAAGCTGCGGTCAGATCGGCCAGCGCCGACAATGCCGCCGGATTTGGCGCTTGCTGATAGCTTTGTTCTAACAGTTCCATCGCTTTCGTTTGCTGACCGGCAGCTGCATAGAGCCGGCCTTTCAGATACATTACTTCCGGATTTTTATTTTCTTCTGCACCCAGTTGTTCGATGGTGGTCAAGGCGGCTTTAAAATCACCGGATTCAGCCAGGTAAGAAGCTTTGCTGCGCAGCAATTTTGGATGATTTGGCAATTTTTTCAGGTTTTTATCAATCAGCTCAATCGCTCTTTTGTAATCACCGGTGCCAGCCAGCGCGCTGGCAAATGACAGCTCTGCATCCGCAGAATCCGGATTGGCAGCTACCCATTCCCGACTAACCGCCAGCACTTGCTGCGGGTTATTTTGCTGGGCGTGTGCATTGAGCAATAAAGCCCAATACAAAGGTGATTTATTACTCATTTTGACCCCAGGACCGGTCAGCGTTTCAACAGTGGCCTGTGGTTTTTGTTCTGACAAATAAATTGATGCCATGGTCAGCCGCAGATCCGGATTGTCCGGGTTTTTTGCCACTGCATCTTCACTCAGTTTGACGGCATCGGCGGTATTATTTAACGATTTGCTGATGGCATAATATTGTGACAAGGCTGGCACATACTTCGGATCTTCCGTGACGGCTTTTTTCAACAGGGCAGCGGATTGTTCCAGTTTATTCTCGCGAGCTGCCACCATGGCTTGCAACATCAGGGTAAACGGATTGTTTGGAGTATTTTGTTGCGCCAGTTCCAACATCTTGCTGGCATCGGCCTGATTATTCTGTAATAGGTCGATATAAGCTTTCAGGTTATAACCTACCAGGGCTTGTTTCGGATCGGCCAGCCATTTATCCGCCAGCGCATCTGCTTTATCAAATTCGCGGTTGCGGATATAGCTTTGCGCCAACACAATCCGGGTACTGTCAGCATTTGGATCGGTTTTTAACGCATTTTCCAATTCCTGCAGACCCTGTTGCTCCAGGCCTTCAACCCCAAGCTTGACGGTCGCCAGCATGGAGACGGCGGCATCATCTTTAATCCCACCGCTTTCATATTTTTTAATCAGATCACGGGCGGCGCCGGCTGAACCTTGCTTCATCAATTGGTATGAAGTTGCGGCAATGACCCGGTAATCCAGACTGGCTGGATCTTTAGCCAATAAATTTTTATTCACTTCATCGGCACGGCCGTTTTTCAGCAATAACGATGCATGTAAGGCTTCCAGTTCCGGATTGGCCGTCAGGGTATGTTTGATCGCATCCAGATGGACCAGCGCCTGCGTTTCCAGATTCAGGTTTAATGAGCTCAGTGCCGCCAGTAAGCGGGTTCTGTCGTCTTTCATGCCATTGTTTAACGCACGTTCGGCATGTTCTTTGGCACCGGTGAAATCCTTCCGCTCATAAAGCACCACAGCTTTTAAAAAGTTCGCAAAAGGCTGCTCCGGAAAAGTTTTTAATAAAAATGCCAATTCTTTTTCAGCATCATCATATTGCTCCAGTGTCACCATACTTTGCGTCATCATCAGTTGGGCGGCAAAGTCGCGCGGCATCACTGTTAAATAAGCTTTGAAGGTGTCGATAGCCGCTTTATCTTCGGTATTACTTTGTTGCAAACGTGCTTTAAATACTAAAGCATCCGGATATAACAAGCTGGCATCGGTAATTTTGCCCAAAGTCGCAATAGCTGCCGGTAAGTTTTTGGCGTTGGTGTTGATGGCCGCTTCGGCAAAAGTGGCGACATCGGCATTGCGTTGTTGTTTACTCAGACGCTGGAAAATTTCCTCAGCCTTGGCCTGATCATCAGAATCTGCTTCGACCAAAGCGCGGTATAGGTCGAGATAGTCGTGTTGGGCTGGCGAAATGGCGCTGTCATCGATAAATTTAGTCAGTACTGCTTTGTAATCTTTGTTGCCAAAATAGCTGCGGAATAAACCTGCGACCACCAAATCTTTTTCCACACCCAGTTCAATGGCGCGTTCAAATTCTTTACTGGCTGCCGCCAAATCACCGGATTTCAGATAAACCTTACCCAGCGCCAGTCGATATTCTTTGTTGTCAGGCTCTTGTTGCACTGCAGATTTTAATTCGATGACGGCGGAAGAATAGTTTTCTTGTTGTAAAAATTTTTGCGCATCAGCAAAGTGCGCCGCGCTGTCTTTTTGACTGCAACCGGTACTCAGAACTGCGATGATACCTGCTGCGACTATACTACGTGTTTTCATGACGAGACTCCGGTTGGCTCAGCCAGGCTGAGTGATTATCCATAAATCCTGTTTACAGTGTGTCCGCCGGGCAACTGCGGCATCGCAGCGCCGTCAGCAATTCCTGTTAGCCTTGTTTTTGTTCGACAAAGCTCAGTAATGAACCAAAAGTTTCAAAAATTTCGGCTGAAATTTCATCATCGTCGACACTGATGCCAAGCTGCTCTTCTAACGTGGTGATCACGCTTATGACGGCGACTGAATCGAATTCAGCGATGGCGCCTAATAAAGCAGTGTCTGTCTGGTAAGTTTTATCAATTTGTAAAACAGAATTGAGAATATCGGTAAGTAATTGATGTGTCATGGATCGTTCCTTGAGTAGCGCGGTTTTTGCAACAACTGAATCACCTGAGATGATTATGCACGGCACAAATCAAATCTGAACAAAAAATACAGTCGGCTTTCTGATTAAAGTGTTTTATTATTGCACACAAAAGGACTAAAAGTGAATTGTCTTAAGGGTCGTATGATTATCAATCTGCATGATATTGTGCTGTCGGGCGCACAGCAATTTTCTACGCGTACTGCGTTGAAATTTAAAAGCGAATCAATCACCTATCTGCAACTTGCCGAAATGGTGCAGGCGGCGGCAGCGACGTTGCAACAGCAGGGACTGAGCCGGCAGGAGCGGGTTGCGGTCTATTTGCCAAAACAATTTGAAACTGTCACGACACTATTTGCCAGTTCAATCTGTGGTGGAGTTTTTGTTCCGGTCAATCCGGCGCTGAAACCAACGCAAGTGCAGCATATTTTGCAAGATTGTAATGTCCGTATTCTGGTAACCAGTCTGGATCGTTTTACCAGTCTGCAAGCAGAATTGGCCTTGTGTCCTGATTTACGCACTGTGTTGTTAGTCGATGTACCAGGCAGCTATCAGCAACAATCAGGTCATTTACATATTGCTGCTTTCCACCAGCCGGCACAAATGGCCGCACCTTCGCAACGGGTGGCGCTGACTGATGCCGATATGGCGGCTATTTTGTATACCTCAGGCAGCACGGGTAAACCCAAAGGGGTGGTGTTATCGCATCGCAATATGATTGTGGGTGCTTATAGTGTGTCGGACTATTTGCGTAATAGCGTCGATGATGTGTTGTTGGCGTTGTTACCGCTTAGCTTTGATTATGGTTTGAGCCAACTGACCACCGCATTTTTACGGGGCGCCACAGTGGTGCTGCTGGACTTTTTTCTGGTGCAGGATGTGGTCAAAGCCATCACGCAACATCAGGTGACAGGGTTAGCGGCGGTGCCGCCACTCTGGGCGCAACTGGCCAAAGCCAAGTGGCCTGAAGGCGCCACAACTTCAGTGCGCTATCTGACCAACTCTGGTGGTGCCATGCCGGAGGCGTTACTGAGCCAATTAGAACAGATCTTCCCCAATGCCCAGCCATATCTGATGTATGGTTTAACCGAAGCGTTCCGTTCAACCTACTTACCGCCTGAGCATTTAGCCCGTAAACGTGGTTCGATGGGGAAGGCGATTCCGAATGCAGAAATTCTGGTGGTACGGGAAGATGGTTCTTTGTGCGGGCCGAATGAACCAGGTGAGTTAGTGCATCGCGGACCTCTGGTCAGCCTTGGGTACTGGAATTCGCCGGAAAAAACCGCCGAGCGCTTTAAGTTTGATCCGGTACTGCCTGCCGGCGTCCAGCACCGGCCTTTGGCGGTCTGGTCTGGCGATACCGTCAAATATGATGACGAAGGTTTTTTATATTTTATCGGTCGACGGGATGAGATGATTAAAACCTCCGGCAACAGAGTTAGCCCCACCGAGGTGGAAGAAGCCGTCTATGCGCTGGACCGGCGCATCGTCGATGTGGCGGCTTTAGGCTTGCCACATCCGGATTTGGATCAAGCGATTATGGTGCTGGTGGCTTGTCAGGCTGATGTAGAGATTGACAGTCAGGCCTGGCTGCAGCAACTCAAACGCACCTTGCCAGGTTTTATGTTGCCCAAAGTGTTGTTACAAGTAGGCACTATGCCAAAAAATGCCAACGGCAAAATTGATCGCAAATTACTGGCAGGCCAGTATCAGGATTATTTTACAGGAGCTGCCCAGTGAGTGCGGAGCTAAGCAAAACAGTGAAGACGCCACAACATGATGAAATGACGCAGTTTGTGCAGCAAGGTGCTGAGCTGACTGTCGGTGGTCTGACGATGAGTCAAATAAGTGCCGCACTGGATAAAAAAGTGTTTTATGCCTATGACCGTCAGGTGATCACAAGCCAGGTGCAGCGTTTTCGCCAAGCCATGCCGGCCCGCATCCAGTTGCATTATGCGGTGAAAGCCAATCCTTATCTGCCGGTGGTGCAACATTTAAAACCATTGGTTGACGGTTTTGATGTTGCCTCACAAAAAGAAATGCTGTTGGCCGTACAAAGTGGCATGCCGGTCAAGGACATCAGTTTTGCCGGTCCAGGTAAAAGTGATGCCGAACTGTTA
>Ga0209599_10000412_pt1 | contig 28376 bp, 25 predicted proteins | sample Shrwel_input2_FT_FD_187534 | JGI IMG/M metagenome (GOLD analysis project Ga0209599, IMG submission 187534) | Subsurface microbial communities from deep shales in Ohio, USA - Utica-3 well 1 S input2 FT (SPAdes) (version 2) ...
ATACCGAGAACGGCAAATCAATCAAGGTAATCAGTAGCTGTTTGCCTCTAAAATCAAACTTAGTAATTGACCAAGCCGCCGACACACCAAACACTAAATTCAGTGGCACTGCAATCGCGGCAATAATTAAGGTTAGCCAAATGGCGGAGAGTGCATCTGGCTCAACCAAAGAAGCAATATAAACATCCCAACCTTTACGAAATGCTTCAATAAACACCGTTGCCAAAGGCATCACTAAAAATAACAGAAAGAAACTAAAGGCCAATGTCAGTAACGTCCACTTAATCCATAAAGGTTCGCGTGTTGCCGAAGACGCTTGATAATTGACTTTTTTAGCACCCTTACCCAAATGAGCAGCCATGATTATTTACTCCCCTGACGTGCCATCCACGCTTGTAATAAATTGATAAGTAACAACAAGACAAAGGAAATCACTAACATCACCACTGCAATCGCGGTTGCTCCTTCATAATCGTATTGCTCTAATTTGGTAATAATCATTAACGGGGTAATTTCGGACACCATCGGGATATTGCCCGCAATAAAAATCACTGAGCCATACTCACCTACGGCTCGGGCAAAAGCCAAAGCAAAACCTGTTAATAAAGCGGGGGTTAAAATGGGGAAAGTGACATATCTAAAGGTTTGCCACCGACTTGCACCCAAACTCGCGGCGGCTTCTTCTAATTCTATTTCTAAATCTTGTAGTACAGGTTGTACGGTACGCACCACAAACGGCAAACCAATAAATACTAAAGCCACCAACACACCTAATGGTGTAAAGGCAACTTTAATGCCTAAAGGTTCTAAATACTGGCCTAACCAACCATTTCCTGCATAAATTGCGGTCAGAGCTATACCTGCGACAGCCGTTGGCAAAGCAAAAGGTAAATCCACCATAGCATCAATAATTTTTTTGCCAAAAAAATCGTAGCGCACTAAAACCCACGCAAAAATCAACCCAAATACCGCATTGATTAAGGCTGCACCCAACGATGCACCAAAGGTTAATTTATACGAGGCCACCATACGCTCAGAGCTAACAATATCCCAAAATTCGGCAAAAGTTAGACCAAAGGTTTTAATAAACACTGCGGAGAGTGGTATTAACACTATCAACGATAAATAAAGAAGGGTGTAACCCAAAGACAAATGAAAGCCCGATAGCACACGATGAGCCATGATGCGCTGTACTCCACAATAAATACCAATGACTTGTGCTAATGCTTAATGATGACTAAAGCCATCAACCGATAAGCAAGTGTAATAAAAAGCCTCTGATAACAATAAATAATTCATTAGAAGATTCTTATAACTTAAAAGAATAAAAAAGCCCGCACTGACGGGCATACAGCAACAAATACTGTAAAAGAAGGAATTCTCTTAAGCTGACAACAGCCAATAATCTTCCAGCTCGGCCTCACTAAATTGTGAGGTAAAATACTCAAACAACTTCAAACCTTTAGGCCATGCACCAAAACCCGAAGCAACATTAATATGACCTACATCGCCCAAATTAATTAACTGGCTACCCCAGCTTCGTGCCCACAACTTTGCTTTATCTAATGACAAATAGGGGTCAGTACTACTCGCCACCAATAAACTGGGTACGGGCAAGGCTTCATCTAACTCCACTGAATCAATGGCAAAACGCTGCGGGTCGGCAGGTGCAACCAAAAATAAGCCAGCAATACGTTGAGGATTATCTAAGGCCGCTTTAACACTAATCAGACAACCAAAACTATGGGCGACTAACCACACTTTATCGGCAGGACAAGCATCAATGGTCTGTTGCAAGCGTTGCGTCCATGCCTCTAATTGAGGGTGATGCCAGTCATCTTGTTGCACTCTAACGGCATCACGGTCTTGCGTTTGCCACCATGACTGCCAGTGTTCGGGTTCACTGCCATGTAAGCCTGCAACAATCAAGGTAGCGGTACGCATGATAAAATCCTCTTATTAACAAGTCCCGTCTTAAAACTTATGCTCAACACCCAAAGCCAAAGCCGTTTCTTCAACATCATTAGGTACAGGCACAAGCGCATCTTTTTTCACTTCTTCACGAGTGGTGTACCATGCAAAAGCACGGGTTTTAGAGGTGATGTTATAGTCTGCACCCACACTAAACGCGGTTCTTTCGGTCAAACCACCCACAGCAATTTTGGCCTCGTCATCGGCTTCGGCAGTGCTGTATTGCGCTTTTAACACCACATCACCTAGTTTGTAGGCCGCGCCCAATAAATAGGCTTTTTCGCCATCTTTACCGTTGACATTTTCATTGGTGCTGTAAATTGCGTTGACATTAAAATCGGCAATGTTATAAGCAACTGCTAAACGAATTCCCTCGCCTTCACGTGATGTTCCAAACAAAGCACTACGGCCAACAATACTTTTGTTGACACCTAAAGCACTATATAAACCAATGTCTTTATTGTCATAAACCACTGACAAAGACGTACCATTGGTAGCTTTAGCAGCCACGTCTTGAGTTTGACTTAACAGGTTAAATTGTAAGCCCTTGAAAGATGGTGATTCATAGCCAACAGCGTTATTGGCACGGTCTTCGCCCGCAATGGTAAACTCAATATCACCAATAAAATCGTTAAATAAATCAGTTTTGCCTTGTGCAGTTTTTAAATAAGTATCAAAACGACCTGCTTTGACTGTACCTAAGTCTTTATGCTTGATACCCACAAAACGGTTGCGTTGCGTTAAATCTAAACGACTACCATTGGCTATGGTTGTCGTCGAACTGGCAGTTGCACCAGAAACAGTTGTAGTGGTGTTTGCACTTAAACCACTTATATCTTCACCATCACCCGAAATTTGCCATTCAATACCATATACTGCACTTAAATTAACCGTTAGTTCATCTTCGCCACGCACCCCAAAACGCGAGGCATTGCTTTGTAAACGGGTATAATCCTCATCGACAGAAACAGGACTTTGGTTATCTTTTTGATAACTTTCGGCAGAGATATTTAACTGACCATACAATTTGGGGGCAGCTTGCGCGCTCAATGGTAATAACAAAGCGGCAGAAATAGACAAAGCAAGAGCGTGAAGCTTCATAGTAAACTCCTAGAAATAAAAACAAATGGTTTTTGGGTGACTTACAGCCAAAGATGCAAGTCACACTTTCAGAAAAAATTAACGTTTAGTATAGATTTGGTCAAAAATACCATCATCAGAGAAATGGGCAGCTTGTGCGGCTGACCAACCACCAAAGTCTTTGATAGTAAACAATTTGACAGGCGCAAATTGTTTGGCATATTTGGCAGCAATTTTAGGGTCGGTAGGACGATAATAATGTTTACCTACAATATCTTGCGCTTCGGGCGAATACAAATACTGTAAATAGGCATTAGCAATGGCAACTGTGCCATGTTTTTTGGCATATTTATCGACCACGGTCACAGGTGGTTCAGCCAAAATTGACACACTGGGAGTAACAATTTCAAACTTTTCTGGGCCTAACTCTTTAACCGCTAAATAGGCTTCGTTTTCCCACGCCAATAACACATCACCAATGCCTCGTTCGGCAAAGGTCGTTAAAGAGCCTCGCGCACCCGAATCTAAAACTTTGACATTTTGAAATAACTGCTTGAGGAATTTTTGCGCGCTATCGGCATTACCTTTAGGCTGACGCAAAGCATAACCCCATGCGGCTAAATAGTTCCAACGTGCGCCGCCCGAAGTTTTTGGGTTAGGCGTGACGACTTCAACACCACTTTTAACCAAATCATTCCAATCTTTGATTTTTTTAGGATTGCCTTTACGTACCAAAAAAACAATGGTTGAGGTATAAGGTGAGGAGCTATTAGGCAAACGTGTTTGCCAATTTTCAGGAATCAAGCCACGTTGCGCCAGTGCATCAATGTCATAGGCCAAAGCCAAAGTCACCACATCGGCTTCTAAACCATCAATCACCGAGCGACCTTGTTTGCCCGAACCACCATGAGATTGTTTAAAGCTAATCTCTTCGCCACCTTTGCTTTTCCAATGTTTGGCAAACGCGACATTATATTCTTGATACAATTCACGGGTGGGGTCGTAAGAAACATTTAAAAAGTCTTTGGCAAATGCGCTATTGGCTAAACCTAAAGCGAGTAATACCGCGAGTAGTTTTTTGGACATGATGTTTTACTCTCAAGCAACATAAAGTGGATTGAGAACATCATATCCATTCTTTTTAAAAACAAAAAAGAATATATAGTTATACTTTAATATCAAAATAGAATAACAGGCTTCGACTCCTCTCAGCCAGCGAAAAAGATTCCCTGAGCGAAGTCGAAGGGATGACTTAAGCAAACATCAACAGTCACTAATCAAACTAAACCATCAAACAATTGTTTGACCAAAACGGCTGTTGCTAAAGGCTTTTCGAGTGGAAACATGTGTCCGCCTTCGGTGTAGTGCAATTTAACAGGCTGTTGCCGCGCTAAACGTTCAGGATAACCTGTATTGGCAAAATGGCTGTCTTTACCGACCACAATCGCCGCAGGAACTTTGAGTTTGGCTCGATACTTCCATGTATTGGTGGGTACGTTTCTAAAAATAGCAACTTCGCTTGCTACAGGAATCGTTAAACATACCCCTTCGGCACAGTCTCTTAAACCATAAGCGATATAATCAGCAAAACATTGCTCATCAAAAGTTTTAAATAAGCCTTTAGGACGTAAACTGGCGGCTGCTTCGGCACGGCTTGGCCAACGGTCACGGCGATGTTTGCTTTTACCTGCGGGAGTCATGTTATCGGCTTTGCCTAATAATTTTGCTAAATGTAGGCTGTACGCCCCAAAACCGTTAATCAATGGCGGGTCTAACATCACTAAGGCTTTTACCAAATGCGGATACTGATGACTGAGCATATAACTGGTCATCGCGCCTAAAGAATGACCTAAAATATATATCGGCTGCCCTTCATTTTGCCGTTCAATCGAAGTCGCTAATTGTTTAACTAAGGATTGCCAATGATTATCAATAGGATACTGTGGGTCTAAACCCATTATTGGTAAAGTCACCACGCGATAATGCTCGGCCAAAGCATCTAACATTTTTTGATAACAGGCCGAAGGCACACCATTAGCATGAGCAAAATGTAATAAAGGTTTAGTCATCTGCTAGGTACTCTTAATAAAACTTTATTGATAGGACTGACGCGGTTATCGCTTATTTGCTCACTAAAAAATCGTTGAAAACGATTTTTAGCTCACAAAACGCGCTAATTTCGGTAAAATGCGTCAGTCCTGATTGACTGTAGCATAAGAGATTTTAAGATGAGCTACCTTTACTTATACTGCCCATTCATTATGAAAACCCTAGCTTTTGCCTTAGTTGGTAGTTGTGTGTTATTAATGTCTGCTTGCTCGCAAGAACAGCAAAACAAAATTAGTCGTAGTTTGCAAAATTGGACTGGCACTGATGGCGTATTAGAAGTCTATGCTGGTGACAAGTTGGTGAAGCGTTTTATCAAGATTGATAAATTAACGACCGCCTCTGGTACAGATGATGGCAGCGTTCGGCCTTATCGTTTTGGTTATGGCATCTTAGATGAAAACTTAAACATGGTCGCCGATGCCACCGAAAAGAAAGTGTATTTTGAAGTCAGTGACTACAGTACGCCGTATGTGTTTTTTGAAGCGCCGCGTTAATCAATGTAAGGGCAGACACATCAGTCTGCCCTTGTCACCACGTTTATTGACCGCCTCACATCTGAGATAGGCGATGACTCAATGCTTCTCGAACAGGCTTAAATGAGCGACGATGCTCCATCAATGGCCCATGTTGTTGTAGAGCGGCTAAATGTTTAACCGTGGGATAACCTTTATGTTCGGCAAAACCATAATGCGGATACTGCTCGTGTAATTGCTGCATCTCAGCATCACGCGCCACTTTAGCCAAAATACTCGCCGCACTAATTTCGGCCACTAAACTATCGCCTTTTACCACTGCCAAACAAGGATAAGTGAGAATAGGACATTTATTCCCATCAATTAACACAAATTCGGGATGAACTTTTAAGCCATTGACGGCACGCTGCATCGCTAACATGGTTGCTTTTAAAATATTAACTTCGTCAATTTCATGGCGTTCGGCACGGCCTAAACTCCATGCTAAGGCTTTGGCTTTAATTTCTTCGGCTAATTCCAGACGTTTCTTTTCGCTTAATTTTTTAGAGTCTTTTAAACCTACAATCGGATTATTAGGGTCTAAAATCACCGCCGCCGTCACCACTGCCCCCACCAAAGGCCCACGCCCTACTTCATCTACCCCTGCAATCAATGTATATCGTTGTAATACTTGTGCTAAATCCATCATCTTTTATCTCGCTATCAGTCTGCTAATGGCTAAGGCAGCCGTTGCACTGCCATCTGCTTGTAATTGTTGATGTAACTCGGTAAATGTGTGAATCACTTGCTTGGTTTTGACCGTATCATTTAACCAGTCTTGAGTCGCTTGAGCAATGTTATTGGCGGTTGCTTCGTTTTGTACCAACTCAGGCACTAAGGCTTTGTTGGCCAATAAATTAGGTAAGCTAATATAACGCGCTTTGCTTAACAAGCGTACAATCCAATACGTCAGCCAGTGTAATTTATATACCACCACCATTGGTTTTTTTAATAACATCGCTTCTAAGGTGGCTGTGCCAGAAGCCAAAACCACGATATTAGCCGCCGACATCACCAATCGTCCCACTCCCGCGCCATAACTATTATCAAAGACATGGGCTTTTAACTGTGCTTGATCCAAAAGCTGGTTGATTTGTTGTTTGCGTAAGGCGTTAATGGCAGGAATAATAAACTCAATTTGGGGATTTTGGGCTAATAGCTGTTTAGCCGCATCAAACAAAGGCTCTCCCAAACGGCTCACTTCGCCACCACGACTACCTGGTAACAAAGCAATATAGGTTTTATGAGGGTCTAAAGCTAACTTTTGGCGCGATTGCTGGGTATCATTGACCAACGGTAAACTATCCGCCAGTGGATGCCCCACAAATACCGCTTCTAATTGATGTTGGTCATAAAATTGTTTTTCAAATGGTAATAAACACAACATTAAATCTATCGCCGCTTTAATGCCATGAATCCGTCCTTGTCGCCATGCCCACACCGAGGGACTGACATAATGTACGGTTTTAATGCCTGCTTGTTTAAGTTGTGGCGCAACACGCAAATTAAAATCAGGGGCATCGATGCCAATAAATACATCAATTTTTTGTTCAATAAAACGCTGCACCAATTCGTCTCGAATGGCAAATAGCTCTTTAATTCGTCCTAACACTTCAACCAAGCCCATCACCGATAAGCGTTCTAAGGGAAACCATGACTCACCGCCTTGGGCTATCATTTGCTCACCACAAATCCCCACAAAACGAGCATCAGGATAATGTTTTTTAAGTGCCTGAATTAAACCTGCACCCAAAGTGTCCCCCGAAATTTCGCCTGCCACGATGCCAATGACTAAGGGCTGTGTTTTATGTTGCTGCTGAATGTTGCTGTTCATAATCGAATAAAGCCGCTTGTTCTGCCTGACGAATTTGGCTGCATAATATCTCTAAAGCCAAACCACGATGTTTTTTATGGGTGTTAATAATTAAGATAAACTCAACAATCATCGGTTTATGTGAGGCGCGTGTATTACTCACCCGATAACGCTTGTGAGCATAACATAATAATTCGGTATGACCTTTGGCTAAGGCCAAAGACAACAAACTTTCTAAACTCATCAAACCTTCGGTGCTATAACTGGCCAAAATATAATGTGCATCTAAATGATGAAACAACGAGGTAAAGGCTTGCTCTGCTTCGCCACGATAATTAAACGGACTGCGGCGTTCGGTACGCCAATCTTGACGAATGCCCGCTTTGTTACGACCTTGAATTTTTTCACTTAACAAGGGCTTATCCCACAAAGTTAAGCTATTTAATACATGATAATTACTGCCATAACAATGTTGATTATACGGAGGGTCTAAATAAGCAATATCAATCGCCATTTGGTCATGGGTGAATTGCTGCGCCAATGATAAGCCATCCTGTTGATAGACTTGATTGGCGCGTTGATTATCATAAAAACCAATAGGGCGTAATTCTAAAATAGATAAAATTCTTGCTAAAGCCGTGCCTGTTTTGCCTCCCCAACCTTGATGAAAGGCTTTAAACACGCCACTGGTATTACTGGTATAACTGGCTTGAAATAATAACGGCGCAAGCAAACACGATTTTTCGTAAGGGCTAATTAATTGTTGTCTATCCCAATGTTCGATTTGCTCGCGCATGGCATCTAAACGCTGGCCATTGACACGGGTGAAAAACAAACGGTCAACACGGGTATCAAAATACTCATCATGGCTCGGACAAAGGTGACGTGTTACCCAATCTTCTAAAGGATTTAGCGCATTAAGATAGGCTATGACATTGTCATAACCGCCTAAATCTAAAAAAGCAGGCTCATAATTACAGGCAATATACGATTGATTTAAAGCGGCCGCATAAGGCTCCCAATCATTGCTTAACACTCTAAAACCACATTTTTTGGCCATGCGAGATACCACGCCACTGCCTGCAAATAAATCCAAAAACGTGGCCTGACGCGGATTAACACCCGTTTGATTGATAGCCTGTAAAATCATGGGCAACAAACGCCGCTTATTGCCAATATAGGGAATAAGTTGTTGAAATACATAGTCCTGCGTACTAGCAGCCGCATGTTGGTCTTTGTGATAATCAAACATTAGCCAACTCAAGGCGCAAAGAAATAAGCGATGAAGTTCCCCTCCTTGAAACCTAGAGGTATCTACTATATAGCGATGGTGTCCCCTCTCCTTGTAGGAGAGGGCTAGGGTGAGGTCTAAAAGAAAAACTTAACCCCCTCCCAACCTCCCCCTTATCAGGTGGAGGAGCTAGGCTAAGAGCTATATTAGCGAGTAATACCGCGTGTAGAGGCTTTGAGTGAGTCAATAAAAGCACTGACTTCGGGGCAGATAGGCAGTATCTCTTGCTCTAACTGAGCAACCGCCACATCAAGGGTTAAACCCTGACGATAAACAATTTTATAAGCACGTTTGAGTAAGGTAATGGTTTCGCTTGACCAACCACGGCGACGCATTCCCTCAAAATTCATCCCTGCGGCCTGAGCAGGATTGCCCGACACCATGACATAAGCAGGAATATCTTTTAAGACCAAACTTGCGCCACCCATCATGGCATAAGAACCAATTTGGCAAAATTGATGAATGCCTGTATTGCCACCCACAATCACACTATTGCCCACTTTGACATGACCAGCCAGACCTGCATTATTGGCAAAAATACAATCATTACCCACCATACAATCATGAGCAATATGGGTATTAACCATCAATAAATTGCCATTACCAATTTTGGTGAGGCTGTTATCTTGTACTGTACCACGATGAATCGTACAGTTTTCTCGAATCACATTATTGTCGCCAATTTCTAAAAAGGTACGTTCACCGTGATATTTTTTATCTTGGCAATCTTCACCAATCGTGGCGAACTGAAAAATCCGATTATTTTTGCCAATGGTAGTCGACCCTTTTATCACCACATGGGGAGCAATTTGGCAACCACTGCCTATCACTACGTCAGCACCAATAATGCTATAAGCTCCAATGGTAACATCATCAGCAATCTGTGCTGACGGGTCGATAATCGCACTTGGATGTATTGTCATTTAAATTACCTGCTCGGCGACCAAAATGTCTGCGGTAGCCGCCAATTCATTGCCGACCATTGCACGGCAAGAAAATTTATGAATATGTCGTTTGCTGGTGACAAACTCTGAATACAGCGTTAAACAATCACCAGGCACGACTTGTCTTTTAAATCGAGTGTTATCTGCACCAACAAATAAATAAATATGGCCATCAGCAGGACGTTTACCACTGGTCAAAAAGCCCAATATTCCCGAAATCTGTGCCATTGCCTCTAACACCAACATTCCTGGCATAACAGGATGATTAGGAAAATGGCCATCAAAAAAAGGCTCGTTAACACTGACATTTTTATAGCCCGTCACCGAGCGACCTAAGTCGATTTCGGTCACTCTATCAACTAATAAAAACGGATAACGATGTGGCAACAAAGACTTAATATCTGCAATCAACAAAGGCAACGGGATAATATCGGTCATGCTCGCTCTCAATTTACTTATCTAGGGTTAATTGTTGCACAATTCCCTCTAATTCGCGCAAACGTTTTGCCATTTCATCAATCTTTTTTAGACGAACGGCCATTTTTTTCCAGTTTTCGGTACTGTCAAAAGCTGTGCCAGACGAATAACTGCCCGCTTTAGTGATGGATTTGGTAATCATGGTCATGCCTGTCACTTGCACTTTATCGCATAATTCAATGTGTCCCACTAAGCCTACACCGCCTGCTAACACACAATATGCACCAATTTTACTACTCCCCGAAATACCGCAACAGGCGGCAATTGCCGTATGTGCACCAATTTCAACATTGTGGGCAATTTGTACTTGATTATCAATAATCGCGCCTTCGTAAATCACAGTGTCATCTAATGCGCCACGGTCAATGGTGGTATTACAGCCAATATCGACATCGTTATGCAGCACCACACGACCAATCTGAGCAATTTTGTGCCAACGACCTTGATGAGGGGCAAAACCAAAACCATCATCCCCAATGACTGCGCCCGAATGAATCGTCACTCTATCACCTAATATACAATCATGATGAATGACCGCATTGGCACGAATACGACAATTTTTACCTATCTGCACGCGCGCACCAATAATAGCTCCCGCTTCAATGATTGTTCCCGCGCCAATAATCACTTCATCCGCAATCACAACACAAGCAGCAATACTGGCTGTAGGGTCGATGTGTGCCGAATCACTAACGACCGCTTGAGCATGAATGCCTACCAAGCCTTTGGGAGTGCGGTCAAAATAATGGGTGAGCTGAGCATACGCTGCATAAGGATTAGCCACAATAATCGCTTGACCTTGATAGTCTTGGGCATCTTCGGCGCGTAACAACACCGCCCCTGCTTGTGTTGTTGCCAAAGCAGGACGATATAAAGGGTTAGCCAAAAAACTCAGTTGTTGCGCTTGCGCGCTTTTGAGAGTGGCCAGCCCCTCAATCACATAATCGGGCTGTCCTTGTACTGTGCCAGCAATACGTTGAGCAATTGTCTCTAAAGTCCATATTGTCATCATCAATACTCCATGTGCCAAACATTACTTAGCGGCATTGAGCTTATCAGTAATTTTTTTGGTTAGGTCAACCGAAGGGTCAGCAAAAATCACGTTTTTCTTTTCGATGATAATGTCGTAATTGCCTGCTTTGCGTAGCTCTTCCACCACGACTTCGGTTTTAGGGATTAATTTTTTCAGCATATCTTGTTGAACTTCATTGGCACGTTTTTGTACCGCATCAGCTAAACCCTTAAATTCATTGATTTTGGCTTCAGCTTGCTTTTGCAATTCACGTTTATCTTTGTCGCTCATCACCGAGGCATTTTTTTGAAACTTTTCTTCAATTGCGGCAATATCTTTACGCAATTGTTCTAAACGGTCACGTTGTGGCTTCATATCGGCATTTAATTTTTCAAAGGTTTTTTTAGCAACCTCTGTTGCCAAAATCGCCGATTGACTATCTGCAACCGCCACATTACCTGCCAAAACTGGCGCACTCAACACAACACATAAACTGACAACAACTAAAGATGTAAAACGCATACCCTCTTCTCCTAACTCTATACAAAAAAATTAAAATGGCTGGCCAATAGTAAATTGGAAGCTTTGTTTTTCGTCTGTTTCTTGGTCATTAAACGGTTTAGACAAACTAAATGACAACGGGCCAATCGCCGTTAGCCACGCAATAGAAATACCCGCGCTATAACGCAAATCAGATAAATCAAAATTATAAGGAGGATTGTTACGGTAATAGACCATGCCTGAGTCAATAAAAAATACCGTGCGTAATTGACGATAATCTTTGGCAAAGGGAGTAGGTACAATTAACTCTAACGAGTTTTCTACCAAAACATTGCCGCCGACCACTTCGGGGTCTGGGTCACCGACAAACGAAGGACTACGCGGCCCTAAGGTATTATCACGATAACCACGCACCGAACCATAACCACCCGCAAAATAGTTTTTATAAAACGGCAAGCTATCGCCATAGCCTAAATCGGTACGCAAGCGTAAGGTAAAATCATCATTTAATGGTAAATAAACTTGGCCACTATACGATAATTTCAGGTAATTAATATCACTGGGTGGTACAGCAAACTCTGCTGATACTCGCTGTGACGCACCACGTGTGGCAAACACGCCCCGATTTAGCGTGCTGTAATTCCACGACAACGAGCCAGTATAAGTAGTAATACTCTTACCATGTTCCTCGACAAAGTTTTGGACTAATTGTGAGGCTAAAGTACCTAGGGTAATATCGGTTTGGTCAACACCCAAAGAAAAGTTAATACTCTTAGTTTCATCAATCGGATAACCAAAAGTTAAACTTGCTCCTTGCGAATCGGTGGCATAACGACTGACATTTAACTCGTCAATTTTAGTATTACGATAATATAAGTTATAACCGCGACTCACCCCATCTAAAGTAAAATACGGGTCTAAAAACGACAAATTATAATTATCACTGGTTTCGGAGCGGTTTAGGTTAATTCCCACCTTATTGCCTGTTCCCAAAAAGTTATTTTGACTGACACCTAAGCTAAAAATTGCGCCAGAACCTTGTGAATAACCAATACTCGCCGTAAGTGTACCTGACGGTTGTTCTTCAACCGTGACATTGACATCCACTTGGTCGGTGGTGTTTGGCACTTTTGGCGTTTCTACCGATACTTCTTTAAAAAAACCTAAACGCTGTAAGCGTAATTTGGACAAATCAATTTTGTCGGTTGAGGCTAATGTGCCTTCAAACTGACGCATTTCACGGCGTAAAACATGGTCATCGGTTTTGCCATTACCTTTAAAGTTGATGCGGCGGACATAAGTTTGTTTGGCGGGATTAACAAAAAAACTCAAGCTGACTTGCTTTTTTTGCACATCGATATCGGGAATCGGATTGATTTCACTAAACAAATAACCTTCTGTGCCTAAACGCTGTTTAATCAATTTGCTGCTCGCAGTGACTAATTGTTGTGAATAAGTCATATCCTTTTTAAACAAAATCAATTTGCGTAATTCTGTTTCGGCGACAGGTAGCTCACCTAAAATTTTAACATCGCCAAATTGATATTTTTCGCCTTCAGTAAAACTAATATCAATAAACACACTTTTTTTGTCTTGGCTAAGCGTGACTTGATGTGAGTTCAGAGTAAAGTTGATATAGCCTCTATCTAAGTAAAAAGAACGTAAAGTCTCTAAATCACCCATCAGTTTTTCACGGGCATATTTGTCGTCATTTTTAAAAAACGAGGTTAAATGCGTTTTTTTAAGTTGAAATAAGCTGATTAACTCTTTTTGACTAAAGGTTTTAGCACCAATTAAATTGATAGCAGCAATCCGTGCCGAGTCGCCCTCATTGATATTAATTTCTATCGCTACCCGATTACGCGGTTTAGCAACATGATTGACGGTAATGCTGGCATCATAACGACCTTGACTAAAATACTGACGTTGTAATTCGCCTTTAATATGGTCAAGTGTGGCACGTTTTAACACTTCACCCTCGGTTAAACCTGCATCTTTTAAGGCTTTCATCAAGGTGTCGGTATCAATGGCTTTGTTGCCCTCTAATTTAATGGCAGCAATGGCTGGCCGTTCGGTCAGGCGAAAAATCAACACATCACCGTCACGTTCTGCCACAACGTCTTCAAAACTGCCCGTTTTAAATAACAGTCGCACCAAGTCACTGATTTTGGCCTCATCCACTCTATCGCCATTATTGAGTGGTAATTGTGCATACAAACTGGCTGGTGACACTCGCATTAAACCTTCAAAACGAATATCTTTAACCATAAATGGTGTGTTATCGGCGATAGCCACGACAGGCAATACATTTAAGGCAATAACAGCAGAACCCAAAACAAGACGGTTTAAACGCATAAAAAAATCCACTAGCCAAAGAGACGGCTTAAATCATTAAAAATCGCTAATAACATCAGGCTGCCCATAATAGCTACGCCTATTTTTAAACCTACTTGTTGTACTTGCTCAGACAAAGGCCGCCCCATCACACCTTCAATCGCGTAATACACCAAATGCCCACCATCTAACACAGGAATAGGTAATAAATTTAATACGCCCAAACTAACACTCAGCAACGCCATAAAACCTAACATGGGTTGCCAACCCATTTCGGCGGTATGGCCTGCCACTTTGGCAATGGTAATCGGCCCACTCAAATTATCTAAACCGATTAAACCCATGAGCATTTTGCCCAAAGAGCTCAAAGTCATGGCAATTAAATCATAAGTTTTTTGACAGGCTTTCACTAAAGCTGTCCACGGATTGTAATTACGTTGCTGTATATATTCGGGCGGGATATCAAACGCTTGCTTTTGTAAGGCAATGCCTAATTTACCTTCTTTGTTACCCACTTGGTCACGTTCTAAACGTGGCGTCAAGTTTATGGTGATGATTTGTTGATGACGTTCTACTTGAGCGACAAAGGTTTTTTCGGGGTGTGTACGCACCACTTCGACAAAATCTTGCCATGTGTGAGTGACTTGGCCATTGGCCATTACCACTTTATCGCCTACTTGTAATCCTTGTTGTGCTGCCGCGCCGCTGGCGACCACTTCACCAATAATCGGTTTTAAAGGCGGCTGATAGGGCGTAAACCCCAAAGCTGATAACGGGTCTTGGCTGCTATCATTGAGGTATTGTTTAATTGGGACACTGACTGTTGTGGTATTGCTTGCCAAGGGACTTTTAATAACCAAGCTCACTACGCCATTCTCGCCAACCCGATTGACTAAAGCGTAACTTACTGCTTCCCAATCAGGCGTAGGTTTGCCATCAACAGCAACAATTTCATCACCCACTTGTAAACCTGCAACTGCTGCTGGCGTGTTTGGCTTGACACTACCAACCACCGTTTTTAGCGTTTCTACACCTTGTAAAAACAATACCCAAAATAACAACACTGCAAACAACAAATTAATCAACGGCCCAGCCGCCACAATCGCCATCCGCGCCCAGACAGGCTGACGATTAAAGGCTTTGGGAATATCCTCGACAGGTACTTCACCTTCACGCTCATCGGCCATACGCACATAACCGCCTAATGGCACAGCCGCTATTTGATAATCGACACCATCTTTACCACGCCATTTAGCCAAGGCAGGGCCAAAACCAATCGAAAAGGTTAAAACCTTGACTCCTAAACGTCTGGCCACCCAAAAATGACCAAATTCGTGAATAGCAATCAATGGTCCTAAAACAATAATCGCGGCAAGAATAATCTGCAAAATGCTCATAGTTTAATAACACAAAGATGATGATGATAACCAACGCTCAGCCATAAGACGTGCTTGCTGGTCGGCGTGGAGAATTGTGTCGAGATTATTAGCAGGACTCATTGGCAATTGTGTAAGCACAGCGTCAATGAGCTGAGGAATTGCAATAAAAGGTAATTTTTTGGCTAAAAAAGCAGCAACCGCAACTTCGTTGGCAGCATTTAAAATGGCTGGAGCTGTGCCACCCGCTTGCATGGCTTGTCGCGCTAAAGCTAAACACGGAAAACGCTGTTCGTCAGGGGGATAAAATTGTAGTTGATGCTGACATAAATCTAAGGGCGAAACCCCTGCGGCGATACGCTCAGGAAAAGCCAAGGCATTGGCAATCGGTGTACGCATATCGGGATTGCCTAACTGCGCTAAAGTTGAACCATCGACATACTGCACCAAAGAATGAATAATACTTTGCGGATGAATCACAATTTGCACTTGAGCGGGCTGTGCATCAAACAACCAACAGGCTTCAATAAACTCTAAGCCTTTATTCATTAACGTTGCCGAGTCCACCGAGATTTTACGCCCCATCACCCAATTAGGATGTTTACAGGCTTGTTCAGGCGTAACTTGTGCCAGTTGCTCGGCATTAAAATCACGAAATGGCCCACCCGATGCGGTTAATAAAATGCGCTCGACACCAACTTTAGCCAAACCGTGTTGATAATTAACGGGTAAACACTGAAAAATCGCATTATGCTCGGAATCAATTGGCAATAAAGTAGCTTGATGCTCAGTCACCGCCTGCATAAACAACTGCCCTGCCATGACGAGAGCTTCTTTGTTAGCCAACAACACGCGTTTACCTGCATTCACTGCCGCTAAGGTCGGCAACAAACCTGCTGCCCCCACAATCGCTGCCATCACCGTATCACAGTCTGGATGCGCGGCAACCCATGCTAAAGCGTCTGTTCCTGCCAAAATTTCGGTTTGACAAGTGTCAGGTAATAACTCTTGTAATAATTTAATATCTGCTTCTTGGTCAATCACCGCATAACGTGGCTGATATTTAACACATAATGCAGCTAACTCAGGTAAACGCCGATGTGCGCTGAGCGCGAATACCTGATAACGCTCAGGATGTAATTCCAACACTGCTAAGGTACTTTGACCTATAGAACCTGTCGCGCCTAGAATAGTGACTTGTTGCATGGCTTTTTGTTGCATAGCCTAGAAGCCCCCTGCCAACCACCATCCCAAAGCAAAAATGGGTGCGGCGGCAGTTAAACTATCAATTCTATCTAAAGCACCACCATGACCAGGAAAGATATTGCCTGAATCTTTAACTCCTGCTTGACGCTTCATCATTGACTCTAATAAATCGCCTAGCACTGAGGCAAACACTGTCAATAACGACAACCCTACAAAAGCCACAAAACGCATTGCGGCTAATTCTCGATATAGAGCAACCGCTATAATCAATGTGCCTGTCAACAGTACGCCACCAACTAAACCTTCGATGGTTTTGGCAGGACTAACATTAGGCGCGAGTTTATGTTTGCCAAACTTTCTACCCGCAAAATACGCGCCTGTATCTGCTCCCCACACCAAACAAAAAACATACAACAACCACCACGGCGAAGCTTGATGTAAATCGGTTAAACCTGCCCATGCTGGAATCAATAAAATAATACCTGTAGGCACTAAAAACACCTGACGCGCCCAAATGTTGGCTGATTCAGGAAAAGCCATCACCCAACGTAAAGCAATCAACCAAAAACCAACCGATAACATATAAAAAGGTTGTTTGATAAAAGCCAGTTGTGGCGTATTGATAGCGACCAAGCCGACTGCTACCGCCAACACATAGCTCGCACGCAACGGCAAATTTGTCCAACGCATTAACGCTGTCCACTCCCATGCCCCAATCAACACAATCGCCCCCGCAAAAGCCATAAAAGCGGTATTGCCTTGGGCAAAAAAGATACACCAAATGACAATAGGAACTAAAATTAGCGCGGTCAGTATCCGTTCTTTAAGCATGATGTGCCTCTACTTGTGCGCTAGTACGACCAAAACGGCGTTGACGGCGGGCATAATCTGCTAAAGCCTCATCTAAGGCACGTTCATCAAAATCTGGCCACAATAAGTCGCTAAAATAAAATTCGGCATATGCCGCTTGCCATAATAAAAAATTGCTAATCCGTAAATCGCCACCCGTGCGAATCATTAAATCGACAGGCGGCAAATCGGCCATTTGAATCTGTTTTTGATAGAGTTTTTCAAAATCATGGCTTGATAATTGACTGGGATTGATTTGTCCTGCTTGCACTTGTAATGCAATTTGTTGTGCGGCATAGGCCATATCCCATTGACCGCCATAACTCACGGCAATCACTAAGGTCATCCCTGTATTGGCGGCGGTTTTGGTTTCGGCATCACGCATACCTTGTTGCAACAAGGGAGCAAAGCGGCTTCTATCACCAATAAAACGTACTTTAAGATTATTTTTATGTAACTCTGCAACTCGTTTATCTAAGGCATGGACAAACAAACGCATTAACAGTCCTACTTCTTGCTCAGGTCTGCGCCAGTTTTCGCTGGAAAAAGCAAATACCGTTAACACTTGAATTTGCGATTTAGCAGCATACTCAACGATTTTTTGTAAGGCAGTTTCGCCTGCTTTGTGTCCTGCACCGCCGATTAAGCCTTTGGCTTTTGCCCAACGATTATTACCGTCCATAATAATGGCAATATGTTTGGGCAGTGTTCCTGCTTGACTATCAATATCTGGTGCTAGACTCACAAAGACTTTCCTTATGATTAAAGAAATAATTTACCAAAGACTTCGACTCCACTCAGTCAACGCTAAAAACGTCCCCTGAGCGGAGTCGAAGGGAGTAGTTAATTAAACCTGCATTAGCTCGGCTTCTTTGGCTTGTAAGGCTTTTTCGATATCGGCAATGTATTTGTCAGTGATTTTTTGCACATCTTCACTGCCACGACGTTCTTCGTCTTCTGACACTTCTTTTTCTTTTAACAACTCTTTCATGTCTGCCAACACATCACGGCGGATATTACGCACTGCGACTCGTGCATGTTCTGCTTCGGCGCGTGCCATTTTTTGCATGTTACGCCGAGTTTCTTCGGTTAAGGCAGGTAATGGAATACGAATCACATCGCCTGTGAGTGGATTTAAACCCAAGTCAGAATTACGAATGGCTTTATCAACTGCCGCAATCATATTTCGCTCATAAGGTTGCACAATTAAAGTCCGTGCATCTTCAATACCGACATTGGCCACTTGATTGAGTGGTGTATCTGTACCGTAGTACGGCACCATTACATCTTTTAACATGGCTGGATGAGCGCGACCTGTTCGTACTTTGGTAAACGCCACATCTAGCGATTCAACACTTTTTCTCATGCGAATTTCGCAATCTTTTTTTAAATCGTTAATCATGTTTTATGTCCTTAGCGGGGTGTTTTGCCAATCAGCGTGCCTTCGGCATCGCCACAGATAAGGTTAAGTAACGCGCCTTGTTTGTTCATATCAAAAACACGTAATGGCATATTTTGGTCACGACATAAACAAATCGCAGTTAAATCCATTACGCCCAGTTTTTTGTCTAATACTTCATCAAAAGTCAGATAATCATATTTAATGGCTTCGGGATTTTTAAACGGGTCAGCATTATAAACGCCATCTACCTTGGTCGCTTTTAACACCACATCGGCATTGATTTCGATACCGCGTAAACACGCCGCGCTATCGGTAGTAAAAAACGGATTACCTGTTCCTGCCACAAATACACACACATCACCACCTTGCAAAGCACGTGTAGCTGCACGGCGATCATAATGGTCAACGACACCACTCATCGGAATCGCCGACATGATACGGGTTTTGATGTTATTACGCTCTAGGGCATCACGAAGTGCCAAACCATTCATCACTGTGGCCAACATGCCCATGTGATCACCTGCCACGCGGTCTAAACCTGCGGCCTGTAAGGCAGCACCACGAAATAAATTACCACCACCCACGACAATACCAACTTGTACACCAATGCCCACTAATTGGCCTACTTCTAAAGCCATACGATTTAATACTTTAGGGTCAATACCAAAGTCGGCATCACCCGCTAAGGCTTCACCAGAGAGTTTTAACAAAATACGCTGATAGGCGGGTCGGCGTTCAACCATGACAAGCTCCTGAGGTGACAATCTAAAAACAGTGGCGCATCTTAGCAGAAAGCTGACCTTCACAAAATAGACTAAATGGCTTTTGTAGGCGTTACACAATTGTCGCTTATTAGTTCACAAAACGCGCTAATTTGGGTGAAATGCCTAAGTCCTGAGTTATTTTACCCAATGCAAAATTTTCTCGCGTAATTCTTTTAAACGGATAGGCTTGCTCATAAAATCATTCATACCTGCGGCAAAACAGGCTTCTCTGTCGGTAACCATCACATTAGCCGTCATCGCAATCACGGGTAAATGGGTGAATTGCTCAATTAACCGTAACTGGCGTGTCGTTTCTAAACCATCCATGACAGGCATTTGTAAATCCATGAGTACCACATCATAGTTGATACTCGGCTGCTGCAATAAGCTCAAAGCAACATGGCCATTTTCGGCGACATCCACTTCTGCCCCTAAACTTTCTAATAATCTCACACCAACCAATTGATTGATGGTGTTATCTTCGACTAATAAAATACGGTAGCCCAATAACGGCTTTTCTTCAAGCAATGGCTTTTTATGCGCACCACTGCTATTAGCCAATAAACTTAATAAGTTATTTTCGGTAAGTGGCTTGGTGAGAGTATGAGCAAAATAGGTCATTGTCCCCAACATGGGGTCGTTTTCTTGCCACGGTGTTTGTAATAATACTTTGGGAATATGAGTCGGCAAATAACTGATATCGGCTTCGCTAGTATAATCTGCATCCAATAACACAAAATCATAATCCGAACTAATCACACTCTGTGCATCAAGACTGGTTAAAATATCAGCCTGCCATTGTAAGCGTTGTGCCAATACCTGAATAGCGGTGGCAGAACGTAAGTGACGATCAATAATCAAAATGCGTAATTTAACGGGCGTTATCTGTAACTCTGGTTGTGGTGCAAGCGGTAAACGCACCATTACATCAAACTGACTCCCTTGATTAACTTGACTTTGTACCTTAATTTCTCCACCCATTAACTCAACAATACGCTTACAAATCGTCAACCCTAAACCCGTTCCACCAAAACGGCGCGTCGTAGTGGCATCAGCCTGACTAAAGGCTTCAAAAATTTTAGACAGTTGCTCGGCACTCATGCCAATCCCCGCATCTTTGACCCATAAATGCAGTCGAGTTTCGTCATCAGCACTCGGCAATAACTCAATCCCTACTTCAATATCTCCCTTACTACTAAACTTAATCGCATTACCTAATAAGTTCGTTAATACTTGCTCTAAACGCAACAAGTCACCCATCAGCAAAAATGGCACATTAGGCGCGATATAAAACGAAGTTTGTAATGGTTTTTGTTGCGTCGCACTTAACACTAAGGCGCGTAATGGCTCTAATAATTGCGAGACCGAAAAAGGGTGTTTTTCTAATTCTAGCTTACCTGCTTCAACCTTAGATAAATCTAAAATATCATTCAAAATTGCCAGTAAAAACTCACCTGAGCTGTAAATTTTATTCAAATAATCGCGTTGACGCTCATTAAGTTCGGTTTTTTCTAGTAACACCGTCAAGCCCAAAATACCATTCATTGGCGTGCGAATTTCATGGCTCATATTGGCTAAAAATAGACTTTTGGCACGCGTTGCTTGCTCGGCCGCATCTTTGGCTTTTAACAAAGCCTGCTCATTTCTCTTTTGTGCCGTTAAATCAATAAACGCCACTAAATTAAATGTGCCAATTAAAATCGCATGAAAACGAATATAACGCTCACTGCCATCTCGACAACGGACATTTGCTTCCATGGGTTCTAGTGGTTGATGATTACGTTTTGATACCTCTAAACGCTTAAACCATTCATTTTTTATCTGTTCACGATAGCTAGGGTTAGGATAGGCGGCACGCCACCAATCCTCAACATCATGTAACTCATTCGGCTGATAACCAAAGGTTTGAATAAAATTGCGATTGAGCATTTTGACAATGCCAATTTGACCTTTAAAAATAGCAAAAGCAACGGGTGCATGTTCTATTAATACGCGAAAGCGTTTTTCACTTTCGGCTAAATCGTGTTGCGCTTGTTGAGCAATGGCTTGTCGTTTGAGTAATCGTTGACGAAAATAAAAAACAATCGCAGTTATCACTAACAAAGCTAAAACCAATAACGCGATGAGGACAATATCGGGATGTAAACGCCACACATCACTGATATAAACATTTTGTTTGTGTACAGACAACCAACGCTGACGAATTTCTTGATGCTGTTGTGGGCTAATATCAGCTAGGGCTTTGTTCAGAATCGGTATCAACTCAGGCCAATCGTTGCGAACACCAATCGTTAAAGGGGACTGAAAAGGTGTAATTGCTGCGAGTTTAATGCCCGTAATTTGTAAATGTTGTACCGTATAAGAAGCAGACGCATGATTAGACAGTGCATAATCAATACGTTTAAGTGCTAATGCTGATAACACATCATGCAAATAGGTATAACGCACCCGCTCAATGTGTGGATAGTTTTTTTGCAAAATTTCATCGGCAAAATAATCGGCTTCTACGCCGACACGCTGACCTTGTAAATCTTCTAATTGACCAATAAATGGTTCGTCAACACGGGTTAAAATCACCACAGGAAAAGAAATATAAGGCTGAGTAAAGTTTAAAAAGCTGCGTCTTTGCGGGGTTTCTGCCACCGAAGGGCTAATATCTAATTGTTTCGTTTCTAATTGCTGTTTAACTTCACTCCATGTTTTATCTTTAGTGATCGTCAAGCTAACGCCTAATTTGTCAGCAATTAACGCCATATAATCGGCACTAATGCCTTGATATTGTCCTTGCTTGTCAACAAATTCATAAGGCGGCCACGCAGGGTCTATACCCACACGTAATACAGGATGAGCAGCGAGCCATGTTTTTTCTTCGGGCGTTAACTCAAGTGCCAAAACAGCCGTTGATAATAGCCATAGCAAGATGATACTTAGGTAATTACTCAGCCGCCGCGCCATACTGTGTTCTCAATTAAACGTAAACTTTCCGAGAGTATCATATTTAAGACGGACACGGTTTAAAAACAAAAATACCCGCCTAAGCGGGTATTTTAAAGTCACTGTTCTAATCTAAGACTTATTTAGTCGAAGCAGCAACCTGTGCAGCGACTTCAGCAGCAAAGTCCACTTCTTTTTTCTCAATGCCTTCACCTACTTCTAAGCGAATGAAAGAATTGATACTTGCGCCTGCTTTTTTGACCAAAGCACCAACAGTCACATCAGGGTCTTTAACAAAAGCTTGCTCAGTTAAGCTCACTTCAGCTAAGTATTTTTTGAGGCTACCTTCAATCATTTTTTCAACGATATTTTCTGGTTTGCCCGACTCACGCGCTTTAGCAGCGTAAATTTCTTTTTCACGGCTCAACAAATCCGCAGGCACATCGGCAGGATTAACGACCATTGGATTGCTAGCAGCAACATGCATTGCCACATCACGACCCAACTCAGCATCACCACCTGTTAATACCACAGCAACACCAATTTTAATACCATGAGCGTAAGTGGCAGCCACTTCGCCTTGTACTAATACTGCACGGCGAATTTGAATGTTTTCACCGATTTTTTGAATTAAAGCCACACGCGCTTCTTCAACACTTAAACCTTCGCCGTATGCCAAAGCAGAAATTTTAGCAACGTCTGTTTCGTTAGCGGCTAGGGCTAATTCGGCCACTTGTTTAGCAAACGCCGTGAAGTTAGCATCGCGCGCCACAAAGTCGGTTTGGCTGTTGACTTCTAACAATAAAGCACTTTTGCCATCGGCGGCATTAGCCACTAAAATCGCGCCTTCAGCCGCAATGTTGCTGGCTTTTTTGGCAGCTTTGGTTGCGCCTGATTTGCGTAAATTATCAATCGCTACTTCAATATCACCGTCAGTTTCGGCCAATGCTTTTTTGCATTCCATCATGCCCAAACCTGTACGGTCACGTAATTCTTTAACAAGACCAGCAGTAATAGTCGCCATGTTTATATCCTCTTGAATCTATGTGAGAACTTACACACGGTAAGTCCTGATTTTTCAATAAAAGAAAGGGAGACCAAGCTCCCCTTCTTTTATGATGGATTTAAATAAAACCAATCCATCAGCTTATACAATAAGTATTAAGCGGCTGTTTCAGGAGCGGCTTCTTCAGCAGTCGCTTCTGGCTCACCACGACCACCCGCTTGGGTCGCCGCATATTCTTTGCCTTCTAAAATGGCATCAGCCATTGAGCCTGCATATAACTGAATGGCGCGAATCGCGTCATCGTTACCTGGAATAATCATATCCACGCCATCTGGATTGGAGTTGGTATCAACCACACCAATCACTTTGATACCTAATTTACGCGCTTCTTGAATCGCAATCGCTTCGTGGTCAACGTCAATGATAAACAAAGCGTCTGGTAAGCCGCCCATATCTTTGATACCGCCAAAGCTCTTTTCTAATTTTTCCATTTCGCGAGTACGCTCTAAGGCTTCACGCTTGGTCAATTTAGCAAAAGTACCATCTTGCGCTTGAATTTCTAACTCTTTAAAGCGTTTGATAGATTGACGAATGGTCTTCCAGTTAGTCAACATACCACCTAACCAGCGATGGTCAACATAAGGCATACCACAACGTTGCGCTTCGGCACGAATAATGCCAGCCGCCGCACGTTTTGTACCCACAAACAAGACTTTGTTACGCTTAGAAGCCAAGTTGTTGGTATAATTTAAAGCATCGTTTAAAGCAACAACGGTGTGCTCTAAGTTGATGATGTGAATTTTGTTACGCGCACCAAAGATGTATGGACCCATTTTTGGGTTCCAAAAACGCGTTTGGTGACCGAAGTGTGCGCCCGCTTGTAACAGGTCGCGCATAGAAACTTGTGCCATGATTAACTCCAATTTAGGGTTAAGCCTCCATATATCCCAATTACCGACTGTCGTTTGCACGGCCAGCACCCAATAATTGTGTCGATATATGTGCGTGATTAAATCAGGACTTACGCATTGCACCGCAATTAGAGCATTTTGTGAACATAAAATCGTTAAAAACGATGAAATGTGAGCAAATAAGCGATAACCGCGTAAGTCCCATAAAGAAAAACTCATTTAAGATTGCTCAAATGAGGCGCGCTTTATACCATACTCACTCTTTAGCCTCAATCGTGATTTAAAAATTTATGACTGTCTCTCTCAAAACGCCCGAAGAAATCGCCAAAATGCGTGTTGCAGGTAAACTCGCTGCTGATGTGTTGATGATGATTGGTGACTATGTTAAAGCAGGTGTCAGTACCGAAGAACTTGACCGTATTTGCCATGATTATATTGTTAATGTCCAAAATGCGACTCCTGCTCCCTTAAATTATCGTGGATTTCCTAAAAGTATTTGTACTTCGGTTAATCATGTGGTGTGTCATGGCATTCCTTCAGATAAAAAAATCTTAAAAAATGGCGATATTATCAATATTGATGTCACTGTGATTAAAGATGGCTATCATGGTGATACCTCCAAAATGTTTATTATTGGTGGTGGCTCAATTTTGGCGGAGCGTTTAGTTAAAGTGACTCAAGAATGCTTGTATAAAGCCATTGCCTTAGTTAAACCCGGTTGTCGTTTGGGCGATATTGGTGCAGTGATTCAAAAACACGCCGAAGGCCAGCGTTTTTCGGTGGTGCGTGAGTATTGTGGGCATGGCATTGGTCATATCTTCCATGAAGAACCACAAATTGTCCATTATGGCAAAGCAGGAACAGGCATGGAACTGATTGCAGGCATGACATTTACCATTGAACCGATGATTAACGCAGGCAGTTATCATACCAAGTTATTACCCGATGGTTGGACGGCAGTCACCAAAGACCACAAGCTATCAGCACAATGGGAACACACGCTACTAGTGACCCCCACAGGTGTTGAAGTGTTAACTGCACGTCCCGAAGAAGATTTTAGTTTTTTAGCTGTTTGAATTTACGCTGTGATTCCCCTCCTTGGAGGGGTCAGGGGTGGGTTAAATCATGACAACACACCCCTCAATCCCCTCTCAAGCGGGGACTTTTCTTGAGCAACCGAACCGAGACAACACATGCAAGCGCCAACGCTGATTCCTCATCTTTTAGACCCACGACAGCTTAACCAAAAAGTGCTTGCGCCCAATGCCTATCGGGAGCTGCTTAAGAATAGCCAAGAGCAATTGTGGGAAAGATTTAATCAAGGAGAAGATGTACGGTTGTTGGTGCAAGCGCGCGCTCATACCGTTGATCAAATTTTGGCGCACGTTTGGCAGCGTTTTGAGTTACATCAACAAAGTGATGTCGCCTTGTTAGCGGTAGGCGGTTATGGTCGTGGTGAATTACACCCCTACTCCGATATTGATGTATTAATTTTACATCGCCACCAAAATTTAGATGAAGACATTGGCAATCGTGTCAGTCAATTTATTACCTTGTTGTGGGATTTAGGTTTAGATATTGGTTCGAGTGTTCGCTCTTTAGAAGATTGTATTGATAAAGTGAATGCTGACATTACTATCGCTACCACTTTTTTGGAAATTCGTACCCTCTGTGGCGAAGATAATTTACGGCAAACTTTATTGGCGTTGATTGCGCCTTTATGGTCAGATGCGGTGTTTTTTGAAGCCAAACGTGACGAGCAGATTGCCCGTCATCACAAACACAATGATACCGAATATAACCTCGAACCCGATTTAAAAAATGCGGTGGGCGGCCTGCGTGATATTCAAACCATTTGTTGGGTCACTAAACGTCATTTTCAAACCACAAACTTATACGACTTAGTTAGCAATGGCTTTTTAACCGAATTTGAATATAAACAATTATTTCAGGGCGAAACTTTTTTGTGGCGGGTACGGTTTGCTCTACACCACATTGCTAAACGTAATGAAAACAAGCTGCTATTTGATTATCAACGCACGCTGGCTTTACAGTTTGGCTATAGTGACAATGACGCTAATCGTGCCGTTGAACAGTTTATGAAAGAGTATTATCGGGTAGCGATGACGCTGTCGATGCTTAACGAAATGCTGCTGCAATACTTTGATGAGGCCATTTTAAAAGTTGATGAAGACGCGCATATTGTGATTTTGTCGGAAGATTTTCAGCTTCGTGATAATTATTTAGAAGTCCGCCATCATCAAGTCTTTGCCCGTAATACCAGTGCCTTAATGGAGTTGTTTGCGATTTTATCGGACAATCCTGATATTACAGGTGTGCGTGCCAGCACCATTCGTTTGATTATGGTTGAAGCGCGTAAAATCAATGATGACTTTAGAAATAATCCACAAAATAAAGCCTATTTTATTGAAATTTTACGCTCATCACGCTGCTTATTTTCGACCTTACGCCGCATGAAACGTTACGGTGTACTGGGGCAATATTTACCTGCTTTTGGCGCAGTGATTGGCCAAATGCAATATGATTTATTTCATATTTATACCGTTGATGCCCATACTTTATTAGTCATCAAAAATATGCGCCGTTTACGCTATACCGAAGCGCGTAGTGAATTTCCCATAGTGGCCGAAGTTGCACATAAACTAACCAAGCCCGAATTATTATATTTGGCAGGTTTGTTTCATGATATTGGCAAAGGTCGTGGTGGTGATCATTCTGAATTAGGGGCAGTCGATGCCATTGATTTTTGTTTGGCACATGGTTTATCACAACGCAGTGCCAATTTAGTGGGTTGGCTGACACGTAATCATTTAGTGATGTCCATGACCGCGCAAAAACAAGATTTAAGCGACCCTGATGTGATTCATAACTTTGCCAAAAAAGTCGGTGATGTGGCGCATTTAGATTATTTGTACACTCTAACCGTAGCGGATATTTGTGCTACTAATCCTAAATTATGGAACTCATGGCGTGGCTCATTATTGCGTCAATTGTATCAACAAACGCGCCGTGCTTTGCGCCGAGGTTTAGATAATCCGATTGATTATAATGAGTTGATTGCCGAAACACGCATTACCGCTTTAGAAGAGTTGACCGAACGCGGCTTTAGCGAACAAGAAGTCAACAGTATTTGGGCAAATTTTGGTGATGATTACTTTTTGCGCGAAAGTGCCAAAGATATTGTGTGGCATAGCTCGGAAATTTTAAAACACGGCACAAATCCTGAACCGTTAGTAGCCATTCAAGAAAGCCACGTTAATCAATTTCAGGGCGCAACCCAAATTTTCGTTTACACCAAAGATTTAGCCAATCTATTCGCGGCCTCCGTAGCTACACTCGACCAACAACACCTCACAGTATTAGATGCGCGGATTATTACCGCCACCAGTCATTTTTCACTAGATACTTATATTGTATTAGATGAAGATAACACGCCCATTACTGATAGCCACCGTTTAGAAAGTATTCGGCAAAGTTTGATTAGAGCCTTATCCAACCCCGAACATTTTCCCACCATTGTTCAAAAACGTCTGCCACGGGCTTTAAAACATTTTAAGGTCAAAACCGAAGTCAACATCAGCAACGACATTAGCAAACAACAAACATCTCTGGAGATTATTACCCTTGATAGACCGGGTTTGTTGGCGCGTATTGGTTTGATTTTTATGGAACACGGCGTCAGCTTACAAAGTGCGCGCATTGCCACTTTGGGCGAACGCGCTGAAGACGTATTTTTTATTAGCGACCAACAAGGCCAACCCATTTCTAACCCTCAACTTTGTCAACAACTAGCCGATGCGCTACGCCAACAATTAGATACGGTAAATTAACACCATGAATCCCGATTTAAGCCTACTTCATGC
>Ga0209599_10000413_pt1 | contig 28352 bp, 24 predicted proteins | sample Shrwel_input2_FT_FD_187534 | JGI IMG/M metagenome (GOLD analysis project Ga0209599, IMG submission 187534) | Subsurface microbial communities from deep shales in Ohio, USA - Utica-3 well 1 S input2 FT (SPAdes) (version 2) ...
GTTGCCATGTCACTGAATACTCGTCCTAGAAAAGCGTTAGATTGGCTTACACCATTAGAGAAATTTGCTCAGCTTGTTGATTATCATAAGACTTTTCAAACTGTCGCACCTCATGTTTGAATTCGCCAAGGATTGCACTGACTAGACTTGCCAATGCGACTAATACAATTAGAAAAATTAAATGTTTTTTTTGATGCTGATAATAGTGAGTCGAGCTATGCCATATTTCCTTAAATTTATAAAAAAACATGGCACAACCTCTTTCTATTATTAGTGGAATTTTCCGCAATAATAGCACTCTCAACCGAATGAAAAGGTTGAGAGCTTTGTTTCTTTTTTGTCTATTTCTTTAAGTATTCATCTCGATTCTGACGATAAGGCTCATCGAAAGGTACAAACATTTGCTCTTGTTTAGCTTCCTGAATCCATTGTTGGACAGAAGATAAAGCCAATATCTTTTGCATATAAATTTGGCTGGATGCTGAAAGTGGTAAATTAAAACATTCGAAACGCATAACCACTGGTGCATAAAATGCATCTGCAATACTAAATTCACCACATAAGAAAGCATCTTCACTTGGACGCTCAGACCATATCTGATCAATTCGAGCCACCTCGGCACGAATCTGCTCATTTTCAGCCCATAACTGCTTTCCGACATGTGTCAAATCAGCTTCAACATTCATTGGACAAAGATTACGTAAAGCTTGGAAGCCGCTATGCATTTCTGCACTGATACAGCGAGCACGTGCACGTAATTTCTTATCTTGAGGTAATAATGCTTTTTCAGGATGTTGTTCAGCAATGTATTCTGCAATTGCCAAACTGTCCCATACAATAATGTCAGCATCGATGAGTGCTGGTACTTTACCCGTCGGATTGAGCTTGAGAATCTCAGTTTTAAATTGACTATCAGGCTCAAAACTATCAAATCGAATCCAATGTTCTTGAAATGGAATATCCGCCTGTTTTAATAAAATCCACGGACGCATCGACCAAGTCGAATAATTTTTATTTCCTATGAACAGTTGATAACTCATAATCATTTCTCTTTTAATGCGGCGAGTTGTTGTATTAATTCCTGTTTCTGGAACGCTCCTGTTAAACGTAAGGAACGAATTTCTTGGTGCTTTGGATTTAAAAATAAATACGTTGGCGGACCTAAAATATCCCACTCTGCCAATAAGGCTTGATGTGAAGCATCGTAGTGACTTAAATCTAATTTAATTAAATAATGATCAGCCAATGCTTGTTGTACTTCTGCATCTTTTAAAATTCGGTGTTCAATCGGCTGACATGCGACGCACCAATCTGCATAGACATCGATCACGATATTTCTATCATCAGGTGCATTGGCAAGAAGTTGCCTAAACTCATCTGCTGTTTGTGCCACATGCCATTCAGCCATTTTTTCTGCTTGAACCGAACTGAGACTTTGAATGTGTTGATATTGATTAAAAGCAAGCGCTGGAATTGCTAAAATCAATAATAAAGCATATAGCCATTGCAGCTTACTTTTTTGCCCAAATAAACGGTAGACCGCATAGATAATAAACGTCAAACCTAAAATGAGGCTAAGAATCTGAAGCACTAACTCTGGCAAAAGTGGGCGAATGAAATATAAACTCAATGCAAGCATCAGAAACGCGAAAATTACCTTAATTTGATGCATCCACTCACCGGCTTTAGGTAATGCTTTTGCACCTAACACACTGGCAAGCAATAATGGAATACCCATGCCAAAACCTAAGGCGAATAATAACAAAGCGCCTTGCCATTGGCTTTGAGTCTGTGAAATAAACAGTAAAACCCCCGCCAAAGGTGCTGTCATACACGGCCCAACCAACAAAGCCGAAATCATGCCCATCACACTAGCACCCAGCAAGGTGCCGCCTTTTTGTGTAGATTGCATGTGATCGAGTCGATTGATCCACTTTTGTGGCAGCTTTAATTCAAATAATCCAAATAGATTCAAAGCAAAAACCACAAACAATAAGCTGAATGCAATTAAGGTTGCAGGCTGTTGTAACCATCTTTGAAAATTTAATCCCGCAGCAGAGGCAATTAATCCGAGTACGGCGTATACCATTGCCATGCTAATGACGAAAGTCAGTGCAATTGACCATGCTTTCACACCTTTATTTTCACGCACAATTAAAGAGGTCAAAATTGGTAACATTGGCAGTGAGCACGGTGTGAATGCCAATAAAATACCCAAGCCTAAAAACAGCAAAATGCTATATGCAAGTGAATGTTGTTCTAGTGCGCTTGACCATTTTTGATCTTGTGCCATCACCGTTGTATCTGCTGATGCTGAGCGTTCAGAGGATACGGCTTGAGTTTCATCTTCTAAGCTTGGTGCAGCATTCAAAGCATTTGCTGAACGTGCCACGTCTAAGAAGCGTTTTTGTGCATTTGAGCTGATGTTTTGTGCACTCACCAATCCATCTGCATCGGTTTGAAATTCTATATTTTGAGGGGGATAACAAATACGATCCTTGGCACAACCTTGCCAAGTCACTCGATAATGTTGCGATGCTTGGGTCGGGATATTGAACTCAACTTGTTGATAATAAACTTGGCTATGCCCATAGTTCTCATCATATTGTTCAATTCCTTTTGGTAAACTCAATGCCAAAGGCTGATTACTTTGTTGGACTTCGAATTTATGTTGATATAAATAATAATTCGGCTGAATTGTCCAATGCAGTTTTGCCTGATTGGTTTGAGTGGATTCAACCGAGAATGCAAATGCCTCTTCAGGACTGAGTAGCGTTGCTGATAAATTCTCTTGCGCGTGAAGCAAAGAGCCGCATAACAACAATAAACTACCCACAAAGTAACTTATCAGTTGGGAACAAAACGTCCCACCCTGAACAGACATTTTCATTTTCATCTCGCTATGACAATTCTGAGCTTTTTAACTGAATCATTAAATTGGAAAGCTCAAAATGAGGGTTATTTAGAATAAAACGGATACGCCCAAACCACCGTTGTATCCCTTAGCATCACCATTTAAATCTACTCCCACACTTGCATCAAGCTGAGCACGATCATTGATGGCATAGACTAAGCCAGTACCTAAACCATATTCATAGTCTTGGATTTCCGCTTTACGATAAACAAATTCTGAATACCCAGATAATTTACCTGCGATTTTATAATCAATCGTTGGAATGGCTGTGACCGCCCAATTACTATTTTGTGCTTCATAACGCATGGTTATTGATGTGCCAATTAAGTCACTGAACTCATAAGCAACCGCAGAGGTTAAGCTATAGATATCATCATGCGCGGTGAACTCGTCATTACCTGTTGCAAGAATGGCTTCAGCCAATAACGCCATCGTTAAACGATCATCTTTTAAATCAATCGCTTTTTTCAAACCAATGCTAACATCACCCAAACCATTAGTTTCTTTTTTCATACCTGCGCGTTTATGTTGTTGCCAAACAGGTCCTTGCCAACCCAGTTGTAATTCTAAACCATTTGCCAAACCTGTACGTAACAGCATGTCAGCATTCAGGCTGAGATTTTTTTCTCTTTCACCATCCACAGTCGCTTGTTGATAGCTTACTGTTGGTAGTCCTTGCTCCCAAGCCAATTGACCTACAGGCGTAATGCCTGTTCCGATACCTGCACCAGGGCGATCAAAAGAGAAATCAGCCGCAAAAGTGGTGGTGGCAAGCATGGATGTTGCAATTAAGCTAAATGTTTGCAATTTTTTCATGGTTATTCCTTTGTTTTCATTTTATTTAATCATATTAAGAGCTTAATTCTTTTGACATTTTTGCACCACGGCTGCGCAATAATTCAAGTGTTTCGCGCTCTTCAGACAAAGATTCTGACCAGTCAATTTCATCAAAATCGCAGTCAAAAAACAGTTGGCTAATCGAAGATAGAATCGTTAAGCCTTCTTCATCACGCGTATTTGGATCTACTTTTTCATCCAGTAAGCGTTGTACGACAGGAACACAAGCTGAACTTGCTGCATCCCAAAGCGGCCCATAAAACTCTTCAGCATCCCAAAGATGTAAATTTGCTTTTGCTTGGATTAATGCATCTAAAATCTGTAAATAAACCTGTAGTTGTTGTTGCTTTTCAGCTTCAGTAAATGGCTTACCATTCTCATAAGCTTCACAGACATTTTCCCACCATACAAATAATCCATCACATAAAATTGAGACTGGAAAACCATGTTCAGGGTCAATGAAATTAGGGTCGAGTCCTTCAGCAAGTAAAGATTGCACTTGGGCTAAATCGAGTTGTTGTATGGCTTGCACCAAGGCCTGCTGCTGATTGCTTAACATGACCAATTCTCACAATATGTTTAATGGTTCTATTATGCCGAATATCCCGTCAGGATTTTATAAAACGATCTAAAAATCATGTATAAATTTGATACAGGCATAAAAAAAGCCCAATACAGGGCTTTTTTTATGCGCGTCTTCACGCTTCATCATCTACTTTGACATCATCATCTACATCAACATATTCGGGTAAACCACCACGGTGATGTTCTTTTTTCTCGTATAAATGTTCTAAGCTGCGTTTCAGTTTATCCACTGCACCATGAATAGATGCATCAATATTTGCAGCCTTATGGGTCACAGCCAGTGGTTTCATGCCTGCTGGACGTGCTTCGATCATACAGCGCTTGTCATGATCTCCCGTTTTGTCCCCATTTTCATCACTAATATGAACCGAAAAATGCGTAATACGCTCACTATAACGTTGGAATTCTTGCGTAAGCTCTGCACGGACATAACTTATTAAACGTTCGCTACCTTGAATGTTCTTATCTGTACGGATTTCAATATTCATAAATATCTTCCTCTCTTTTCTGTTTAGACAGTTCAACGAAACTTTTTATCTAGCACACTTTGAGCATGCATTCATTCGGTGCAGTTGTATATTTTGTTTATGTAAAGGCTTGTGGTCTCCTTGCTTCGCATCTGTTGCGTTTCAGTAGTTAGAAGATCTTCTATAATTCCAATATCTGACTTTCATCATAAATATGCAAGCTGATTTTCAAGATTTTCTATCAAAATTTGATCAAAAGCGTTTTTATTTCTGCCTTTTTCTTGCGTTTAAGCGATATACAATTCTTTTGAGCATTTGGTCAAATTTGGCTTTATTTTTGCTTAATTCCTTGTATGCTTGACACGCCTTTTTGGGGGGAGATTTTTTAAATGCAATTGAAGCAACTTACAGCAGCATGCCTATTCTTATCTACAGCAGCTTTCGCTCAAGCTAAGCCAATTTGGCAAGATTTTAGCTTGACTGGTTTATATGGTGAAAACTATGAAGTTGTTGATGAAAAGCAAACAACTTTAACGGTTGAATATGCGGCAAAAGTGAAATATGCAGACGTATTTTTCTTTATGGATCGCATGCGTGGCAGCGATGATCACAAAAGTACCTATTTTGAACTTTCTCCTCGTTTAAGCTTAGGCGAAATTTCTGGTCAAAAACTTGCTTTCGGTCCAGTAACAGATGTGTTGATCTCAACCACATGGGAAGCGAACAGCGCTGATGGCAATAACTTTGATAATTTCTTATATGGTGTAGGTTTTGATCTTAAAGTTCCATATTTTCAATATGCAAATGTGAATTTCTACCGTGCCAATAATGAAAAAACTGCTGATGACTATCAAATGACTATTGCATATGCATTGCCATTTAAAGTTTCAAACGAAGATTTCTTAGTTGATGGTTTTCTTGATTGGTCGACTGGTGAAAAAGATCACGCTAGCGAAATGAATTGGACTACTCAATATAAATGGAATGTCGGCAAACATATTTCACCTGAAACACGTTTATATTTAGGTGTAGAACATTCTGTTTGGAATAACAAGTTTGGTATCAAAGGCAGTGACGAAAACAATGTCAGCGCTTTAGTTAAATACCATTTCTAAATTGGTCATATCGTTAAAAACAGCAAGCTCAGTCTTGCTGTTTTTTTTGTAATCGCGCATATTGAAATAGATGAATTTTCTTTTATTTTGTTATGTCTCACGATCTTACGCTTGCAACCCACACGCTTCAAAATTCTTATCAGATTCGTTTTGCAACAACTGCTGATCTTGAGCAGATCCTCAATATTTATAATCATGAAATCCTAACAGGTACAGCCAATTGGAATGACCAAGCTGTGACTTTAGCGCAATATCAACAACGTTTTCAGGACATGCAACAGCAGCAATTTCCGATGATTGTGGTTGAAGATCAGCAACTGAAAAAAATTGCTGGCTATGCTTATTACTCAGCCTTTCGCAGCATTACAGGCTATCGTCAGAGTATTGAACATTCTGTTTTTGTTGACCCGAGTTATGCACGTCAGGGTTTAGGAAAAGCTTTGATGCAACAACTGATCCATCTCGCAACACAACACCGCATGCATATCATGGTGGCTGCGATTGATAGTGAAAATACAGGTTCAATCGTATTACATCAAAAACTGGGTTTTATTCAGACAGGCTATATGCCACAAATAGGGCAAAAGTTTGGACAATGGCGTGACTTGGTTTTAATGCAATTACAACTTAGTGTTTAAATAACATAACAATTTCATCACTGCTGTAATCATATTCTTGGTTAAAATAAAAAATTGTACCATTCTAAAAACGATGCAACATATGAAAATATCAAAATTTTATATACTCACCGCGAGTATTATCACTGCAACAGCAAGCTTTGCTGAAACGTCCTTTGAACAAGAATTACAGCTAGGCTGTGCCAAAGTCAAACAATATGCGCTAAATGGGAAAAAGCTCTATGATCAAAAAAAATATGCCAAAGCGGTAAAACAGTTTGAAGATCAAGCCGCATGGTCTCAGTTCTGCCAAATCAATGCTGAGGAAAGCGGTATCAAGGTTACTGACCGAGAGATTGAAATAGCCAATAATAATGTCGGGTTGAGTTATGCCAAATTAGGCAAACCACAATGGGCACGGGTGTGGTTTTTACGAGATAAAGATTCAAAAATCAGTCAATACAACTTAAAACAACTCCCTAAACCTCAGATAAGCAAAGACCTACAAGGCACTTATGTAAGAGCCAATGGTTTCGGACAATGGGATTACATCACGGTAAAGAAACAACAGAGCAAATATCTCATTAATTTTGAAGGTTATTATTTTGGCATTCGTGGTCTGATTTATGGTCCAAATTTAGGTGAGTTTGATACCACAATGCCGATCACTGCAAAGCAAGCCAACTATCGCTATGAGGACTGTCAGATTAAGCTTCAATTTACGAATGATACAAATAATGGTCAAAAAATTGAGGTGAAACAAAATAGTGGCGAGTCTGGATGTGGTTTTGGGCATAACGTCTATGCCGGCGGCACGTTCTATAAGGTTGAAGGCAAATAAATGACCTTTACCCTCAAACTCAACAAAAAATTTAAGAAAACTTATGAGTCTCGGAAACGTCATTCACAACCTGCGTAATCTTTGAAAGATATTGTTTCTGCGAAACAATAGAAAAAATCCAAGAATTGAACAGGTTTTGTGAATGACAATGCCTTTGGTTACTTTGGGCAAAACCAAAGTAATTCCAGCGGAAGGCGTATTTAAAAATTAGAAGACTACTAGGTATGACTCCGAAAGATAATCATTTTTTTAATATCTAGTTTCTAAATAGTAAAATGAGATATATAGGGTTGATACTAAATCGCCACCAACTCTCTTATCCCCTTTTCAGGCATTTCTGCACCTTGCCCATGTGCAATCACTTGACCACGCGCCATCACCGTATAGTTATCTGCCAATTCTTCAGCAAAGTCATAAAACTGCTCGACTAAGACAATCGCCATTTCCCCTTGATCTGCCAATTTACGAATGACCCGACCAATATCTTTAATAATCGAGGGCTGAATCCCCTCAGTCGGTTCATCCAAAATCAAGACACTTGGCTCAGAAGCCAATGCTCGCGCAATCGCAAGCTGTTGCTGTTGCCCCCCTGATAAATCTCCACCACGGCGATGCTTCATTTCATCCAAGACAGGAAAAATTTCGTATAAGTGACTCGGCACTTTTCGGGTCTTTGCACCCGAAAATTTCGCCATACCAATTAAGATATTTTCCTCTACTGTTAAAGTTGAAAAAATATCTCGTCCTTGCGGCACGTACGCCAATCCTGCACGTACTCGTTGTTCAGGAGACATTTTGGCAATATCTTTGCCATCTAGCAAAATCTGTCCAGATTTAATCGGTAAAATCCCCATCAAGCATTTCAGCAAAGTGGTTTTGCCGACGCCATTCCGTCCTAGAACAACACTGCATTCGCCTACAGGCGCTTGAAAAGACACATCACGCAGAATATGACTACCACCATAAAACTGGTTAACTTCTTTCACTTCTAACATGGCAGTCTCCTAGCGTCCTAAATACTTTTCAATCACATCTTCATTGGCTTGTACCTCTGCCAATGTGCCCTCTGCCAAAATTGCACCTTGTGCCAATACCGTGACTTTTTCACTGATGGTGTCAATAAAGCTCATGTCGTGCTCAACGACCACAAGCGTATGATTTTTTTTCAATTCTAAACACAGTTCAGCCGTGCGTTCTGTTTCCGCATCGGTCATTCCTGCCACAGGCTCATCCAATAAAATCAGCTTTGGACGTTGCATCAACAACATGCCGATCTCTAACCACTGCTTTTGACCATGCGATAATAATCCTGCTGGTTTTTTTACAAATTCCTTTAAGCGAATTTGCTCCAAACTTTCATCCAGTGCTAACTGCGCTTCTGGATCAAGTCGGCTAAACAAGCTTTTTTTCACTCGCTTATCGCGTGGTGCAGCGAGCAGTAAATTTTCCATGACTGTGAAATTTTCAAATACCGTTGGTTTTTGAAATTTGCGCCCAATCCCAGCTTCCGCTATTTCCTCGGTACTCATTTTGGCAAGATCATAGTTTTGTCCAAAAAAAGCAGTGCCCGTGGTTGGACGAGTTTTCCCTGTAATCACATCCATAAGCGTAGTTTTGCCTGCACCATTTGGTCCAATGATGCAGCGCAACTCACCTTCGGCGATGTAGAGTGATAAATCATTGAGGGCGCGAAACGAATCAAACCACACACTGACTTTTTCTAAATACAAGGCAATCCCATGACTAAAATCTGCGCCTTCAGTTTTGGCACGACCATAACCCTCACCGAGTTGACCGCCATGTTGAGCTGAGTCTATGAATAAATCACTCATTTAATTGCTCTCCTTTTTAAAACGGTCAAATAAACCAATCACACCTTTCGGTAAGAAAATCGTCACCACGATAAATAAGGCACCTAAGATCAGTAACCAAACCTCTGGTGCTGCAACTGTGAAATAGGTTTTCACCGCATTGATTAAACCTGCACCTAGAATTGGTCCAATCAAAGTGCCACGACCACCTGCGGCAACCCACACTGCCATTTCAATTGAGTTGACTGGATTCATTTCACTTGGGTTGATAATGCCAACCTGTGGCACATACAGCGCACCTGCGATACCTGCAATCACTGCCGATAAAACCCATGCTGACAGCTTGTACCACAGTGTGCGATAACCCAAATATTGCAACCGGTTTTCACTGTCACGAATCGCGCCAAGCACTCGACCATAAGGACGATTCATCAATTGACGTAAACCAATAAAACACAGCATCAAAGTCAAAGCGGTAGCAAAACACAGCGTGGCACGCATCGGCGCTGAGGTGATATCAAAACCAAGTAAGGTTTTAAAACCCGTGAAGCCATTATTTCCACCGAAACCGGTCTCATTTCGGAAGAATAATAAGGCTGCGGCAAAGGTCATGGCTTGAGTAATAATCGAGAAATACACACCCTTGATTTTGGAGCGAAAGGCAAAGAAACCAAAAATAAAAGCAACTAAAGCAGGTACTGATAAAACCAAGATCATTGCCCAAGCAAAATGCTCAGTCCCCACCCAATACCAAGGGAGTTCTGTCCAACTGAGGAAACGCATGAAATCAGGCAGACCGTCACCTGCGGATTCGCGCATCAAGTACATGCCAAAGGCGTAACCACCGAGGGCGAAATACAAACCGTGCCCCAAGCTTAAAATCCCTGCATAGCCCCACACTAAATCCAGTGCCAATGCGACCAATGCCAGACACATTATTTTGCCAATCAACGTGATCCAATACGCAGACAGATAAAATGTGGAATCAGGTGATAACAAATGCAACCACGGCAAGCTCAATAACACGGCAAAACAAATGGCAATCGCAATTGCACTATAGGGTTTATCTGCAAATAAAGAAGTGATTTTCATTGGCTTACTCCACGAAACGACCTTTGATGGCAAACAAACCTTGTGGACGCTTTTGGATAAACAAAATCACAAGAACCAAGAGAATAATTTTTGCTAAAACCGCACCTAAACCAATCTCCAAAACTGTACCACTAATGCCTAAACCTAAGGCTGCAAGTACCGCACCCCATACTTGACCGACACCACCGACGACGACAACAAGGAAAGCATCTATAATGTAGTTTTGTCCGAGGTCTGGGCCGACATTGCCGACTTGTGCCAGCGCACAACCTGCCAATCCAGCCAAGCCTGAACCTAAGCCAAATGCCAGCATGTCGATACGTGCAGAACGAATGCCCACTGCACGCGCCATTTGACGGTTTTGTGTCACAGCTCGGACAAATAATCCGAAACGGGTTTTGTTTAATAAGAAAACGAGAAGCAGTAAGACCGCCACAGTAAAACCAATAATCGCAATACGGTTATACGGCAACATCAGGCTAGGCGTCAGGGCAATACCACCACTGAGCCATGCGACATTGGACACTTCAACGTTCTGTGCGCCAAAGATCATTCGAACCGATTGCATCAAGATTAAACTCACACCAAAGGTTGCCAATAATGTTTCCAGTTGGCGGCCATACAATGGGCGAATCACAGTGCGTTCAATCAACATGCCGATCAGCGCACTTACCAAAAATGCAGCAGGAATCGCAGCCAATAAATACCAATCGACTAAGCCAGCAAAGTGCGTTTTAAAAAAACTTTGAATGACGTAAGTGGTATAAGCACCGATCATGATGAGTTCACCATGTGCCATATTGATGACACCAAGCAAACCATATGTAATTGCCAGACCAAGCGCTGCTAAAAGTAAAATACTGGCAGTACTGAGACCCGAAAATACATGTCCTGACCACTCACTGATTTGCAAACGGGTTTTAATTTTATTTTGTGCTTCAACCAAAGCTGTCTTGAGTGCTGGATTGCTCTGAGGTTGTTCCAAGCTTTGTGTGATTAAAGCATATACATCTGGGCGATTCGAATCTGCCAAAATTTTTACCGATTCGATCTTGGTGAATTCATCTGAACTATTAAAATCTAAACGAGCTTTCAGTTGTGCTAAACGGGCTTTAACACCTTCACTTTTTTCATTGAGGTAGAGTTGCTTGATCGTCGCTACATCAAGCTCATCCAAGTTATTTTCTAAAATATCAACGGCGGCTAAACGTTGTGATGCATCATCAGAATTCAATTTAACTTTGGCTTGTCCAAAATTCAGTGCCTTACGTAGCGTATTGACTAGCGTCACTTGAGACAAGTCCGACGGCCAAGTTTCGATCACTTGTTGTTGTGGGTAACTTAATAATTTTTCATCATTTTTTAAAATGTAAGTATGACCTGCACTATCGGTATATAACTCATTTTGATCAATATACGCGACCAATTGATCCAGTTGCTCAATACTGGCTGGCCATTGATTCAACATGGCACGGCGAGTAGCAAAGTCAGATTTAACAAATGTTTGGATGGCATCCTGAGAAGTTGTAGACGTCACTGTTGTTGGTGAAGTAACTTCTGCCCATGCAGGATTAAAAATGATCTGTGCCATGATGCAGAGCAGTGCCAAAACATAGTGTTTCGCCATAAGACTCCCCTTATATTTTCTATTTAAACCAATTAATCAAAACTAAAAACCAAGAAAAACCTGCTGCCTAGGCAGCAGGTTGCATGAGAAAATTATTTAGGAATATATGGGCTCCAAGGCTCAGCTTTAATGGTTTGAGGCGTTTTATAAACCACATCAAATTGCCCATCACCACGAATTTGACCGATCATCACAGGTTTATGTAAATGGTGATTGGTTTCATCCATTTTGAGGGTATAACCCGATGGTGCTGCAAAAGTTTGACCTGCCATCGCATCACGAACTTTATCTACGTCCGTTGTACCCGCTTTTTCAACCGCTTGTTTCCACATATTGATACCAACATAGGTCGCTTCCATCGGATCGTTGGTCACAACTTTGTCAGCATTTGGAAGTTTGTACTCCACTGCATACTGTTTGAATTTATTCACAAATTCGGTGTTTTTCGGATTTTTAACTGACATGAAATAGTTCCATGAAGCTAAATGTCCAACCAATGGTTTGGTATCAATACCACGTAATTCTTCTTCACCAACTGAGAAAGCCATCACTGGAATATCAGCAGCCTTAATACCTTGGTTACCTAACTCACGATAGAAAGGAACGTTGGAATCGCCATTGATGGTTGAAATCACCGCAGTCTTTTTACCTGCAGAGAATTTCTTGATATTGGCAACAATGGTTTGATAGTTGCTATGACCAAACGGCGTGTACTCTTCCATGATGTCTGCATCGGCAATACCTTTAGACTTCAAGAATGCACGTAAGATTTTATTGGTGGTACGTGGGTAGACATAATCTGTGCCGAGTAAAACAAAACGTTGTGCTTTACCGCCCTCATCTCCCATTAAATATTCAACGGCAGGAATGGCTTGTTGATTCGGCGCTGCACCTGTATAGAAAATATTTTTAGACTGTTCCTGACCTTCATATTGCACTGGATAGAACAATAAACCATTCAACTCTTCAACCACAGGAAGAACAGACTTACGTGATACTGACGTCCAGCAACCGAAAATAACCGCAACTTTGTCCTGAGTAATTAACTGACGTGCTTTTTCAGCAAATAGCGGCCAATCTGATGCTGGGTCAACGATGACTGGTTCGAGTTTTTTACCCATCACCCCACCATTGGCATTGATTTCATTGATGGTCATCAATGCAGTATCTTTCAGAGAAGTCTCAGAAATCGCCATCGTGCCTGAAAGCGAATGCAGAATCCCGACTTTAATGGTATCGCCACTTTCTGCTGGTGCTGTCTTTGCTTCAGTTTTTGTTTGTTCTGTTTTTTCTGCTGGTTTTGAACAACCGACCAGTCCTACCCCCATCATCGCTGCCATAAGTACAGACATCGACATCAATTTATTTTGCATCTTTGTTCTCCACAGGTTGATCTTCTGATTTTTACTGAATGGAGTTATTCAATTTTTGTGCCAATAATTTAAGCAATTGTTTTATATTGATTTTATATATAATTTCTCGTTAAAAATCCAATCTTGTATACAACATTGCATACAAAAAATACGTAATGAACCAAAATGATGCAGACTGACTTCTTCAAGACGTGAAATTGATATTTAACCCTAATAGCGAAAACTTAAATTTCTGCTTTGGAAAAAATTGAATAAATCCAAAATCCTTTAAGTTAACGAATCCATATGATATTTCGATATTTAAAACATAAAGCACACATGATTACAGCTAGGCTATAAGACACAATTAAAGCCAACCAAAATCCATAAATTCCCAATGGAGCGATCTTAAATATCCACCAATCCATTCCCCAATATGCCAATACCTGACCAAAGCCTAGACCAAAGATCAATAACGAGCTGCTATAAATCATACTCGGCACAATCGTTATGCCCCAGCAACGTAATACCGTTGCAAAAATACATAACATTGCATCAGCTAAATGAAACAGTATTCCGAGTATAAAGAGGGAGATCGTGATCTGAATAACCGCTGAATCTTGAGTAAATAGGGAAATGAATTCCTCACGAAGAAGCAGTAAAACACTGCATAAAGTCACAGCTAAAACAAATATAAGCAGAAAGGCTTTTTTTGACCAAAGCAAAGCAACTTGCTTCTGTTGAGCACCAATTTTTTCAGATAACATCAAACTGAATGCAACAGAAAATGCGGCAGGTAAAATATATAGCATGGAACATATGCTTGCGATCACTTGATGCGAGGCAATCACGATACTGCCTAGTGGTAATGCTAAAATCGAAATCGCCATGAAAGCAATCACATCAATCACGATCATGAGAGCGGTGGGTATTCCAATTCGAAGAAAACGAATCAACAATTCATAATTGAAAGAAAAGCGACTCAGATCAAGTTTAAAAACAGCTTTGCCACGTATATAACTGCACAGCAATATCAACATCACACTGTCCCCAAGCAATGTCGAAAATACGGCACCATAGACACCCCAAGGTGCAATATCAAAGTACGCCACTCCATTGATCAAAGCATAGGACAGTGGCAGTTTGATCAACAAAAAAACCACACCAATATATGTCGCGATGATAGGACGATCTAAAACCTGTATTTGTATGGTTAAGATTCGACAACATAGACGAATCACTAGATCGACTGAAAAAATCATCAAGCAATTTTTAACCAGTATCAGAACCGTGTCAGGTGCTTGAAAAAAGGTTAAAAGATGCTCAGTATTGTTGATCAAAACGATCGCGAAAATACTAAACACAGCTGCGATTAATACAGCCAAGCTTACGATATTGGTTAAATTCTGTTGATTAATTTCCCTCCCTTTTTCTTCAGCGAGGATTTGAAACATTCCTTGTAGTAATCCGTAGCCCACCACAAAAACAATCATATAAACTGAGAGAGAAACCGATAAAGCCGTTAAATGCACATGGCTATAGTGAGATAAAAATGCGGTATCAATGACACCACTCAGAATAAAAATCGTATTACTAAACAGAATTGGGAAAAAAATACTTAAAAAACGCTTCATTCTATTTTCACTATTATCATTTAAGAATTTGATATATCTGAATTTTAAAATCTTAGAAACAAACAAGACATTTTGATAAATGCGCATCAAATGTTAGATAAAACTTTACCAATAGATAAAAAGCAAATAGCATTCCATGTTTGTTTTTCTGCTTATGAATTTACATTTTTTAAAAAGACATAAAAAAGCCCAGATCAACTGGGCTATGCAAAAATCGATTCAAATCAAACCACTATATCAGCCAAATTACCTTTCTGCTCTAACCAATGTTTACGATCACTCGAACGTTTTTTGGCAAGCAATTTATCTAATAATCCTGCGGTAAAATGCGCATCATCCAAATCGAGCTGTACTAAACGGCGGGTATTTGGATCCATGGTGGTTTCACGTAGTTGATTAGCATTCATCTCACCTAATCCTTTAAATCGAGTGATTTGCGGATTTTTATTACCTTTCACTTTTTTCAAAATGCTTTCGAGTTCACTATCATCCAACGCATAATAAACATCTTTACCAATATCAATACGATAAAGTGGTGGCATTGCGACAAACAAATGACCATCTTCAACTAAAGTCGGGAAATGCTTCACAAACAATGCACAGAGTAATGTCGCGATATGTAAACCATCCGAGTCTGCATCGGCAAGGATACAAATTTTGCCATAGCGCAGTTCTGATAGATCATCACTGCCTGGATCAACACCAATTGCAATCGCAATGTCATGGACTTCCTGAGATGCCAAGACCTCATCCGAAGACACTTCCCAAGTATTTAGGATTTTTCCACGAATCGGCATAATCGCTTGGAAGTTTTTGTCACGCGCTTGTTTTGCACTTCCACCTGCCGAATCCCCTTCGACAATAAACAGCTCACTGTCTTCACGTGTTAAACCAACACAATCTGCTAATTTACCAGGTAATGCTGGACCAGCCACGATCTTCTTTCGTTCAACTTTCTTAGCTGCTTTTAAACGACGACCTGCTTTAGCGATTGCCATTTCAGCTAATTGAGTCGCGATCTCGGCATGTTGGTTTAACCATAATGCAAACGCATCTTTGACGATATTGAGCACAATATTCGATGCTTCACGGCTCGATAGCCGTTCTTTAGTTTGTCCTGAAAATTGTGGCTCTTGAAATTTTAAAGATAGGATGAAATTCACGCCGTCCCAAACATCTTCTGCAGACAGTTTCATATTACGCGGTAGTAAGTTACGTAATTCACAGAATTCACGTAATGCCTCAGTGACTCCTGAACGTAATCCATTGACATGCGTACCACCTTGCGCGGTTGGAATCAAATTGACGTAACTTTCCTGAATCTGCTCCCCACCTTCAACATTCCAGCAAATCGCAAATTCACACGCTGCACGGTCTGCTTGTCCACTACTGACAAAGGCAGGATCAGGTAAAATTTCACGCTCTTCAAGCTCATCCATCAAATAGTCAACCAGACCATTTTCAAATTGCCATTCGATTTTTTCGTTATTTATTTTATCGTCATAAATAATTTTTAAGCCTGCGGCTAACACGGCTTTGGCTTTTAAATTATGTTTAAGTGCTTTTAATGCGAACTTAGGACTATCAAAATATTTTGCTTCTGGCCAGAAACGAACGGTTGTTCCTGTCGCACGTTTCGCCACCTTACCTTCTAATACAGATAAAGATGCTACAGGCTCACCTTGCTCAAATGCCATCTGATACAAGTTACCCTGACGCTGTACTGCCACTTCAACGCGCGTTGATAACGCATTGACAACAGAAATACCAACACCGTGTAAACCGCCAGAAAATTGATAGTTATCGGTACTGAACTTACCGCCTGCATGCAGTTTGGTCAAAATAATTTCGATACCACTTTGACCATACTCTGGATGGATATCAACGGGCATTCCACGACCATTATCTTCAACCGATAATGAACCATCTTCATAGACCGTCACACAAATTTGGTCAGCATGTCCTGCCAAAGCCTCATCGACAGCATTATCAATCACCTCTTGCGCCAAATGGTTTGGGCGTGTGGTATCGGTATACATGCCTGGACGACGACGTACAGGATCTAAACCAGAAAGAACTTCAAGAGATTGTGCCGTGTATTGTGTCACTTGGTCTGACTTCCTTATTGGATGGCTGCCGATAAAAATTCAAAGATGAAGGGTAATTTTTCTTCAAAATCATCCATTGCATGATTACCACCAACATCGGTTAAAATCAATGAACAAGGATGTGCTGCGCTATAATAACGTTGTGCCTGACGATAATCCAAGACTTCGTCACCCTGTTGCAACAACACAAGAATTTTATCAGCATGATTAAGCTTCGTCTCGGCAATCGATTGTAATTGCTGCAATTGATCGATATCAAGCGTCCATGATTCAGTGACTTTGAGCGGAATCTGCCCAATTCCAAATAAATCTTCAAATAATTGCCATGGTTGCATGGCAGGATTAATCAGTACAGCAGCACAACCATACTTGGCGACAAAATATGTCGCATAAAATCCGCCTAAGCTACTGCCTACCAATACAACTTGTTGCAGGGTTAAACTTTCGATCAACTGCGAAATTTGCGCTATCACAAGTTCAGGGGATTGATTTAAATCAGGTAAATGTACGTCTATATCATCAAATTGTGCACAGTATTGATACAACTGTTGCCCTTTTTTAGACATGGGGCTACTTCTGAAACCATGTAAATAAATAATCTGCATACGCACCAAAATAGTCAAAGACTTGACATATAGTGAAATAAATCACATTATTTTGATTAACAGTTAATCAAATAACAAAATAAATTACATTTAAGCTCTATATTGTCAGACACAAAAAACGATACTGCACTCCGTTCATCAGTATTCTTAAAAAATTGCTTATGAAAGACATAAGATGTAAGCGTTTGTTGTAGTTTATCTAAACAATATGAATGAATAACTTCAAACCTTCGGTATATATCAAGGATGGGGAATCAATATGCCAAGTTTAACACCTCTGCATGAAACCTACTGTAAATGGGACAGTACGCCACCTAGTCAGGCAGATGTTTTGGAAGGTTTGGCACAACTGGTCAGCACAAGTCTGAGTGGTGTGCACGAATTGGTGCAACTGGTACAAACTGAAGTGTTACGGACTACGCTCGGTTTAAGTGCACAAAAGGCTAAAAAACTTCAAAAACACCCACAACTACAAAAATTTTATCAATTTTCTTATGATGCACTACAAAAATATGGAACAAGTTTTCTTGCACCAAGTTTGCGTCATATCATTGAGAAATTTCCTGTTTTACATGACAAACCGCTCACACCAAGTCTTTACTTTGTTGTCGGTGCACTCAATGGCATTTTCGGTGATTTCTTTTTAAAGCAGCATAACCCTATGGCATTGCCTATGGTGCTTTATGATCACTATGGATCTTTACAACAAGGTGAACTCACAGGTCGTGTTGTGATACTGACACATGGTTTGTGTATGAATCATTTAAGTTGGTCGAATAGTCGTTATGGTGGTATCGGCGAACGTTTGTTAGCTCAACGTGATAACAACACCATGTTGTATCTTAACTATAATACTGGACGACGTATTTCAGCCAATGGCCGTAGTTTTGCAAATGTGCTTGAAGATTTAGTACAACGTAATCCAAGAATTACCAGTATTGATTTAATTGGACATAGCATGGGCGGCTTAGTGTCTCGAAGCGCGCTATTTTATGGCAAACAAAATCTTTACCAATGGGTTCATATGGTTGAGAATTTAGTTTGTATTGGTTCACCTCATCATGGTGCTGTGCTTGAACGTTTTGGCTTCATCTTGCAAGATAAATTGGGCGCGTTCCCTTTTATTAGTCTAATTGGTCAATTAGTCAATGTGCGTAGTAACGGGATTTTAGACTTGCGTCACGGCAGTGTACGTGATGATGACTGGGAACATAATGATGCCCGTATTGGTTTTGCTGATGACAATCGTAAACCTGCTCCATTACCTTCGCATATCAATACTTTCTTGATTGCGGGTACTTTAGAGTTTGAAAAGTTGCGTAATAAAGCGTTGTCTGTCATTGGCGACTATTTGGTCAGTGTAAAAAGTGCTTTAGGCGAACATCCAAATCCACGTTTTCAGTTGAAATTGCCTGATACTCATAAAGCGGTTTTCTATGGGCTGAATCATTTTGAAATTCAGTATCACTCCAGTGTCGCTGAACAAATCACACGTTGGTTGTATCCTGATGCGAAAGAAAAAGTGGAAGCTGGGGTACAGACCCATATGATCAATGTACCGAACAATTACACCTTTGATGATTTAGAAGGCATTGTTGAGACTTAAAATTAAAAAAGCTCAGCTATATTGCTGAGCTTTTTATAGATTTGTGAGATTAGATTTTCAGATTAAGTTTTCTTCACTGTAATTCTAATCATAAGATTCACTGTATCTAAGTGAAAATAAAATCTGAAGGCATCACAAAAAAAATGCTGAGAAAGTTCTCTTTTACTCAAAGTTTCATTTTTGAATTCCAACCTTATGGTGCATTAGAGTTGCGTATTTCCAATACTTCATTACAAACTTTTTGATCAGAATAAATAAAAATTCGCTGGCTTTCATTTTCTAATAATACTGCATCTTCATCAGTACCAAAGGCATCTTTAGAGATGTCACATTTATAAGATGTAAGCTTAAAGCTCTGTACAGTTTTACATTTTGGTTCATCTGTAGTTTCATCAAAACCATACCATTCTGTAATATTCTTATCAGAACATGAGATTTGTGGACTATCATTACTCTCAAATTCTTTATTATTAGTTACCTTTGGCTCACTTATAGCTAATAGAGGTTTTTCTCTATCCTCTATGCGCATTACATTCTGTTCGCTATTTAAACCAACTTGTGATTTGTCCTGATTTTTATCACTACATGCAATTAAAGCGCTTATAAAAATTAAGATACAAATATTTCTCATGATTGAATACTCATAATGATGCATTATCTAAAAAAGGGGTAGGGTCAATTAAGTCTGAACACCGCCTAATACATACTTGCACAATTTAAATAGAAACTTATAATGATCATTAAGGTGACTTTAAAAATACAATTAATCACATGGAAACTAATTAATTTTATTATTTCATTCTTTGTCCAACAGACCAATACTGAATATTTTATCATTCTCAGTGCATGATGACTGCATATTCATATCTAAGAATGTGTAACGATGTAATAATTTTTCTTCATTATTTGCACCACCCCAAATATTAAAATGGGAACCTTCGCTTGAAAAACATTCAGTTATAATATTTGGGATACCATTTCCAATGAGATCTAAACCTCTAATCTTTCCATTGTTATACATAATTTGATTTTTACTTAACTCAAAACCATAACCTCGAATAGAAGTTTTAGTTTTCTTATCAATATTGTAAAAATAATTAGGCTCATCTGTTACAAATGTCAAATTAGAAACACAATCAGTATCATCTTTTTTAGATATTGGTTTTACCATATCATATTTAAACTTTTCATCTTCCTTATATATAACTACAACATCATTATTAAGTTGTTTTTCACTTACAATACATCCCTCTTTAGAGTTTAATAGTACATAAATTTTATTATCTAAGGTTATCTTTATATCTTTACTGTTCTGTAAACTTTTTACATTAGACAAACTTGATTGTGATTTATCTAATTTCGGCTGTTCTACCGATTTAACATGAACACTATCACCTAAATATTTAGTATCGCAAGCGCTTAAGCTCAATAAGCATATACCCATTAATATTTTATAAATCACTTCTATTACCTACCTGTGTGAGACCAATGTGGTGCATCTTTACTACCGAACCAAATTACACCATGTTTTTTACCTAATTCTGTTAACGTTGACCAATTGTTAATTTTTGTACTATCACCATCAATCGTCACAACTTTTCCAACATAATTAGATATTTTCATATCTACCGCCATTTTTCGGTTATGGTTTGATGACCCTGGTTTACCTACGGGATTACTGCCTATACCATATTTCTGATGCATTGCTTTAGCTGCTTTCACTGCTTCAGCTTTGTTTCCCTTATGCGTCCAGTCAATATTTACTCCCGGAAAAGGAGGTACTTGATCTAAAGTCACTTCCCCTCTTGCTATTGCGGTAGACCAGTACATTAAATAACTTCTTTTATCTGGTCGCCAAGTCGTATTAATTACAACACTAATACCCGCATTTTTCATACCATTAATAAATTTTGTTGCGTTTGCTTTGAAAGGCTCTGCTAAGTCATTTAGACTACTACTTTGTAAAAATAACCCACACCAATCAACTCCACTAACTCTTAGCTGAGATAGATCGGGTTTAGTAACATTAATAGATATTGGTTGCATATCTTTTTGCAATACAACCTGAGCCAATAGATTGTTATTTTCAAATATTTTAATTGTTTGACCAGATTGCCCCTTATGAATTTTTGCACCCACCCCACTGATCCCACTTATATGTGAGTTTTTATTCCCTTTATACTCGATTATATATTCACAATCACTAACCAATTGATGAGATGCTTTGTCATAAGTTAAAACTTTAAATTCTATATCACTGTTGTCTGTAACAATTGTTTTAGGATGCCCATCCGTACTGGTTTTTATTTTTTCATCTCTTTTAGGGGTAGAATCCTGCGAGTCAACAGGTTTTTGAATTGCTTGCTTAGGTTTTGGTTCTGAAGGAATAGGATTCGATTGTTGCGTTTCAGGAACTTTAGTACCCTCATTGATATTTTTTGATGCTTGTTCAATTGCAGAAGAATCAACATCTATAATACGAAGTGCTTTATTTTTATCAACTTTGATTGTAATTAAGTTCCGCTCATCTCTTAATTTATAATTAAGTTCAAACCCAGGCATCGCACTCACTGTTATTTTGCCGTTACCATTTGTTTTTTTGGGCTTGGACTGGTTTCTATATTTTTGAATTAGATTTAGATTTGTTATAGGTTTTTTAGTGATTGCATGTCTAAAAAGTATATCAAAAGTATGTAAATTTAGTTTCAGAGTTTTTATCCCTATACCGTCTTGCACTGTAAAACGACTAACTTCTTGTTTTGAATCTAAGCCACTAATGAGAACAACAATTTCCTCACCACTTAGTGCTATTAAGCTGTTTTGAACACCATCTGCACTTACACTATGTTTCTTTTCGATATTCTTATATTTTAAAAAGTAAGAAAAGTTCGGAATTACTTTATTATCACTATCAATAATTTTTATACTGAAATTAACATTTTTTTGCTGAGCATTATTTTCACTTACTTTAGACTTTTGCTCAACACTTGATTTGTCATCTACTTTCACAGACTCTGGCTTCTGCGAAGGAGTTGGTTGTTGGTTGTGAATATCAGTTTGGGACTTTATTCCGCTACTACCACTTGCAACGACTACTATTGATGAATGGTTTTTACCATCCGCAATCAACATTATTTCTTTATTTTTATTATCAAGGACTTGAATACCATCAACAGTAAATCTAGCCCCCCAACCATCTTTTACTAAGAATGATCTGATTTTACCTTGACTATTGGTTATTAAATTACTGAGCGCAGGAACCTCTTTCGTTTTTTTATAGCCAATGCTTACTCTAGATTTAACGAGGGCATTTGCACTCCGATCAACAAATTGAACATAGAAACGCGATGTACCTTTATATCTATACCATCGCATATCATCATTTTCTGTTCCTTTTATTTTTACCTCTTCAGTTAGAGAACTCTTAGCAAAATCTGGAATTAAGGATTTATATTTACTTGGATTTTTATTGTGTAAAGCTGCTTGAGCTTTAGGACTAAAATACAATACGACTCCGTTTGTTATATCCTCTTCTAATCCTTGATAAATTGGAGAAATTGCATCAATAATATCTTGTGTATGGTCAGATATTTTTCCTGTGTGCATTTCTGTTACAGCTTTTTTAAATGGTGCATTTTTATCAGTAATTGCATCAAAATTCTTTTTTAAAATATCACTAACATCCCGTGCATTGATCCATTCTGCAAAACCAACTCTATTTTTAATACAATGGGCAACAACTTTCCAAGTAGTTATACTACATCCACCTGCTTCACCTGCTACAGTACCAACGTATTTAATAAACTCTTCAGAATAACTCATTTTTCAGTACTGCCACATGGATTGCTTATTTTCTTTTTAAATAGAATTTTACCATAATCATTTGCAATTAAGTTGAGATTTCCAGAGTCATCAAAATTCGACATCTCTTTAAAATCGCTGTAATAATTAAATTTCGATGGAAGAATATTGAATTGTTTTTCATTCAAATTTGTTAAAATTTTTCTATTGTCAGAAAACATTTTTTTCGCATAAATTTTCTTTTTAGCACTATCACTTTCTATAATACATTTAGATTTAGTATCAACACTAATCAACTCCTCAGTATAATCCTTCTTATGCTTAGCAATAAAATAGTGTCCTACACAAGGTGAGCCGCATGAACTCACTACATGAAAAATATCTTCACTAATTTTTTCAATACTTGGCGATTTTATATTACTTAGCAAAACATTTTTTTTATTGCCCATTATTTGGACTAAATCACAACTTGTTTCATATTCATTAGTACATTGGGAAACAACATTAAAATCATCTTTTGCATAAGCTTTTAGTGATAAAAAAACAAAAAAAAGATAAGCAATATTTTTTTTAATCAGCATTACTCAGCCTCCCAAGCATCATTATGTGTATGTTCATGATCAATGCCACATCCACAACCTTCGACATCTTCACCATCCAAAGATTCAATTTCTTGTTCAGAAATTAATTCTTTGATTTCTGTCAAATAAGCTCCTGGTATTAAAGCAAGTTCAACATTATCAGCAGAATCGCTATAAACTCGTGCACTGCTTTCTTGCTCAAATTCATATTCCGCTTCAATTTTCTTTGAATGGTTAATGAGTTTATATTTCATATTTTTCAATATACTAGTATCAAATATTTGACTTAAATCAAATCTCATACTGTACGTCCCTGTCTCTGGCATTTTAGGCAATTCTGAATTTACCGTTGCCCCCTCTGTAAACAAATGCTGACCAGCCTTACTCTCAAACTTACCACCTGTAGTTGAGAACACACCATCCGCATTAATTTTGAGTTGTGAACCACCCGCTGTTAATACAATCTCTTTGGGGCTGGTAATTTCGATTTTATCTTCAGTAGAAACGAACTTGATGACCTTCTTTGCAATTGCTTCAATCGCATCATCTTGCGCTTGTAACTCCAGCTTTCCTTTTGCTGCGTAGGCTCTAAAACCTTTTTGTGCTGCAAACAAACTGATCTTGTCCTGTGCATGCCCAATAATATTCTTCTGTGCACTCAGGTTAATTGAACCACTGGCACTCTCGGCAATATCCTGAGAGGCCTGTAAGATAATATTTTCAGGCGTGGTTAACGCAATTCCATTCGGTGATGCCAACAACATCAAGGCCTGTCTAAAAATCTTGCCTTGCTCTTGTTGCTTGGCATTGGAACTACTTTCCAAACCTTGGGTATAACCTTCCATAAAGCCCTGTAATGAGCTCAAGGCTTTGGACGGGGTGATTTCTAGCTTGCTACCTTTACTAAAGGTTCCACAACTACTCATCCATTCAAAATCTTTAATATCGACATTGGCTAAAACGTTGCCAACTTCTTTAAGACTTTCAAACGGATTTTGCTGAATCCGATCTTTAATACTGGCAAGCTTACCTTTGACAATATCAGCGCCATGCTCTTCTACGTTTTCAATGAATTCTTTTAGATTTTCTACCGCATCTTTGGCATCATTAAAGAACGCATTAAACTCTTCAACCGCACCTTTAGCATCACCACCGAGTGCACCAATATCCTCAATAAAACCACCACAATCTTTTAAGGCATGGATGGGATCATTATTCATCCCTTCTTTAAATAGATTTAAAGTGCTACCCAGTGCTTGACCTGTGGTCTTAAGCTCGAGTGACTGAATAAACTTCGGTAAACGATTAATCACATTCAGCGCATCGGTCTGCTGCTTCGCTGCAATTTCACTGAGCATTTTCATGCTGTCATAGCCTTGCGATAGCAAAGATTGTGCTTGTGCGGCTTCCAGATGATCAGCAATGGCCTGTTCTTGTGCATAGGTACTAATCAGCATGCCTTTGCCTGCCCGAACCGCACCCCAAGCATCAGTTCTGAGCTCAAAGCCCTCACCACGACCATTACTGGTCTCCTGCACTTTTGGATGACTTAAATTACCTAAATTCAACTGTGTTGCAGCATGGCTACTTTGTAACTGGGTACTGATTTGCCCAGTCGTATCGTCAAATCTTAACTGGTTAAAACCACTACCATTAACCTCCTGACTGCGGATACCACTGAGTTTTTTAGTGTCGGGAAGCTGTCCTTTAATATCAAATTTGGTCGGAGAACGCTGTGCTTCATGGATTCGCCCTGTCACAAAAGGACGGTCGATATTGCCATCAAAGAAGTCGATGACCACCACCTCACCAATCCGTGGTAAGAACCGTGCACCATAACCCTCTCCCGCCCAAGGCGTGAGGACATCCACCCATGCAGAATCGGTGTCATTGTCATTGCTACCTGCACCGCCATCATGTCCATGATCATCATTACGAGTAAACAGAAAACGTACTTTGATTCGTCCCCATTCATCAACATAAATGCTTTCACCTTCAGGTCCAACCACTTTGGCACGTTGCGGATAGACTATCGGACGATACTGTTCAGGATTATATTCAGGCGTTATTTTGATGTGACGGCGAATCAAGGTTAGTTCATTACCCTGACGCTCGGCATCATCATAGCTACTTTGATCCCAACGACTCTGGATTAAAAGCTGTCGTACCTGTTGCTGCAGATCTTTAGGTAAATTATTTTGATTATAAAAATTCTTGGCAATAATCAGGAACTCTTGATCTGCTCCTTCATGCTGATCAATTTCAGGATGTTCTCTGAGATTAAACCAATAACCAACTTGGCTATCACGCACGGTACTATAAGCCTTAAAGTATTTGGCTTGAATAGCGTACATATCATTAAATTGCTGATTCATTTTTTCTAACTGACTGTTCCCAGAAGCAGTGGCTTGATCTTCACCCTTTAAGTCCTGCATCCAAGCTGGACTGATATGCCATGCTTGTTCAAGACTCAAACTTGCCGAATCGAAACTATCTGAATGGCTATGCGTTGTCACCACTGAACCTGCGCCTTCTTCTTGTACCAAGGCATCGGGCTGCCAGCGTTGCACATGTACTGCCGTCGGCTGCAAGCTTCGCACCGCTACAAAACCTGTAATACTGTCTTGAAATTCTGTCGCACTGCTGCGGTGATAGCGAATACTCCGTCGAGCCAAAGCCTGATATTCGCTATTGTCATCAATGAGTCTGAGCTTTTGGGCTTGTATCGGCGTGCTAGAATGGGCAACAAAAAGCTCAGCTTCATCAATTAACCAATTAATTCCTTCACTACGCCATAACCGCGTCAGAAATTCATAATCTGATTCATTATGTTGCATCGTAAAGGGCCGAATATCATAATTCTGACTCAAGCCATTGAGATCAAGTGCCAAACTTGCTGCAAATAGTTGGCTTTTCTCTTGCCATTCCTTGAATAAAACCTCAGTGATTTCCACGATATTTTTATTCATAAAGACACGACTATTTCGACGTTTTTGCCATAAATTCGTTGCATCTTTTAAAGTGAGTTTATACGGTGTTAAAGCGCCATCACTTTGCCCATAACAGGCTTCCGTTATTATTCCTGAGGTTCTGAATAATTGTCCTGTATCTGTGACCTGATCAACAGCGACCTGAACACCAATGAATTGTTTAAGAGGAATCTGTGCATTGACGGAAAGGCAAATCAACTCCGCTTCTAAGCCACTATTGAGCAGATGTTTTCCCTCTATACGTTGCAGGAAAACTTGATGATTTAGTAATTCATTAGAAAATTGTACGTGTATGGCACGTTTTTGTGCATTTAGCCCCATTTTTTCTAATACATTAAATATATTAAAAAGCATTTTTTATAATCGTAGTACAGAGAATCGGCTGAACTTTATAAAAAACAGAACTATCTGTCTACAAATAAGTGACCTAAATTAGCAAAAAATTACACTTTTGTTTTTTTCTGACAAAAAATAAACCCAAAATTGAGATAAGCAATTTTGGGTTTATGGTAATTATAAAAGCTTATTTTTTGAGGACATTATAATTCCTGAAAAGTTGCCATAAACAGATCAGTAAAATTAGGCTGAAATATAGGAGAGACCATACTGGTAAAGACTGTCCTAAGAAAGTCCAATCAACCATTGCACATTCCCCAGAGCCCGAAAGGACTTGTTGTAATACCGTTTTCATGGGTAAGGCATCGACCAAATAATCTAAACCTGGACCACAACTCGGCACTTGATCAGGTGGTAAGTTCTGCAACCAAACATGACGTGCAGCCACACCGACAGACCAGCCAATCGACAAAGTGGCTAACAAAGCATAGAAACGCTTAAAACCATTAGAGATAGGATTATGGATAAATGCAATCAGTGCGATAAATCCCATACCGATCAAACCAATCCTTTGGAAAATACAAAGTGGACATGGCTCTAAACCCTGCACGTGTTCTAGATACAAGGCAAATGAGATACCAATAATACTTGTCAGAACAAGCAAAGCACTGACCAAACGGTAATTCCATCGCATGGGAAATCCTCTAAAAATTTTAACGGTATTTTGCAAGATATTGGCTAAAACTCATGTCGTTATCTTGTTCAAGTTCAGCCTGTTTTTGCAACGAGATTTGCGCCAATTGTTCGAAATATTGTTTGCGTTCTTGACTAAGCGGATGGTGATCATAATGGTCGACATGTTGTTGTGCCATTACACTCCCAAAATTCCACGTTCCGCCATTCTCTAAAGTATCTTTAATGACCTGCGCGGAAAGTGTATCTTCAACATGATCTAAACGTTGTTGCATCACTTGAATAGACTTCTGATATAACTTTGAATCATTCATTTGATCTAAGATATTGGCACATTCTTGAATCGCATTTAAATGATGCTGTGCCCAATCTTGCAATAAAACGGTTGTTTGACCTAGTTCAATTTTGGCATCCGCTGCACGTCCACGATTGACCACTTCAGTTTGATTATGATCAATTTGCTCTTGTTCTTCAGCATACAGCTCTGGACTGTCATTTAATAAACAATACAAGGCTAAACTCTCAAGAAAACCTGCCGAAATTTCATCAATCCCAATTGCACTATATGGATTGACATCAACAGCTCGAAGCTCAACATAGCCCACACCACGATTTTTTAAGGCTTGTGATGGGGTTTCACCTGCTTGGGGAACTTGCTTCGGACGAACCAAGCTATAGTATTCATTTTCAATCTGAAGCACGTGATCATTGATCTGAATCGGCTCACCTTGCTCATCATC
>Ga0209599_10000415_pt1 | contig 28299 bp, 39 predicted proteins | sample Shrwel_input2_FT_FD_187534 | JGI IMG/M metagenome (GOLD analysis project Ga0209599, IMG submission 187534) | Subsurface microbial communities from deep shales in Ohio, USA - Utica-3 well 1 S input2 FT (SPAdes) (version 2) ...
GATATTCAGCACGCCGTGTTATTTCTGGAAGGCAAAAGCAACACGATTATTAAAAATTTAGTGGAAAAAATGGAAACTGCGGCAAAACAATTGGCTTTTGAAAAAGCGGCAGTTTATCGCAACCAAATCAGTAGGTTAAGCAGTTTACAATCTAAACAATATGTGGACACTGCCAGCGGCGAAGTGGACGTGATTGCAGTTTTTGAGAAAACGGGATTGGTTTGTGTACAAGTGCTCACGATTCGCGGTGGGCGACATTTGGGCAGTCGCGCGTATTTTCCGAAAATCATGCAGGATGATGATTTAGATAAAATTTTACTCGCATTTTTGCCACAATATTATTTCGCCACCCAGCACGATGTGCCCAAGGAAATTGTATTAAATCGTAAATTACCCGCTTCAGAAATCAATACTTTAATTGCGGCAATTCAGCAACAGCGCGGCGTAAATGTCCAAATGCAACATGCGGCACGCGGTACTAAGGCGCGTTGGCTGGAAATGGTGGCACAAGATGCGGAAACCAGTTTGAGCCAACGCCAGCCCAATCATTATCGCGAACAACTGGCAGCTTTAACGGTCGCTTTGGGGCTGGACAGTTTGCCGCAACGCATGGAATGTTTTGATATTAGTCACACCCAAGGCGAGGCGACAGTTGCCTCTTGCGTGGTGTTTGATGGCGATGGCATTTGTTCGAGTGCGTATCGTCGCTTTAATATTGAAGACATTGTCGGCGGTGATGATTACGCCGCGATGCAGCAGGCTTTACAACGACGCTTTGCACAAGGCGCGAAACATCCTGAAACTTTACCCGATGTGCTGTTTATCGACGGCGGCAAGGGACAAGTAAAAGTCGCACAACAGGTACTAACTGAGTTAAACTTAGTGCAAATACGCCTTGTGGGCGTTGCAAAAGGCACGGGACGCAAGGCGGGTTTAGAAAGCTTGATTTTACCCGAGCGGGCACAAGTTTTGCTGTTAGCACAACATGACCCCGCTTTGCATTTAATTCAACAAATTCGCGATGAGGCGCATCGTTTTGCGATTACGGCTCATCGACAACGCCGCCAGCAACGTATGCAGCATTCTGTGTTAGAAAATATTGCAGGCATTGGCGCAAAACGGCGACAAAATTTATTGAACCATTTCGGCGGCTTACAAGGTGTGGCACGGGCAGGCGTTGAAGATTTAGCCCGAGTCTCTGGGATTAGCGAGCAATTAGCACAACAGATTTACGACTTTTTTACCCATCCGTGAATATTCCAAATAGCTTAACTGTATTACGTATCGTCCTGATTCCCATCTTTATGGGCGTTTTCTATTTGCCCTTGTCATGGGTAAATCTCGCGACCACGGGCATTTTTGCCTTGGCAGCCATTACTGACTGGTTTGATGGTTATTTAGCGCGGCGTTGGCAACAAACCTCAGCGTTTGGGGCATTTCTTGACCCTGTTGCCGATAAATTGCTGGTGGCGGTGGTCTTAGTGCTGTTGGTGCAAAAACATCCCAGCGTGTGGATGGCAATTCCTGCGGCGGTGATTATTGGACGTGAAATCACCATTTCAGCCCTGCGTGAGTGGATGGCTGAATTGGGGGAACGCACTCAAGTTTCCGTGTCTTTCATTGGCAAAGTCAAAACCACGGCGCAAATGGGCGCGTTGCTCATGCTGTTATATGATGCTCCCTTATTTGATATTTCCATGCACAAATCGGGTTATATTTTGTTATATATTGCTGCCTTACTGACCTTGTGGTCGATGTTTATTTATTTGCGGGCAGCCTTGCCGATTTTGTTGCGGGAAAAGCTTTAAACATACTCAGGAATTACGCAATGGAAATACGAACTTCTTATTTACAGTAGGTTAGTATTATACGCTGTATAATCATATTTTCAGTAAAATCCAAGAGTTGAATGATTCAACTGCGTAATTCCCACATAAGTTATTTAAGGTATCTAATACAATGATCCATAATATTTTATTTTCATTGCGCTGTGACTTTCCAAGTGGTGGATGTATTAAAGTTCGCGATTACTATCATCATGCCTGCAATGCAGTAGGATTTAAGACTAATGTTTATTTACCTCAAGATGCAGTTTGGGATGAAAGTAATCCTTGGTGGTTAGATAAATATAAAATAATGACTGAACATCGCCCAGATTTAGCAGATGTTTTATTTATTTCTGGTTTAGGATGGGATCGATTTATCCCTACAGAATATAAAACAAATTCACCTATCCCTATTATCTATTTGGTTCAAGGTTTATTTAAGCTAAACCCAGAATATCCGCATTATCAACACTTTAATCATAAAGCTATCCGAATTTGTGTAAGCAAAGTTCTTACTGAAGAACTCGAACAACGCAATATTTCTGTAAATGGTCCAGTGTTTACAATATCGAACTGTATTGATACTAAACAATTGCCAGAGCCATTAAGCTTTCAAAACAAAGATATTGAGTTGTTGATCATAGGATTAAAAAATCCTGTGCAGGCAGAAGAGCTCTCCCGCAGATTAAGTTCATTTTGTTGTGGCAAATTATTAGTCATCACTCAACGTCTGCCTCAAAAAGAATTTATTAGTTTGGTTAATCGCGCACGTCATACTGTATTTCTACCAGCAACAGAAGAAGGATTTTATTTGCCCGCTTTGGAAGGAATGGCTTTAGAAACACTTGTCATTTGTCCTGATGTTGGAGGTAATCGTGACTTTTGTCGAGCAAACTACAATTGTCTTCTCCCTTCCTATCAGATAAATGATATTCAACAGACTATTATTAGTGCGCTTTCATTCTCAAAAACACAACGACAATTACTGCTCGAAAATGCAAAAGTTACAGTGCAACAACATGCTTTAGAGAAAGAACGAAGTGCATTTCTCGATATACTATACAATTTAAAAAATATATGGTAGGTCCTTCGAGTGTTGTAATAAACATTAGGAGTTACGCAGTTGGTATCGTAATTTCATGAGTTCGTAGGACGTAGCCACCATACATCTTACGCCTGATAAAGCTTTTTGAATGAATTAGCTGATTAATTCAATTGCGTCACTCTTAAAACATAGGCTAAATTGTTTTAAGCAGGAACTGTCATAAAATCGTAGCACAACTATGCTATACCGCCCTCTTACTTCCTGTTAAATGTTAAATAGACTCTATGTCAGAAACTCATATTTTACTTGTTGAAGATGAAGCCGCGATTCGGGAAATGTTAAAACTTTCTTTGAGTAAAGCAGGATTCATCATAGAAGAAGCTGAAAGCGTGCGTCAGGCACAAACCCTGATTTTTAACCGCTTGCCTGAGCTTATCTTATTAGATTGGATGTTGCCGCAAACCAGCGGGATTGAATTTGCACGTCAATTGCGCAAAGAACCGCAAACCCAACAAATTCCGATTATTATGCTCACTGCTCGGGGCGAAGAGGGCGACAAAATTCGGGGCTTGGAAGTGGGTGCAGATGATTACATCACCAAACCTTTTTCCCCACGTGAATTATTAGCACGCATTAAAGCCGTATTACGCCGCACCAGCACCACGGTGGAAAATGAACAAATCATTGTTAATGAATTGATTTTAGACCCCGCTGAGCACCGCGTCACCGTGTTAGATGAAGAGGTGCAAATAGGTCCGACTGAATTCCGTTTGCTACATTTTTTCATGACGCACCCTGAGCGAGTTTATAGCCGTAATCAGGTGTTAGACCAAGTGTGGGGTGGCAATGTGTATATTGAAGAACGCACAGTTGATGTGCACATTCGACGCTTGCGTAAGGCGTTGGCGTTGCATGGCTATGATCATCTGATTCAAACGGTGCGTGGCGTGGGTTATCGTTTTTCTACGAAAATGCAGCAGTATTAAATATCGATTTAGCCCCCTCTTTACAAAAGGGGGATTTAAGATTTAAAGAAGCCCCTAAATCTCCTAAAAGGGACTTAAAAGCGTTTTAATCTTTAATCTTTAGCCCCCTTTAGGGGGTTGGGGGCTTTCTTTAAAGCAACTTTGATACTCTCCTTCTCCTGTCCCCCTTTGTAAAAAGGGAAAAAAGACTTTTTTAAATATTGAATAAAGGCGTAGTTAAGCTTTCCATCTAAACGGCATAAATACTGAACACCAACCTCCGCATGTCGATGTGAGTGAAGGACGAGGGAGAGAAAACAAGGCGAGTATTGTTTAAAATATGCTTCGCATCCTCAACTTATTCGGTGAAAGGAAAGATTATGTCCAGTCCTTGGTTTCAAGAAGTTTGGCGATTTACAGGCTTGTTAGCCGCTGCCTTACTTGGCGCATTGTTAACCGATTTTTCTTTAAGCTTTTGTTTGTTGCTTGCCGTGAGCACGTATTTAATTCGCCATCTGTACAATTTAAACACGCTTCAAGAATGGTTATCTCAAAAGAAAACGCCGATTCCTGATGCCGTGGGTATTTGGGGGGAGGTGTTTTATCAGCTTTATCGTTTACAATTACGCAATCGTAAGCGCAAACGTAAACTTGCCACGATGTTAAAACATTTTCAGCGTTCTACGGCGGCTATGCCTGATGCGGCGGTGGTTTTATATGGTGGTGGGCGTGAAATTGAATGGATTAATAAAGCTGCCACGCAATTATTAGGGCTGAAAACGCCCCACGATTTAGGGCAGGCAATTACCAATTTAATTCGCGCCCCGATTTTCCAGCAATATTTATACAGTGGCGATGATAAGCATTCGATAAAAATGCCCTCGCCTTCAGATAGCAGCATCATGTTGCGTTTACATATCGTGCCCTATTCTGACAATCGGCATTTGTTGCTGGCGCGGGATATTACCAATTTACATCGTTTGGAGCAGATTCGTCGCGATTTTGTGGCGAATGTTTCGCACGAATTGCGCACGCCGTTGACGGTGATTGCGGGTTTTACCGAAACCATGTTAGATGCGGAAGATGAGTTTTCCAAGCAATGGGAGCGTCCGCTGCAACTCATGGCGCAACAAACCACGCGCATGCAGCGTATTGTTGATGATTTATTATTGTTGTCGCGTTTGGAATCGGATATTCCAATGGCGAAATTGCAGCAAGTGCATGTGGCAGAAATTTTGGAGAGTATTGCTGAAGAGGCGCGTATTGTCAGTGGTGACATTGTCCACGAGATTACTTTGGACGCTGAACCCGATTTGATGATTTATGGGATTCCTGAGGAATTGCGCAGTGTGTTTTCTAATTTGGTATTTAATGCCGTGCGTTACACCATCACCCAAGGGAAAATTCAAATTCGTTGGTATGCGGATGTGGATGGCATTCATTTTTCAGTACTCGACACGGGCGAGGGCATCGCGCCCGAGCATTTGCCGCGTTTGACCGAGCGTTTTTATCGGGTGGATGTGGCGCGTTCTCGTAGTCAGGGGGGCACGGGCTTGGGTTTGGCAATTGTGAAGCATGTTTTAAATCGGCATCATGCGAATTTGCATATTGAAAGCACGGTGGGGGAAGGCAGTTTGTTTCGTTGTGATTTTCCGCTTTCCTCGGCGCAACAATTATTGTCGCCTGATGATGAGGGGATGTTGTTGAATGATGAAGAATATGAAGTTGATCCTTAAAAAAATACCGTATTTTTATTAGACGCATCTCCTCATTAAAGACGCGAACCTGTATTGATGGTAAAAACACAGGGGGTTCGCGCACTTTTATCTCTTTGATTTTCATCATAAGATTTTTTAAACGCTCAAAGTTTTTCTGTTTTTTCGTTTTGAACAAACGTTTCGCGCTAGACAACAAAATAAAGCCTAGATATTATGAGTTTGCCATTATGGCATTTCACCAGCCTTTCGGGGCTGGTATGGATTGAAACGGGGAAGACTATGCTCTATTTCCGTAATCTCCTTATTTCACCAGCCTTTCGGGGCTGGTATGGATTGAAACTTTGCGCCATCAACACCGCCGACGGTGCGCCCGAAAATTTCACCAGCCTTTCGGGGCTGGTATGGATTGAAACATAACACCACTTCCCCAACTGCAAAAGTTGCAGAAAATTTCACCAGCCTTTCGGGGCTGGTATGGATTGAAACAATTTCTTGCTGGGCAGTGGAAAGCTTGGATAAATCATTTCACCAGCCTTTCGGGGCTGGTATGGATTGAAACGGGATTAATGCCGATTCGGTTAACCCAAAAATTGTAGGATTTCACCAGCCTTTCGGGGCTGGTATGGATTGAAACGATAAGTTAGTGCAGGACGGGCGTTATATCAATCGATTTCACCAGCCTTTCGGGGCTGGTATGGATTGAAACTTGTTGCGCAGTGGAAAGTTTGGATAAATCAATGATTTCACCAGCCTTTCGGGGCTGGTATGGATTGAAACATTCGCGTTGGTAAATACGTGCGTTACAGCCCGCATTTCACCAGCCTTTCGGGGCTGGTATGGATTGAAACGATGCAAAACTATAAAACGAGCGATAACCCAATATTATTTCACCAGCCTTTCGGGGCTGGTATGGATTGAAACTGTATTGGGTCAATACGCCAATAATGTTGGGATTTATTTCACCAGCCTTTCGGGGCTGGTATGGATTGAAACTTGCTCTTCAGTAAGGCTGAAATAATAATTGTCTCCATTTCACCAGCCTTTCGGGGCTGGTATGGATTGAAACAACATAATCACCATCAGCGGTGGCGGCATTAAGCGCATTTCACCAGCCTTTCGTGAGACCTACAGAGATAATTAATAAGTGAGTAATGGGATAATTGGGGATGTGTCGGGATGAGGCGGGATGAAAAATGTAAAAACATTTCATTTTCGCATCCTGTCCCACCCCGAAAGATTACATCTTAGTGATTATGAAGTGCAACATCTTAACAGCCTTGTCAATCGATGCCAGTGTGTCCGTATCTGGTATCTCTTGAGTATCTAACGAATGTTGTAATCGGTAAATAACCAACTCCAAATTAAGCATCCTAGCAAGATTAGACTCTTGCTTAACCCACGCATAATCCTGTTTGACCTTGAACTGAATTAAATCAATCTCCTCCTCACTATGACAAGTTACACGATGTTGCTTGCCTACGGGCACGCTGAATAAGTCATTATCTAGCAATGTCTCAAGTTCGCCCGCGCTTAAATCGGGTATCTCATACTCGTAATTTGTGGGTACAGGCTTGAGGGTGTCCCGTAATCCCAAGCCAAACATGATTACCTTGCATCCCTGCGCCACCAATAAATCCCGAAAATAGAACATTGTCTTGCCGCTGGTGATTACGTCGTCAACCAGCAGAATTGATGCGTCCGCTTGAATCGAACCGTAATCACAAACCAAAGAGGCTGACTGCTCTTTGCTGTCTATCTCTGCTTTGTGGTTGTATTTACGGCTCGCAACCTCTTTTTTGCGATTGAATACGCCACACGAAAACATTGTTTGCAGGGCGTTAGGCTGTGCTTTGGAAGGGGGGACGATGACGATTTGCTGACAGTCTAATAACTGTTTGGCAAGTTCTATGGAAGTTTTAATCCGTGTTTGATGCTTACCATATTTTTTGAATAAGTAAACAAGACTGGTGTGTATGCGTAACTCTTTGTCTTTTTCGCGTGCCGCCGCGAACCATGAACCATAGCGATATAATCCGTAAAACTGCTCATCTCCTTTGCTTGCCTGAAATAACCTCTCCATAACACATCCTTTTGTTAAAAAAATCCCCTGTGCAAATCCCGTGCACAGGCTACAGGATAATCTCGTCTTTTTAATTCCACCCGCATTAATTAAAGATGCGGGCGTGGAATTAATTTGGAAAATAACGTGGCAGATAATTATATGCAATGGATACAGCTTGGTTTGACGCTGTTGTTAGGCGTGGCTATCCCGATTGGGCGAAATGCGCTTGATAACTTGCGAAATATGTTCGATGTGCGAATGTCGCAGATACTGGATAGAGTTGAGCATCAAGAGAAACGCATCGCGATGCTCGAACAAGGTTTGCAAGATATGCGTCTATTGCTTGCTAAAGACTATGTCGAGCAGCGTGAATTTAACGTGTTTCGCGAGGATATGATGAAAGAGCTTCGCGCAATCGAACAGCAAATTAAAACGCTTAATAACGATTTAACAGCCCAATGGAAAGAATGGTTTGCGAGTAAAGGGGCGAAATCATGAGTATGGAAAACCGTGAAGTGAGCCGTAAGAAATTAAGACGCTTGCGAATTTTGCAGGCGTTGCAACTTAATTACCCGCAGCCGATTACTGAAAAGCTGGTGTCACAAACGCTTAGCGATGAATCCGATTTGCACTTGACCACGACAACTCTGCGTCAGGATTTGGATTATCTGCACGAGTTGAATTTAATCCGTCGCGAAGTTGAAGAGGATGTGTGGTGCGCTAAGTTGTTGCCGTTGGGTGTGGATTACCTAGACGGACTGGGTGAAGATTTGAACGGCGTTGCGAGACCTTAGCCGTGCCAATCCCGAAAGCAATCGATTCTATACCCAGTGAAGTGCGGGCGAAAATTGACCAGTGGCTGCATTCGCATGGTTACGCGGATTATGACGGGCTGGTTGAAATGCTTGCATCGCAAGGCTATGAATTGTCGCGCACTGTGTTGGGGCGGTATGGGAAAAACCTGAAAGAGAAAACCGAGAAGATACGCCAAGCCACCCAAATGACCACAGAATTGTTAGCGGCGTTGGGAGATGATGCGAATAACTTAGGTTTGGCAAGCGTGGCTATGGCGCAACAGTCTATCTTTGACGCGCTTGCGAGTAGCGAATTGAACCTTGAAGGCATGAGTGAACGTGAACGCACAAGCGTATTGCTCAAACTTTATCGGGTGTTGCCGAGCCTGTCTGCGGGTTTCGCACGTCAAGACAAACGCCGTGCAGAAATTGTGCAGCTTGAAAAAATGACAGCAGAAGTGACCAAAGGCGGTAATAAAAATAATCTTGATCTGAACACTTTGGAGGTCATTAGGCGAGAATTGTATGGACTTGATTGATAGCGGCGGCGGGATTTTATTGCCCTACCAAAAACGCTGGGTGCAAGACAACAGTCGTTACAAGATAGGCATGTTCGCACGGCAATGCGGCAAGACGTTTACCACGGGCTTGGAAGTGGTGCTTGATTGTTACGCCCACAAAACCAAGTGGATCATCATGTCACGCGGCGAAAGACAAGCCCGTGAAATGATGAGCGAAAGCATTAATCTGCACGTTAAAGCTATTGGAATCGCGATTAGTGACTTGCTTGAATATGACTACGAAACCGAAGGCGGCAAGGTTAAAGTCCTAGAGACTATCTTTGCAAATGGCAGTCGCATTATTGCCATTCCAGCAAACCCCGATACTGCACGGGGGTTCACGGGTAATTTATTGTTAGACGAGTTTGCATTTCACCAGCAGTCACGAAAAATCTGGGCGGCGGTGTTCCCTGTTGCGTCATCGCGGGGTTTTCGAGTCCTGATTGTCTCCACAGGAAATGGCAAAGATAATAAATATTATGAGTTGATGACTGCGAAGGATAGCGTGTGGTCACGCCATAAAGTAGATATTTACGAGGCAGTTGAACAAGGCTTACCTCGAAGTGTTGCAGAATTAAAGTCAGGTTTGAACGACCCCGACATCTGGGCACAAGAATACGAATTGCAGTGGATGGACGAGTCCACAGCATGGCTGCCTTATGAGTTAATTAATGGGGTTGAAAGCGAAAAAGCAGGCTTACCAGAAGCCTACACCGGGCAGCCTGTGTTTATTGGGAATGATATTGGTTTGCGACGTGACTTGTGGGTGGCATGGGTGCTCGAACCGATTGGGGACGTGTTATGGACACGCGAAATTGTGGTGTTACATCGTGCGCCGTTTGCCGAGCATGACGCGGTACTTGATGAACTTATGAATAAATACCGGGTTGCCCGTCTGTGTATTGACCAAACAGGTATGGGCGAAAAGCCCGTTGAAGACGCGAAACGTCGTTACGGGAATAGCCGTGTTGAAGGTGTGTTGTTTACCAGCGCGAGCAAATTACATCTTGCGAATGTGGGAAAACAAGCCTTTGAAGACAGAACCATTCGCATTCCAATGGGCGACGAAAAGCTGCGAACCGATTTGCATAAACTCAGAAAAACTGTGAGTGCTACAGGACAACCGCGCTTTGTTGCCGACAACGAAAACGGACATGCTGACAGGGCTTGGGCGTGTTTCTTGGCTTTATACGCCGCTCAAAATCCTCCCTCATTAATTGAATACACGCCCGCCCCGTCAACTGATTGGGACGGGGTACAGAATGACTTTGATGATAATCGTAATAATCCCACGGGGTGCTGGGCATGATAGTTGATAGATATGGTAATCCTCTCGTTCCCGAGAATTTAATCAATAACCCCGCCCAAGTCAGCCGTGTGGGCTGGCTCACTCGTGAGTTTTCTGCCCATCCTTCCCGAGGTTTAACGCCCGCCAAACTTGCCAGAATTTTGGAGGATGCAGAGCAAGGCAATATGATTGCGCAGTGCCAATTATTTGAGGATATGGAAGAGAAAGACGCGCACCTTGCGGCTGAAATGAGTAAGCGGAAACGCGCCCCTATGGGGTTGGATTGGTCTGTGGCTGTGCCTGATGATGCCTGCGAAGAAGAGCATCGTAACGCTCAAATTATTGAGATGTTTATACGGCAGATAAAAGACTTTGAAGATATTTTGTTTGATATGGGTGACGGCATTGGGAAAGGGTACTCAATGCTTGAAATTGCCAATGATGACAACGAAAGCGGCTGGGCGCATATCGATAATACTTGGTTAATTGATACCGTACAGCACCGCCCTGCTGAATGGTTTACCGTGCCACCTGATAAGCGCAATCAATTACGCCTGAGAGACAATACCGCTTATGGGCAAACTTTGCAGCCGTTTAGCTGGATTAGACATATTCACCGGGCGAAGTCTGGCTATGTGGCGCGGGCGGGTTTGTATCGTGTTTTGACGTTCCCTTATCTGCTTAAAAATTATGCGTTAGGGGATTTAGCGGAATTTTTAGAAATCTATGGTTTGCCAGTGCGTATGGGAAAATATCCCAATAATGCCACCGAGAAAGAAAAAAGCACCTTATTGAATGCGGTTGTGCAAATGGGTCATCATGCGGCGGGCATCATCCCTGAAAGCATGAGTATTGAATTTTTGGAGGCGGCAAGCGGGCAATCAGACCCTTTTGAAACCATGATACGGTTTGCAGAATTGTCGATGTCTAAGGCAGTTTTAGGGGGGACACTGACCAGTCAGGCAGACGGCAAAACTAGCACTAACGCATTGGGTACAATCCATGCGAATGCGATGTGGGAAATTACGGTATCCGATGTGCGCCAGTACGCCAGCACTTTGACCAGTGATATTGTCTATCCTTTGGCAATGCTTAACTTGCCAAACATAACCCCCGCAAAAGCCAAACGCTTTAAATTTGAATTTAAAACGGCTGAAGAAGCTGAGTTACCCTCATTTGCAGATGCGCTTAATCAGTTCGCACTGGGCTTGCAAAAGATTGTGGAAATGGGTTATCCCGTACCCATGAGCTACATCAATAATATGCTGCATATCCCAATGCCGATTGACAATGAAGCTATCTTAATCCCTAAACAGCCCAGTGTTGGTGCACCACCCGCCGCCGCCCGCGCCATCTTGAAAGCACTTCCCAATCCTGCATTAGATGATTGGGAACAGCAAATTGACCCGCTGCTAGACCCTGTTAAACAAGCCATTATGAACGCCCAAAACCCAGAAGAATTACTGAATATCTTAGGCAGTTTAGCGGGCGAAATGGACGCAACCGAATTACAAGCGGCATTGACCTCAGTAACGTTTAAGACTTATGTAGACGGGCTGGGTAATGGTTAAGTTCGCGTTTGGTGAACCGCCCGCCGATGCGGTTGATTATTTTGAAGCGAAAAAGCTAGGGGATTTATACGCCTTTGACCATCGGGACGTATGGAAACGTGAACATGTCACTAACTTTGTCGTAGCGAAAGCGACACAATTAGATGTGCTCACCACCTTGCATGAGGCTGTTCATCAATCCATCCAAGACGGCACGACTTTACGCGATTTCAAAAAAAATCTGCAACCGAAACTTGAAGAATTGGGTTGGTGGGGAAAGCAATCAGTTATTGACCCCGTGACGGGGCAAAGCGTTGAGGCGCAATTAGGTAGCCCGCAACGCTTAGAAATTATCTACGACACCAACAAGCGACAAGCCCAACATGCGGGCAAATGGCAGCGCATTGAAGCAACTAAGCGGGCGTTGCCTTATCTGCTTTATCGGCTTGGCTCGTCCAAAGAACACCGCCCCGAACATGCTGCATGGGATGGTATTTGCCTCCCTGTTGACCACCCATTTTGGAAAACTCATACGCCTATGGATGGTTACGGCTGCAAGTGTTGGGTTCAACAAATCTCAAAAAAAGATTTTGAAAAAATGCAGAATGAAGGCGTGAATGCCTCATTGGGCGAACAAGAAATCAATCCCAATACGGGCTTGCCCACGGGGCGCATCATTCGCCAAAAAATCCCACTGATTACGGAAGCCCCCAAGATTGAACTGATTGAATGGAAAAATAAGCGCACGGGAATTATCGAACGTGTACCTAAAGGCATAGACCCCGGCTTTGATTTTAATCCGGGTCAAGCGCGGTTTGAATCTTTGGCGAAAATGCTTGAACAAAAAGTGCAAGCCGCCCCGCCTGTAATCCAAAAACCGTTCGCACAAAATTTTGTGGAAACTTATAGCAACTTATATTTAGCCGCTGCGGATGTCGCGATTGCAGAACAAAACGCAACAATGACAGCGATTTTTAATTATTGGCTTAAAGTTTATGGGATTAAAATATGAGCGAAATCAGCGTTGAAATAAATATCCCTGAGCTTGAGGCGTGGATTAATAAATTGGGGGATTTCCCACGCCGTGAATTGATGCAAATCATCGCGGTGAAATCTGAAGAACAGGTCAAAACTAGAATTAATGAAGAAAAGATGTCGCCTGTGGGTGCGCCGTGGGCGGCGTGGTCAGACGCTTATGCTAAACGCAGACCGTCTGGAACAAGCCTGATGGTGAATACAGGGGATTTGTTGCAGTCACCCACGGGGCAGGTGACAGGTGATGATGAAATAATGGTCAGCACCAATGTTCCCTACGCTCGTCGTCAAAATGATGGGGGTGGGGGAATACCAGCACGCCCGTTTATGGGCTTATCGCAGGAAAATATAGCGGAAACAAAGGATTTGGTGGCAGCGTGGTTTGAAAGTTACCTAGGGGAATAACTCGTCTTGTTCTTCGGGTGGGGCGTTTTTGCGGGGGCGACCACGATATAAAGCTTTGGCGTGTTTGGGAGTGATGCCGTATTGCTTTGCGATGTCTTGCATGGCTCTGGTGATGTCGGTTCGCAGGGCGGCAACGCGGGCGTTGTTGTCGGCATAAGGAGTGATGTAAACCTCTTCACCTTGCCAAATTTTGCGAATAGTTGAAATCGCATTATCAATGACTGGCTTGGCTTCCTCACCTAGTTCCTTCGCTAAGATGCTAGATAAATCGTTAAAGAATACATTGGCTTCGCACATCATTAATCCCCAAAAAATCCCTGTCCTGATTATAGCAAAAACCGCCAGCGGGTGCACAACTGGCGGTTTTTAATTGGTTTTGAATTAGGGGTTAATAAACTAAATCACTGCTTTTAAATAAACCTGCATCACCCCGCATCACGCCCGCAATTTCTGTGATTTCTTGTGCATTGTCTTCTGGAACTTCTAGCGTAATTTTTACGAGTTTTTCATCGGCGCGTCTTGCCGCCACCCGCTCCACTAACGGAGCGATGGGAACTAATTTGTAGTCTTGTCTTGGGTTCATGGCGTTCTCCTTTGTATGCCTACAATAATTATAGGATATAAAAAAGCCGCTGGTTAGGCGGCTTGTGAATTAGTGTGGCATGGTTTTTATTTTGTCTCGCAACATCGCTTGTATTTTTGCGATGTTCTCACGGGCTTTCTCAGCGGGGTATTTCGGCGGGGGAAGTGCCTGCTGTTTGGGTCGTGGCGGCAAGTGCTGCATATATTGGGCGGGGGTAATCCACTCGCTAACCTCTCCAAAAATCGCACGGAACGCCTTGTGCAATCGGTCGCTATCCAAGTCTTGTTCCCATCCTATATTCTTGCTCCAGAGGGTTTCAATCCATACCTCCGCTAAAGGTATAACTTGGTCAGCGGCGGGGCGATTGGCGACGTTGAGTCCATATAAAGTCTGCACCCCACTAATAATGATGTTTGCAAACCATAAGGGCGGTTGTTCGCTTTTCACTTGTATTTCTCCCTTAATCCATCAAGCCCCGATATCGCTGCCATTGTCTTACTTTGTGGGAGCGTCTTCTGGAATGCGGGGTTTGCAATCTGTTGCGCCGTCTGAACGCTACGAGCTTCCACACTACGCATAACCGACTTAAGGTAATTATGGTTTTTCAACGGCTCTAATTGCCCCTTGGCTTGTATTGCTTCCGCTGTCTCTGTTAGGGCAGCGGCTAATGTATCTTGCGAAAGATAAGGTAATGATAAAACCTCTTGCACAATGCGTAATGCCTTGTCGTCCGCTAAGTCACGCGCCCCCCGAAACAACCCTAGATAGCTCACAATTGCAGTCTGCATTGGTTTAGCTTGCGAAAAAATCAGACCGAATAAATCAGACCGTACTTGATTGAGCACGATATGCTCAAGGGTTAATTTTGCCTTACAACATGGGCATTTTATTTCCATCTTCATCTCCAAAAAAAGGGCGCGGTGTGCGCCCTGTGAAGTTAGGTTATGGTTGCTGGTTATTCGCTTCAGGTTTTTCGTGGGGTCTTACCATCCAATCCACACAAGCCCAGAACCCCGAGCAGTACGCATCTCGCATAAACTCTTTGTTGTCACGCAGTCTTTTTGATAGATCGACAGAGTGACGTACTTTGTTTAGTGTATCGTTGTACCATTCCTCAAATTTCGCATCAGATGCTAGTTTTCTTACACCACTGTTCATATCCAGTCCTTAGGGGCGCGATGCGCCCCGTGAATTAGTGTTTTTTGCCAGCCATAACCACGGAATGGTTTGCGAGGACTTTGTTGATCTCCTCGTACACCATGTTGATGACGAAGCCCGGTGGCAGTCCCTCATTGCGAGCAACAACCTCTACTGGTAAGAGCATCTCGCTGACTAAGCTGACAATCTCCTCCGCTGTGAATCCAGTTTTCCCAAACAAAGAGAGTATTCTTTCCTTGATTTCCGCTCTTTTCTTTCGGTCTCCAAGGTCTGTCTTTAGTGTGACTTTGACGTATTGGGTCATGATGCTTTCACCTTCGCCTTCGCAATTTTCGCAGGTTTGATAATCACCGCCTCAGTGAGAGGTGAAAGTCGCATATATTTGGGTTTTAGCTCCTTGCATAGCTCTTCCCATTTGGCTTTAACCGCATCTTTGATGACGCTATGTGTCGTTTTAACCGCCCACGCCATACCATAATCCAGTAGTTCCTTAGCCGCCGCAGACTCGTCATCAATAACAAGGGACGTGGGAACGTCTCGATAAGATACTTTTGCGACTTTGTAATCCATCGTCTTTTCGCCTTCCGGGAAAATATCTTTGTGGGTGAGCACATAGGCTTTGATTTTTGGTTCTAAATCCACCATCAATGCAACATCATTAAGCACTAATTCCGTGTACGTATTCGCGGTTTCTAGCAAGGCTGTATTACAACTTGCTTGTGCTATTTCGACGCGGTTTTGTGCTGCTGTGAACAATACGAGTGCTTCTTTGAGTTTATCTTCTGACTCGATCTCAAACTCAGGAGATGGGGATTTGGTTGTCCGACCGCTGACTTTTTCGATTGCATTTTTTACCAGATCGTACAAATTAGCCATTGCGCCCGTCCTTTTTTGGTTTCGTGGTTTCTTGGAAAAGTTGATCCGCCTTAATCCAGCACATCCCAATAAAAACATGCGTTGGAATGCGTTTATCGTTATGGATGATGCGGATTATGTTGCCCGTGAACACCTGTCCGCATACACCGTGATGGTAACTAGCACGCATCCCGACAATTAACTCAGCAGGGTTTAGTCTTACTTTTTTACTAGCCACGACGTTGCTCCCATAATAATTTCGCCAAATCCAACGCCCCTTTAAAATAAGCGCGTTCCACTCCAGTCAATTTGTCCTCTGATTGACTGTTTGCTCTTGCTGATGTTTTGAGCTTATTGCTGAGTAAATTAATTAAATCAGCCAGTTGGTCGTGGTGAAATGCTGTTTGCACAAACCCCTTTAAGGGTTGCTCCCCTCTGGGCTTCGATGGCGGTGTGCCGTTAGTAACCGCCATGATTGCACTCCGCAAACTCGACTTCGCCTAGTTCCTCTGCTAATTCTAGCCCCGCCAAAATCGCAGCTTGCCGTGGCAATAAAGGCAAATAATCCTGCGGATAATCCCGTATTGCCTCACTGCCAGCCATTGCTAACTCTTCAATTCCCGCCGTCGTCCATAATGTATGGTGATGAGATAAAAAGTAATCCAAGCCAATGCCGTAATGCTCTAGGATTGGGTTGGCGGCGTAAATCTTGGCGAGCAAGTCGGGGCAGGGAAACGCCCAGTACGCATAGTTATCAAGTTCCGTTCTTAGGACGCTTAATCTTTCAACAGCGGCGGGCGTAAAACGGGGTCTCTCCAAAAGACGGCTAACTTCATCCAATGCGCCCCGATGTTGGTCGGGGTTGCGAATGGCATTGTTGCTGGGGATGTGGATGTAATTAAGCATCGCAATCCTCCGCTGTGGCTCTTATCTGCTGATACACACGCAAGCGTGTTTGCACATCGAAATTACACTTTGTGATTGCATCAGTGGCTATTATGTTTTCGCTCAAAAACCAATCGATACCGATAGCTCTCAGCGAACTTTGTAGTGTTTTGTACTCGCTACGGGTACAGTTGGTTAGCGTAGCTGCATACACGCCATCAAGATTGTGCGTGTCATATAAATCAACATGCACATCCCCATCCCGGTTGCTTAGCATGACCGTAAGCCTGCTATAGAGTGCACTTTTGCGGGCGCGTGCGAATATGTCCGCAATCTCTCCCGTAATGATGGAAACGTTGCTGCTCATCTCTGCACCATCGCGGCAATTAAGTCCGCATTAATCTTGTCACTTCCAATCGCCGCCGCCTTATTGAGTGCGGCAATCACCAGATTGTTGACAATCAAGGGGTAGGTCATACTTTCCACACCCGCCTTACTGGACATGGAGAGCGCGGCTTGAATTGCCCCGTAAGCGTTATCCTCAAACACATCCGTTAGGTTGACTTGGCAGCGGGCGAACTTGTGCTTGAGATACTTACGCAAGTCATCGCCACTCAGTGGTTTGAGTTCGACAATCTCGCAACGGCGCACGACTTCCCGCGCTTCATCGTTGCGTTCTGATAACTTGTTTTTGAGGATTTCAGGTTGCGCAATCAGGATTATTGAGATTAAGCGCGTAAAGCCATACTTAAGTTCCCAAATCCGTTTTAAGAACTTAATAGTGAGGAGGTGTAAATCATGTGCCTCCTCAATTAATAAGCAGTGCGAACCGCCATTTTTTAGGGAGTCCGTGAGTACGGTTTCGGCTCGGCGCGACTTCCATTCAAATTTCTGGGGCGTTTTGTCGCTCCCTGAAACGTCATAAATAATCGCATCGCAGATATAGCTTGCGGTCAATCTGCCCTTATCGATACAGCGCGGTTGCACGACCACAGTCTTGTTGCCCTCAACGCGCAATTTTTCAATCAGGTCGTCTTTGAGCGTGGACTTTCCTGCACCCGACTCGCCCACTACTGCCAAAAACCCACCGTGCAAAGCGGCTTGTAACATGGTCTCTTGCACATATAAGGTGTCGGTGGATTTGAACACATCGTTGCGACTTTGCACGTCGTCAATAAAGGGGTGTCGCTTTCCTAAGCCAAACTTATCGCGGGCGGCTTGTGTTAAAATCTCTCTCTGTGACATCGTAATCTCCTTAGATTTGGGTGTTGCGGCGGTGTGGTCTGTCTTCAAACTTTCCCACGCCGCCTTAATTTCTACGGCATCAACGCCGCGTCCTGTTAAATATTCCGTGACCTTGCTTTCAATTTCATCTCGTGCCATCAGGCGCGGGAAAATCCCTTGCCCTAACATCTGGCTGGTTGCCGCTGCTGAAAGCGGCTTACCGTTGGCTTGAATAAGCACTTGTCGTAACGCAGACTGCGTAACGCCGTGTTTAGCCATTACTTGCTTTAACAACATTAAGTTTGCTCCTTGTTGTTAATTTACTGACAATCTCTTCAACCTCCGCCGCTGTGACGCTGGGGTATTGGCGGTTAATGAAGTCCATCTCATCTTTGGTAACGCTTCTGCCAAGCACCTCTAATAACATGATGCGAATCTGTATCTCGTTAAGCTTTGGCAGTTCAACTCGCATGTCTGGGGTCTTGAGAGCCACCCCGCGCCGTGGTAAATGCTCAGGAATATTGGCTTGCTCAATATCTGCAAACGGATTGATGTCGGTAAAAGCAGGAGCTTTTTGTAAACGTCGCTTGTCTGCTTCAATAATCGATTCTGTGCCATACGCCGCTTTCCGCATTGCCTTTTTGGTTTGTTCCGCAGCCGTATCGGGTGCAGACTTGTGCTCCTTGAACAACACGGGTGCACCAATCTCGAAGCCTGCAATATCCAATTTAATCAGCGGGCATTCGTGATGCGTTTCCACTCCATCCCGCCCCGCTAAAGTCACAATCACACAATCATCACGATAAGGATTTGTCGCTACGGTGACGTATTCCCCAATCCGTACCGCCTTGATGTCGCGCACGGAATATTGCTGACCCTCATACTCAATACACAACTTAGGCTTGACGACACGCTGCTCTGGCTTGCTGCGTAGAACTTGCTGACACTTTTCTAAGGGCGGGCAAATCCGCAATTGTTGCGGCGCAATTGTTGACCACATCGCATAACGGGTATGACCGTGGCGGCTGTGCACATTCAGGTTTTTATCGCTTTGAAAGGCGACTTGAAAAGCACGGGCGGCTGCATTGAGTTGCGCCAGTGATTGCACGGGGCGCATGTACAACACGCTTTCAAAGTTACGCTCTACGATATTTTGCAAACCTTCCACACTTCCCGTTGCCTGTGCGTTGCCAGGTAAATGGTGACGGTAATCAACCCCTAACCAATCAAGCAAAGACTTGGAAGTATTGGCTTGATGTGCGCTTGCCGCGTCAAAATACAGGCAAAACGGAACTCCAAAAAACGGCTTGTTGTCGCGCTGAATCATTGCGTCAACGAACACGTTAAAAAAGTTACTGCTGCTTTCCGTGCCATTAACATAGGTCAGGAAAAACGCCCCTGAATAGTGGTCAGTGACAAGGTAACGAGTCACGCGGCTGTCGCTAATCTTTGCAAGGTTTTGCGGTTTTTTAGCGTTGAACTTGCGTTCATCCATGACTTGCATTGCGCCGTTTTTGAGGTAATAAATCACGCAGGTTGACGCATCGATTTGCCAGACTTGATTAGGGTGTTCAGTCCGCATCGGGATATAACCACGCGGTTGTGCCAATTGCGAAGGATGCACGCCAATATCTCGCATCACGTCCGCTAATCGCCCAGCGGTAATATCTGCACTCAGTAATCCGTTTGCCATTGCGATATTTTTCGCCTTGTCGAAAGTCAATAGACGCTTACCGTTTTGTCGTTTGGATTGCTCCATAAGGTTTGCAATCGCAATCACTTCCGAATCAGGGACGACACACTTGCCTTTGTCAGCTCTCACCTTACGGTCTGCTTTGTAACCAAGCTCTTCTAAATCCCGATAAACCTGATTACGTGACAGTCCTAGGGTGTCAATTGCCTGCTGTATTAACTGCCCTTTTTCGCCGTGCTTTGCTTGTTGCAAGTCGGTGATAAGCTGCTGGTAAATGGCAAGGGCATAAGCTGAGAGTGACATGTGCTAGTCCTGTACGTCGTCGGGGATGTTGTCCATCCAAGACGTATTCATGACGCTTGGCACTTCTAATTGATACTCGACTTGCATTGACTGCAATTCTGCAATCAACATCACCACCGCTTGTCCACATTGCAATTGGATATGTTCGGGGGCGTTGGCTTGTTGAATCTCAATAATCTGTTTTCTCAACCGCATCATGTCTACAGATAAGACGCTATTAACCAAGCTAGACAGTTTGTCAGCGAGCTTATTGTTAAGGACATCAATCCCGTCTACGCCGTTATCATTCCCCAGTAATACCGCATTGGCGGCTTCTAATTCAGCTACGGTTTTATCGCGTTTTTGAATCTCAGCGGTTTTTTGGGCGATGACTTTATCCTTAACTTCTAAAGCACGTTCTGCATTTTCGGCTTTGGCTTTAAGTTCTGCTTTTTCGCGCTCGTGCTTTTTTGACTGAGTTTCAAGCAATTCCAAAATAGATTCCTTGACCGCCTCTTTATCTCCAGTGTCTACTGTGACTTGCTCAATCACTAGGTTTCTGTCTTCGTCTGGCATCTGTCTAAGCTTGCGAAGGTCACGTAAACCGAGACCTATTTGCTGCATTGACTCAAGGGCTTCGCTTCCAAATGCCTCTAGGTTTAGCAAGTCTTGGTCTATTTTTTGGCGGCTATAACCTAGCTCGTCACAAAATTCCTCAAAAGTGCTAACCGTTAGCAGTTCGCCATTTGTTGACTTTCTAGGCAACCCCTTGTAAAGCTTGAGTTCCTTTACTCTTTTGATGTCGGTTAAACTGCTAACCGTTAGCAGATTTGCAACACCACGAGCTAATTGAATGCGACCAATAAGCTGATTTGCTATATCGCGATCCGCTTGTGCTTGTTTAGGATTGATTACCTCATCCATTGGAATCGGCTCAATTGCCTGCGGAATAGTTTGTTTCGGTCTTGCCATGATTACCTCCTCAATATCGACTTGCGATTTTCTGTATTCGTCATCCGTCATGATGATTTAATAACCCTTAGTGATTCCGCTAAAGTTTTTTCTATGGACATTTTTAAACTGGCTGAATACGCACGGAACATATCCAATACTGCTTTCCCGTGCCGCCACCTGTCCCCTTCTCTTTCCACAAACCCTTGCAATTCCAAGTTGTATAAATCCCTTGTCACTTGCACGGCACTACTCTCTGTCATCAACGCTATCTGTGTAATCGTAAGCCCGTCTAATTCATGTCCAGTCAAGGACGCTAGTATTGTTAGGACTCTTTGTTGCGATGCGTTGGTGTAATCAGCCATGCCCTCCCCCTAATTTACTTAGGAGGTCATAGCCTGTTACTTCATGTATTTTTCTAACAATCTCTTTTCCTAGTTCACCTTTCGGGGGTGAATTTCGGCAAGTAACACGACGTAATGTAGCTTCAACTGTTCTCGGGTTGAAACCGTGGTATTGAGCAAATGAGTACACACAATACCGCTCATTTTTTAGAGCTTTTTTGACTTCGGTTAATAGCTGGTTCATTTGTTATACTGTAGTGAATATTGGTACAGTGATTGATATATTAGAACAAACGTTCTTAGCAGTCAAGAACAATTGTTCTGGTAAAAGGAGTGCAAAAATGAGCACGGTAGGCAGCAGAATTAAAAAAGAGATGCTTAGATTGGGTTATGACTCTAGTGAAATCAGCAAGATAGCTGGGGTAACTGAACGCGCCCAGTATAATTACGAGAATGATATTCGTAAGCCGAAAACTGAATATTGGGAAGCAATTGCCAAGGTAGGAACAAACGTTCAATACATTATAACTGGTGTGGAATCGTCAGTTTCTGTCGAAAAAGCGACAGATGAAATCAAAATGTGCGAATTAGAGGACACGCTAGAGATGATTTATAAGCAGGTAGGTGATGCCTTGGTTGTGGTCAAGCGAATGAGAGGTTTACGATAAATGCGGGGTGTTAGTTTATTGGTTGGGGTGATGTTTGCGCAGGCTGTTTTTGCTGAGGAAACACCACCCCCAAAACCACAAACCTACTTATATGAGTGGTATTCACCTTACACAGGAGTCAAAATTTGGGCAGGCGAGCCGCCAGAGTCATGGGGAAAGCCTCCTAAAGTGGTGTGCATTTGGCAAGAATCAAATTCGTTAGGTTGCTACGATTACTCACTCCCTGAAACCCGCCAGTTTTTACAAAACAAAGCGGCAATTCAAAAGCAACAAACTGCGGATTGGGAGGCATACAAAGCCAAAGAAGCCACCATGAAAGCAGAGAAGGAACACAAAGAATTATTAGCTAGCGAGTCTGGCGAAATGCGTGATGTTCTTAGTAAATCCAAGTCGCGTGAAATCCAAAGAATTGGCATGGGGACAGCGCAAACCGTGGCAGATAGGATTATTGAAATTGCAGAATTATCGCCCCGCATTCAGAAATACCTATCCAGCGGATTACTCAGTGCTGCATCTGTTGCTATATCCAAGATAACTGTAGCAAGCGCAGGCGTGATAAATCCTAAAACAAACATTGAAAAGCTATTAAATAGTTCAGAACCCACAGATAAAGCACTGGGCGAACGAGCGCAAGCCGCTGTTGGCGAGATGGGAGTGTCTATGTTTACGGGTAATGATAGCGATGTCACCAAAGGCATTGCGTATTATGTTGCACAATATGTATCAGCCCTAGAACTTGCCAAAAAATCACAACCCCCTAAAACGCCCTAGAAGCGTTTCTAAGCCCCAATCCTACCCAATCCCCCTACTTTACCGCTAGACCCCTTTTATAAAGTTTTATAAAAGCCTTTTTCGCAGTCTTTAACTTCAGGTTTACCCCCGCCCCGCCAAAATCTTGCTGACAAAATAGTCAACAGGACAATCTCGTCTTTTTTCTTTGCTTTCTGGCTTGTCAAAATGCAGCCATGAACACGAAATCACACTCCAAAATCGGCATAGCACTCTGTCGGCTTAACTCAGATTCAGCAGCGGCGTTTCAGCTTTTCCCCGCTGGGCGGTTTCGCGCCACTGACGGTCGCCCCAAAGACTGCGAAGGCTGGATAGTTGACGACCCCGCCGCTTTGGTCGCCCAAGCCAAAGCGAAAATCAATGATTTTGAAATTGATTATGAGCATCAAGGCATGTTGTCTGCCCAAAACGGACAACCCGCGCCCGCTGCTGGCTGGTTTAGTGGGGCGGCTCTGGAATGGCGTGATGATGGGATGTATGTGGTTTCTGCCAAATGGACAGCCCGCGCTACCGAATTTTTAAAAGCCGACGAATATCGTTATATCTCCCCAGTGTTCCGCTACGACCCCAAAACGGGAAAGGTTTTGGAGCTGCTTAGTGTTGCCCTGACCAACACCCCCGCCCTTGACGGTATGCAAGCCGTGGTGGCGGCGGCAAGTCAATTGATTAACCCACAGGATAATTCTATGGATTTACTCGCAAAATTAATTGCACAGCTCGAACTCCCGGAGGGGTCTGATGATGCAGCCGTTGAGGAGGCTGTTAAGCAACTTCAACAAGCCGCCGCTGATGCTGCCGCCGCTGCCGCAAAAGATAAACCAGTCGATAAGACAGACCCTGCTGCATGTAAAGCTGAGGATGATTTAAAAACCGAATTAGCCAAAGAAGTCGCTGCTTTGCGTGCCGAACGTGATGCAGATGTACGTGACCGCTTGATTACGGATAACCCCGCAAAGCTTTCGACTCCCGGACTTAGAAAATGGGCGCAAACCCAAACATCGGTGGCTTTAAAAGCATTTTTATCCGATGCCCCCGAAATTGCTGCCCTTACGCAATCCCAAACGGGTGGGAGTAATGCTGCCGCCACTTCAAAAGTCGAAATGAGTGATGACGACAGAGCGGTGTGCAGAAGCATGGGGCTTTCAGAGGAATCATTTTTGAAGACTAAACAAGGGAGAACTTAGTCATGCCTGGATTAACAGCACCCCGCGTTAAAACCCGTCGCTTAGGCAGTGACGAATTACTTGATTTCCCCGTTAAAGCAAATGCCGTGATTTATCAAGGCGCAATGGTTGCGCTGCAAACAGGTTATTTAGTTCCCGCAACTGCTGCCACAGGTTTGCTTGTATTGGGGCGGGCTGAAGACTCTTATGACAACACGGGCGGCATTGATGGCGCACTGACAGGGTTAATCCTGAATAACTTTATCTTCAATTGGGACAACAACACCAGCACAGACGCATTAACACAGGCAGATGTCGGCTTAGATTGCTATGCCGTAGACGACCATACCGTAGGCAAGTCCTCATCGGGACGTAGCAAAGCGGGGAAAGTCGTTAAGATTGAAGGCAATCAGGTCTGGGTAGCACAAGGATTGGAGTATTTATAATGCAGGTCACACCAAATTTACTGAAATCGCTCGAAAATGGGTTCAACACCGCGCTTATTGACGGTCTTAACTCATATCTCCCCAATACTTATTGGGCAAAAATCGCAATGGAAACCCAATCTAAGCACGCCGAGGAAAATTATGGCTGGTTAGAAATGTTTCCCGGCTTGCGCGAATTTGTAGGACAACGGGTTATTAATAATCTTTCCAGTGTCCCTTATACCGTCAAAAACAAGACTTTTGAAAACACGATTGCTGTCAAACGCACTGCCATCGAAGACGATGCCATTAATTTGTATGGCAACGTATTCCGTATGCAAGGCGAAGCTGCTGCCATGCACCCCGATGAAATGATGTTTGCAAAAATCTTAGGCGGTTTCGATGCAACGGGTGGGCTGGCATACGACGGACAGTATTTTTTTGATGCTGATCATGTGGGATATGCCGCTAATAAAGCTGAAATCTCTTATTCAAATGTTCAAGCTGGCTCATCTCCTCCTTGGTTATTGCTTGATTTACGCCGCAATTTTATGCGCCCCTTCATTATGCAAAATCGCAGCACAGTTGAGTTCGCAGCACAGAACAAGCCTGAAGATGACAACGTGTTTATGCGTGATGAACACCTGTATGGGGTTCGCGTGCGTTACAACGCAGGCTATGGATTCCACCAGCTCGCACTTGGCAGCAAAGCGGAATTGACGGCTGACAGTTACAGAGCTGCTCGCACTGCCATGATGACGCAACGCCGCCCCGATGGTAATCCGCTCCCTGTTATCCCGTCTTTATTGGTGTATGGGCCTACTAACGAGTACGCCGTGAAGAAGTTAATTAATAGCGACAAGTTAGATAGCGGTGCATCAAACCCGTGGTTTCAAAGCGTGCCGACTTTAATGGTCGAGTGGATGCAATAGGGTTCAGAAAATGGCTAAAGAAACTGAAATCAAAGAAGTTGAAATTAAAGTGGCTGTCACCAGCCGCAACGAAGGCTTTCGACGGGCGGGGCAAGTGTGGACTGCGGAACGTAAGGAAACCACAGTCACGCCTGAACAGTTGTCGGTCTTGCAAAGTGAAAAAATGTTGATCGTAGAAGTTTTGCCACCTGAAAAAGGAGTGAAAAATGAAGCAACTTAAGCAAATCCTAATCGCCTTAATGATGCTGCTTGCCAGTTATCAAGCCAGTGCTTACGAGCTTAACGGCAATTACTGCTGGATGAATCATGAGTATCACTTAACTATGCCCGCTACAGGCCCAGTGATAACTGATAATTTTTACCCAACCCTTAGAGACGCAATTGTCGAAGTGGAACGCACGGCGGGCGTGGTTACAGCCAAAGAGGCGGCGAACAACTGCAAGCTAGACAACCTATTTTTGCGGCATCCCAAGACCAAGGAATTACTCGCAAAGATTACGATTAGCTCTGAGATTGTCTGTAAAGATGTGGTCATTAAAAAATGATTACCGATAGCGTCGCCCTCTTATGCCCTGATGCCAACAGCAGCCAAATTACCGCCGCTGTGCAAGCCGCCCTGTTTAATTACTCGTCACAAAACCCGCCCGAAATCATGGCGATATGTGCCGCGACTGACTCGGTGGTCGAACTGCCCAGCGATTGGGTGGCGGGCTTAAGTAATGTGGTGACGCTTGACCCTGTGCTTGTTCCCACGGCTTCGCAAGGCGCGGGCGCGGGCGCAATCACAGCCGCTTTTAATGGTACGTCTTTAGGAGCATTCACGACCTTGGAAGTTTCGGGCGCGAATGTTGACGCATCACTTAGTGGGGGCGTGTTTCACATCCAAACCCCGCCCCCTACTTTTTCGATTTCAAGTTTCACGGTTTCGCCTGCGGTCTTGGAATACGGCAACGTCTCGCAAGCCGTAACTTTATCATGGGCTTATAGCGGACTTGCGCCCACCAGCCAAACGCTTAACGGCACGCCGCTTGACCCCGCACTACGCACTTTGGTGGTAGATACCAGCGTTTCAAACTTCGCCTTGGTGGCAAATTCGGGGGTAAAAACTGCAACGCGAAGTGCAAGTCTTGCTTATGCCAGCCGTGTTTACAGTGGCAATAGCACAGATTCACATCTTGCGGATTTAAGTAGTTTAGTGGGTGTGTTGAAAGCCAATGCCAGCGGTTCATATAACTTTGCAGCGGGGGCGGGCGTGTACAAATACATCGCAATCCCCGCAAATTACGCGACAGTGAACCCCGACACAGGCTTTATTGATACGTCCACAGGCTTTCCTGTGAGTTTCGACACGCCTTATTCCGTACTTACCACCAATGGGTATGGGTATGAACAGAATTACAACGTCTACCGAAGCTTCAACAAGCTCAATGGGGCGATAACGATTAGGGTTTAACGATGCCGATACGTGGACATACAACCGTCGCCGCGCCTTTGGGGCAAACCGACGAGAGCGATGTGTATGCCACGCATGAGGCACGGCGCGGCAAGGGTGGATTAGTCACAGGGCTGCAAAGTCTTGCTGACCGTGACGCGATACCCCCCGAAAGACGCGATGCAGGAATGATAGTGTATGTGCCTGACACTTTACGGCACTACCTCCTCGCTCCTGATTTAGTGACTTGGCAAGCCGTTAATTTCGGGGCTGCCAGCAATAATTTATACGTTCCCAGTCGCGCCGTGTCGAGTGATGCGGTGCTGGGAATAGAAGATTACAGCGTGTATGTGTCTGCTAAAGACAACGCTGTCACCGTATTTCTACCGTCGTCCGCAGCCATTGGCAATGGGCGGCGTTATGAAATCACTGCCACAGACTTAAGCTTCGCAATCACACTGCAATCGTCAGCAGGTGAATTAATCAGTGGTGATGCAAGTTATAGCTTTGGCAGTGTTTATGACTCGATTGTTGTCGAGTCGTTTAATTCAAACTGGTTTATCAAATAAGGATTTAAACATGTCTTATATTCAATCTGTTCGCGCTCCTGGCTCTGCTAAGTTTATTGGCAATATCGCTGTTGTTGGTGATGTGCCTGTGTCCCCCGCGAAGGGCGACATCTATCACTTGACGGGTGATGTCACTATCAGTGGCACGGCTTTTTTAAGCGGCAATGAAATCATCTACACGGGTAGCGCGTGGGAATTGCTGGGCAAGGATGGTTATGCCACCAAATCCGTGACTGCCAACTACACCTTGACCCTGTTTGACCAAGTCGTCACCGTTGCTGCAACATCCGCTGCGGTTGCTGTGACCTTGCCAGATGCCACCGCAAACGCTGGCAAAACTTACATGGTTAAAGCGACTGACATCACTAATGCAGTGACTTTAGTTCCTGCGGGCAGTGACACGATTGAGGGTGTGGCGGGTGCTTATGCTTATGCAAGTGCAGGCGACAGCTTAACCGTGGTTGCGACTGCTGGTAATTGGGCAATCGTCTAAGTTATTTCAGGGGCGGAAAGCCCGCCCCTTGAAGGAGAAAATTATGACGTATCTTAAACGCAGTGATGGGGCGGTCAAGTTTCTTGGGGGACTTGCTAAGACGGAAATCCTTAGTCTTAGCCCCGGTGTTGGCGACGTTGTCCAAGTCGGCGCGAACATTGATCTGTACGATGATGGCAATATGGTCTTCGCAAAAGACTCGATGATTATCTTTAACGGCAATAATTGGATGCCATTTAGCGGATTGACTCAACTCAACGGAGTTGATGAGTACGATTTAACCAGTAGCCTTACCTTGCCACCTTTGTCGAAGCGGGTGTTTGTTGATTCAACCTCCGCCGCCGTTACTATTACCTTACCTACCATCGGTAATAGCCGTATGCCAGATATTGTTATCATCGCCCGTAAACTGGTTAATGCGATTACGGTTATCCCCAACCCTGATGATGCCATCGATCAGCAGCATATTAATGGCAATCCATCGTATAGCTTCTCGAGTGAGCGGGATGCAATTACCCTGACTCAGGGACAACCTAACGGCTGGGCTATCATTTAAGTTCAGTTTCTACCACCTGATTTATGGGTGGTAGATTAGAGGTCTATGC
>Ga0209599_10000416_pt1 | contig 28279 bp, 45 predicted proteins | sample Shrwel_input2_FT_FD_187534 | JGI IMG/M metagenome (GOLD analysis project Ga0209599, IMG submission 187534) | Subsurface microbial communities from deep shales in Ohio, USA - Utica-3 well 1 S input2 FT (SPAdes) (version 2) ...
TTGACCCATCAACAGGCGCGGTATCCGCTAAAAAAGATAAAAAATCTACATTCACTTTAGCTGGTGGTGACATTACCAATCAGTACGTTGATTTGCCCGATGTTGCAGGTGATGGTAGCGTTTTGTTAAGCGTTGTTGGTGCAGGCGCACAAGCCGAAACAGACGATTACACCGTCAACTACACAGGCGGCGCAAGCTCTAAAACCCGTATCACATTTGCAGGTGGTTTAGCAACGGGCGGTGTGAGTGCGTTAGTTGCAGGTGACAAAGTTGTTGTGAATTACTCAGCGTTTTAAGTTGTGAACTAAGAGGCTGTTTATCAGCCTCTTTTTGGGTGGGTTTATGTCTCAAATTAAACTGAAATTTATTGAAGCCATTGCAGCAGTCAGCCCAACGTATAACGCTTTATTGACAGCAGGCGACAAAATAACGGACGTGTTGGCAAAACTTCAAGGTTTGTTGGTTTGGAGAAATACGCGCCTCACGTTATCCACCACGGCAACTGGCGGCATCAATACAACCGCTGATTTTGATATTGGCACACTGACTATTCCTGCAAACACCCTGAAAGTTGGCGATGTCATTCATATTGTGACTAATCAGAATATCGCTAAAGGCACTGGCGGAGTGATTTACTCTGCATGGTTTAAGGTGAACGGGGCAAAGACTGGCGTGTATGCCAAGTCTTTTGGCAATGCTGCTAGTGGAGCTAATGGGGTACGAGTATTTGCAATACTCACGGTTAGAAGCATTGGAGTTGGGGGAGTCTTAGTGTTTGGCGGCTATGGCGTACAGGGTACAGGAACAGACGGGATTAACAATAACAACCCTGTTATCACAGTCAACACTACGGCGGCAATGACGGTTGCTATAGGGGCTAATTTTAGCGTTGCTAATGCCAGTCACGTCATTAGCAGCCACGGTGGAGAAATAAAATTATCATGATGTACGCTCAAATAAACACATTGAATCGCATTATTTCGCTGTGTGGCGAACAAACAGACGGGTTAATTCCTGTTGATAATCTTGATGTGATTCAATCGCCACAAAACTATAAATTTGCCGATGGTGACTTTGTTTTAGATGCTTCTCCTAGTGCGTACCACACTCTTGATGCTAACGGTAACTGGTACTTAAACAACGAGATATTGCAAAGCACGAAAGAAGCGATGTGGCAATACATTAAACACATGAGAGATACACGATTAAATAGTGGATTTTTATGTGCTGGTAAGTTTTGGCATAGTGATAATGAGTCCCGTATTAAATACTTAGGCTTACTTATGCTAGGCGCAAATATGCCTAATACAATTTACTGGAAAACAATGGACGGTAGCTTTGTGCAAATGACCCCTACGTTGGCACAACAAATTTTCGTGACGGCAGCAGCTTGGGATACAGCAACTTTTGTTAATGCAGAAACGCATAAAACAGCCATGCAAGCGAGTAGCGACCCTATTAATTATAACTTCACAACTAACTGGCCTCCTATTTTCGGAGAGTAATCATGGCAAAAGTTTATGCAGTTTATAGTCGTGTTGATAAGTCGCTATTTTCTCACGCGATAAGATGGCGGATTACTCCGAAGGGTGAAAAGCTATTCCCTTACAGTCATGTAGGGTTAATTCTTGAGCCAGATAAAAAACTAATCACACTTGATTCACTGGTTACTGAATCAAGTGTTAAAGGTAAGGGCGTGCATTTTTCTACGCTAAAGAGCTTTATGAGTCATGCAAGTGCTTATTTGGTGACTGAGCTTCACGAAGATACTGATCGCTTTGATGACCTTCTAAATCTTGCCAAACGCTACGAAGGGACTAAATACGACTTAAAAGGGGCGGTTGGTTTAGGTGTTGGCGAGAATTGGCAGGAGGATGATGCGTTTTGGTGTTCGGAGTGGTTTGCTTTTAAAATGAAGAAAATCGCTATGTCATTTATGAGAAATGACATCGAGCATCGTATTGATCCTCGACATTGTTTTTTATGGCCGCAAACGCCAATCACCTTGAGTTTTTAATAGCCGCCTTCGGGCGGTTTTTCAGTGGTTTTTTATCGCATTTACGATAGAATTACGACAAACCATTATAAGTTATTGATTTATAACAATTGCAACTGCCCTCCGAAGGCAGGGGTCGTGGGTTCGAATCCCGCTGGGCGCGCCAATAAAATCAAGGGTTTCAAGCAATACCAACACTTCTAAATCTAATCTTGTCGTAAATTTGTCGTTAATCCTCTTTTTAAAAGAAGGTTAATGCAGTAAATTGTCGAACCGTTTACGACAAAATTACGACAACATGAAATTACCAAAACCAAGAAAGCGTGGCGACTCATGGCTTATTGAGTTTATGCTCAACGGTCATCGTTACTCTGCAACACGAGATACACAATTAGAAGCTAAAGATTGGGCAATGCGCGAAATTGTCAGATTAAAAGACGATGCAAAGCGAACTAGCGCGGGTGAGCTACCAAGCCACACTTTAAAAGAATTATGTAGCGTTTATCTACTAAAAGTCACAAAGCATAAAAAAGGCCATGACTCAGAAAGTAAACGCATTAACGCGCTATTAACCAATTACCCAAAACTGGCTAATAAAACACTAGAAACTATCGCCCCAAAAGATATTATTTTTTGGAAAAACGACAGGCTCAAATTAGTAGCAGACAGCACAGTTAAGCGCGAATTAAACTTGCTATCGTCAATTTTTAGCTACGGCATTAAAGAAATGCTTTGGCTGCACAATAATCCAGTATCTAAAGTTACCAAGCCAAGCGAAGCAAAACCGCGATGCAGGCGCATATCTCAAGATGAAATAGCAGTGATATTAAATGCCTGCGGTTATATAAAAGGCGAGATACCCACTACTCAACGTCATTTTGTCGCATGGTGTTTCTTGTTTGCGATTGAGACAGCGATGAGGGCAGGCGAGATACTTAGTCTAAAGTGGGTGAATGTGTACAATGACTTTGTTGTGTTGCCTGATACGAAAAATGGCTCTAAAAGAGAAGTGCCGTTGTTACCATCAGCCATAGAATTAATAGGATTGGTGAAGGGAATAGATAAAGCGCAAGTCATGCCGCTATCTAGCGACAGTCTGAAGAAGATATTTAAGCGGGTTATTGATAGTGTTGCTATTGAAAATATGACTTTTCACGACACGCGACATGAAGCGACAACGCGACTAGCTCAATTGCTTGACGTGAAAGATTTGAGCAAGGTAACGGGTCATAAAGATATTAACGTACTTGTTAATACCTACTATAACCCGACTGCAAGTGAATTGGCGGCAAAAATGAGAAGAAAAGCGGGGTAGTCATGCAGCTTTGCGCGGCCTCCCTGTTTTTTGCGCTTTAGTCATGCGTTCTATGGCTTCGCGTTCAAATTTTAAGTGCTTACCGACACCTATATTTTTAGGCATTTTACCCGCTAAGTGCCATTCTCTAATTGTAAAAACAGACACATCTAACATTAATGCAGCTTCTCCTGTTGAGACAACATTACTCTTAGTGCCTGTTAGTTGTTCAAGCTGAGAAAGTGCATTTGTTAAAAGTTTTTCATTGTCTGCTTGCTGTTCTTTTAAAGAGCTTACTTCATGCAGCAAAGCCTTTAAAATTGTATTTAGTTCATCGCTCACTTTTCAACTCCCAATAAAAAACCGCCCGAAGGCGGCTATGAATAATTCCATGAATAAAAAACTACGAAAATTACAGAAAATTAAGACATCATTTGCAAAATATTCGACTTATTCATTGCCTCACGACACATATCAGCCATCGCTTTATTAGCAGTAGCTTTTTCGTAGTGGCAATTTCCCAAGTGATGACGCTCATAATCTGAAAACTTTGCCGCGCATTTCATAAGGGCATCTTCTAATACCGCTATAAACTGTTTTTCGGCTTCAGTAATATTTTTCTGTGCCTGCATGATTTTACAATCAGCATCTTCAACGCCAAAAATCTTCAATATCGCAAAAGCCAACTGCTGCTGGTGAGAATTGCTTGTGTAGCGATAGTTGTAGTTGATTTGCACAAAATCAAATGGTTCTTTTTCCCCTTCATGCTGAGTTTTGATATGCACAACGCCGTCAAAGCCTTTTTCAGCCCACACTTTTGTTGGCATGATTTTTACCACCGTTGCTTTTTGTACTGTATCCATTCCCGATCCCCGTTTAAACTTCTAACACCATCAAATCATTAAGCACCTGCTTGTAAACGGCACGTAATTCATCATCAAGACCATAATCATCGGCTTTTGCGCGATACCGCTTTATCAGTTTTTGATTATCGGTATTGATATGCTCAACCACGCGCCAATCTCTCGCACTTAGCGTCCAGCTTGCCGTTTCTTCATAAAACCGCCAAATGCCACCAACATTTTTAAGCTCATTAAAAACAACCACCTCATGCCCGATAAATATAATTTTCAGCCGTGCGATATGACCATCTTCTGCGCCCTCGATCACGTCACCAACAACAAACCCGCGCTTTTCGCAGATCAGCGCATTGTCCGATTTAGCCATATTTACCTCTTTTTTGACAATAAAAAACCCTCAGTTGAGGGTAGGTGTTTGCGAATTAGCTTTTTAGGCATTTTGCCTTACTGCCTTGGCGTTATCAGGCCGCCACGTTATAGCTTTTCTTAATAACGCCTTTCTCGCTACTGCCAACAACACACGCATTAACCCATACGTTACCAGTATCAAGCCGTCTAATATGGCCGCGCCGCAAGTGTTGTCTTGGGCTTTCATGTGTGCCTGTTCGCGTACCAGTGCCTTGTTTTGCATTTACTTTAATCGTCAATATGCGTTCTTCATAAAGCGGTAACTTGCCTTTATTAACGCGCCTTGCGTTTAATGCGGCATCGTATTTTTGAATAATGGTTTGCTCTACGTTTTTACAGGTTAGGGCTTCTATCAGTTCAAGAACTGTAGTTATCACCAACTCTCTAAAAAATTCAAGACCTAAGCCTTTTGTTGGGTTAGCCATCTCATCTATTTCATTAACAAAAGAAAACGACAACCCATTAAACGCTGGCTCTGTTTCAAAGTAAAACTTAAAACAACCATCTTCTTTTTTAACGTAACTTGAAAAATCTAATGGGATTCTCACAAAAAATGGAAACGGTATCCATTTCGTAATTAACTTGTTTTTTATATATGCGCCAACAGTAAAGAAATCATTAGTTTTCTTGTTGTTCTTGCAGACAGAATCATTCATGCAAACAATAAGCAGCTTGCTAACACCATAATCAACAGATATAGAAATTTTATCGTAAGGCAGATGTATTTTTGTGCCAATAATCCCCTTAAAGCCATCATCGAATATATAAGGGTCATTTATTGAGAAGTTAACAGAATCATTAAGTGCAATATCAAAAAAACCAGCATCAGATAATGTTGATAAGCTGTCTTCATTAAATCTAAAAGACTGAATATAGTCATTTTCTTTTTTAACTTGCGCCGCATAGTTCTTTGCTTGCATAAATATCTCCAAGTTGCGCGTTACGATTTGTGTGAGGCATTAGCAATTAATGCAGTACATCATTCGTCCTGCTTCAGTCAGTTCGTAACCCTTAATTGTCACGCCATTAAAAACAATCTCTTTCTCCGCCAACAATAAATCATCGACCAATTTCTTGGCCGTTTTTGACTTAGTTTGCATCAAGTGTGGAATGTTTTTATTTAGTGCTGAATTAACTTCAGCCTCATACGCTTTTTCTAGCAAGTTGCGTTCTTTTGAGCTAACCATGATGCATTCCTCGCAATAAAAACCATCAACTTTTTTATTGAGCTATCAAGTCCAGTGCTTCAATTTTGGCTAGTGTCGATTCCTGCCAGCCATCAAGCCAATCACACTCAAGCGGAGTATATGGAGAGCCGTAACACTCACTCAAAATACAAAAAGCATTTCTATGCTTTAGCCAAACAGCTTCGACAACAGATGTTTGCCATTTAACCAATATGTGCCGATCCTTCGGCGCGGTATTCATCGCTTGCCATGCTTCTAAATCACCACTTTGTTTTACAACAGCAACAGGAATTGCAGGTCTTAAATCAATGCCTTCTAAACCCACGTCATCACCTCGACTGGTTGATAAATAAAAACTACTTACGGTAGTCACTCGGCATTTAGTATCTGCCACAGCATCACGCGCCACAGTCATCAGGTTCTAGCACTGGTACTGCAAACAGCATTACGCATTAGCTAGACATAACGTGTGGTGAGTCGTGATTTGGTAATAAAAAACCCACTGCTAGGAGTGGGTTTGGTTGAGAAACTAGGTTTACCCCCAAAAAGGGGAAAACTCAAATAGTGGTATTTATTGCATGGCGAAATCTATCACCCATATCAATCTGCATTTTCCCTTGTTCTTGAACCAGTAACGCATTTAGCTCATGCGGCAACTCCTTCATGTTGTTGCGCATAAATGCACGTTCAATAGCAAACACCCCATTTTTGAGCTTTGAACTTTCGATAGCCATGTCTTTTAATCGGCGTTGCGCTTCGGGAAAAAATACAACTGGCATATTGGCCGCAGGTAAGCCGCCAGATAGTTCACGCATCACACGCCATGCCCACCATTCAGCACTTTGTTTCAGATGAAAGGCATTGGCAATGCAATCAACCATGTACGATAGTTCTCGGTACTGTTTTGGACTAATAGGTTCAACAGATGGCTTAGGTGGTTGCGGTATCGTGTAGCTGCCAGTTTTGCGTATGCTTGGCAAGACTTCGGACGTTACCCACTTTTTGAACTTCTTGGCTTCGGGTTTGCGGCTTTTCAGAATGGCAGAATAAAGGCCGCTTTCGTTGATAACGGTCATTTGTTGATTGCCAGAGGGGGTACTCACATTGTGAGTACCCTTTTCATCGTCATCTAAAAAGCGAGTCATATTAGCAGCATCACGATATTCAAGTGCGGCTGCAACATCGCCAGCAACGAACCAAGGGTTACCGTCAATAACGATAACGCGAACATCAAAAGAGGGTTGGAATTGAAATACAGAAACGGCGGACGAATTTTGGCTAGAGTTAGTCATAATGACCTCGTGTTTAAACAGATTATAAACCTGCCCCAAACCGTCAAATTTGGGTGGCAGACTGAACAGGGTTGACGGACTGGTAAACACGAACCAGCAAGCCCGAAGGCTTCCCCATTCAGCCAACCATAACACGGGTGTAGCTGAACGATACGCAATAAAAAACCGCTTAACGCGGTATTTGCGTGTGTTTACTTATCAGGCCGTCAAACCTGCCTGCCCGATGTGGGGCATTGCAATCATCATAGTCATAAGTTTGTTTTCCGTCAATAAAACATTTACCCACTCGCAAGAATGGATAAAGGTCTTAGCCCTCAAAAGAGGGCATGGACTGCTACATAACCGCGTCTTTCAATCCTTTACCTGCTTTGAATTGCGGTGTTTTACTCGCAGCAATAGGGATTGTTTCACCAGTCTTAGGGTTACGCCCAGTGCGTGCGGCTCTATCCTTAACGCTAAAAGAGCCAAAGCCAACAAGGGTTACATCTTCACCACGCGCTAAGGCATTGGTGATATTGGCTGTTACCGCATCAAGCAACTTGGCGGCTTTCTCTTGTGAGACTTCAACATCTTCGGCAATTGCTTTAACTAAATCTGACTTGTTCATGGTTTTTCTCTTGTGGTTAATCATCGTTGTCGTATGCACCATCGTCCTCGAACGGTTCATCGTCGAAGGGGTCAGGGCGGTATTCATCTTCATGGCGGTGAATCAATTACGAACATCTCCGTTGTTAGGCTTGGGTTAATGCCTTACGCAAGTAAGGGTCTAGGTCGGTTTGCTTTAACAGCCATTGCTTGTAATCAATTGGCAGTAACTCAATTTTTTGACCGTTATGCTTGCCAAAGGTAATGATCTTTGGAATACGTGCCATTTCCGAAAACTGGTACAGCTCCTCAAAATTCGTTGCCTTGGTCAATGGCAACAACAATTCAAGCAACCGTAACGTCATCCACACATCATCTAAGGCTGAATGTGCGCTTGTGGCGTTTGCCCGTGCAAAGTCATAATCTAGCGCGTACAGCATGGCCGTGAGCTTGTGTGAGTCAATCTCAGGGAACAAATAACGCGCCATAGCCAGTGTACAAATGCGCTTAGGCTCAGGTTGCACGCCGCACGATTGAATGATCTGCCAATCAAAATCAATATTATGGCCAATCATGTATTCAACGCTTTCGGGGAGTGCGAACGTGGTGTAAGGCTCGCAATCAATCACATCGCTATTAGTAATGTGGTGCGTGGCCATTGCGCCAAATTCAATCGGCTGCATAGGGTTAAACAGTTGACGATATTCAAAAACAATATCAAACCCGCGAATAATCATCGGGTGAGTTAGCAGTCTTGATACATCAATATAAGCCACCTCAACAGGGCGTGCGTTTTTTAGCCCTGTTGTTTCAGTGTCCAAAATAATCACGCGCATAAAAACTCCAAAACCACGCACTAGGCGGCGTGGTCTGAATGAGTGGTGTAGTTGATTTCGTCGGATCGGTTGTAAAATGCGGTATTAAATACGGCGTTTTGTGCCTCAGTAATAACCCCAGTAAACGACTCAACATCTAACTTCCAAACATCACTCAACTCCTCAGTAGTGGTTGCTGATTTGATTTTAGCCAAAACAACATCAACATCTTCTTGAGTCATTGGTGTGACTTCATTTCTGCGTTTTTGGTAAGCCCGATTAAGCGTTTCACGGTCTTTGTCAGAAATATCTTTAGGAACGGCTGACACAGCGGCTTTTAACACCTCCATATTAACGGCGTTGGTAATCGACTTGATTAGAGCTATAACATCGACTTTCTTAGGCTCTGCTACTGGCACTGGCTGTTGCTCGGTCGGGTCTGTGACAGGAGCTAACGGCAAAGTGCTACTAGCCTCTTTATCAAGAAAACGACCTTCTTCTTTGCTATACACAACTGGCAATGCCTTTGCCGCCTGTGAAAATGCCGTTCTCATTTGAGCGATGTACGGGTGATCGGCATTGACGTTGTAAATAAGCTCGTTTAGAGCCTGTGCGTTTTCACATAACAGACAGTCATTTTTCCAGTTTTGCAGGTCATCAAGGTGCTTGGCTTCTTCGACCTGAGCTTCGGTTAGGCTGTTGATGTGGTCTTTTCCTTGTTGAATCAAATTGCCCAAAAAGCTAGGCTCATTTACAAGGTCAGGCAGGGCAACATCACCTAAACCGCCTGAGTTTTTTGCGTGGTAGGCGGTAGATGGTGAGAAGTTCAACATCCGTACTTGTTTGCCTTGTTCGCCTGATACATTTGTCAAATAGGCCATTAAATCAGCTTGGCGATACAGTTCGTTTTTGTTCTTTCCGCCAACATCGGGACGGAAAATAATGTCATCACCTTTTTTATCTTCGGCGGCATGAGCCAGAATAATCACGTCTTTGCCATAACTGCGAATACGAGTGATCCAGTTTTTGAATAACTCATTAGCGATGCCTTGAGCCTTGAGCTTTAACGAGCCGTCATTTTGACGATTGGCTTTGTTTTCAGCCAAGTGCGTTTTAATCATGTCCAGCGCACGGCCAGCGGTATCAATGACGATAGATTGATAGCTTTCAACATCACAGGCTTCAATATTGGCAACATCAAGCCAATGCTCAACAGGGACGGTAGCCCCACGGCGTAATTTACCGCTACGATGTGCGCCTGCATCAAAGTCGAACAGAATCGGGTTTTTCGCGGTGTAGGCGAGGGACGTTTTACCAATGCCGGGGTCTGCATAAATGTATGCCACCAAGCAGTTGACGCGCATGGTTTGCGCTGCGCTAACGACGCTTTTTAACGCCATGATTTTTCTCCAATTTGCTTTTCAGTTTGGGCAACGAGTTTTTTAATTTGCTCGGTGCGTTGTTTTTCGGCTTGCTTGCCGCGCCATTGCGGAACATAAGGTGCGGCTTGTTGTTGCTGACTCATAACCACCTCACTTAATCTCACACGTTTCGTTTGGGTTCATCTTGTGAGCATTGGCGCACTTTCTGTTGTATTCTTCATTTCCACCAACACCAAACGCACCCACTAAGATCACCCAAAACACCAATAAAACTAACCAATTTGGCATTACTGGCACTCCAATTCATACATGGCACGGCATACCCACTCATTAGCCACCTGCGATTCAACAGCCTGCAATTCCTGAGCTAACAGGGCTTGTTTAGCCATCATTGCCGCAAAACGCTTACGCTGCAAAAACGCGCGAATTTCTTCAAACGCAAGAATCACCAACAGCACTAGAATTAATAATTCCATTTCATCACCTCTTGTTGTTTTGACACTAAAAACAGCTAATGACTGCCAAGGAATGCCAATCCTTGTGAGTGTTTGCAGCTACACCAACTCCTGTTAGTTGCTAACTACATGCGCCTTACCGCATTTAATTGGGCAACAGTCATTAGCTGTTTTTAGTTTCATCAACCCTGCAAGATAGTTTTTTGTCGCTAGTACCATTTCTATCTCCGACCTGTTCGCTGTGATTGCAGCTAGTCGCCAAGGGTCACATCGCATAGCCTGTGAGAGCGTGAACTGTGTCTTTCTTAATGCCCTAAGCCCCAAAAGAGGGGCTGTTTAACGCTATTGAAGTGATTAGCGGCGGCGTGGTGGTAAGCCACAAGCAGCACGAAATTCGTCATCGTCTTGCGCCGAACGGTTTGCGCGGTGTGCGTATTCAGAGTCTTTTTCTGATTGAATAGCGGCTTGTTTTTCGGCATGCTGTTGACTGATAACAGCGTTTCTTGTGGCTTGGTTTGTGTAGCGGCTAATGTGCATTTTGTGTTGCTCCATACGGGTTGGTATGGATTAAATATAAGTTATCTTACTTTTTAATGCAAGATAACTTAGTAAGATAACTTATTGTTTGCTTAAAATTTAATCAATTGAAGTTTAGGGTAAAGAACTTTATTTAATGAGGGGTGCTAATGAGGGGAGTAGCGGCGTTATGGGGTATGTTCCACGGCTTACGGGGTATGCTTTTTTGGCAGAAGGAATATTGCAGGTGTAAAAAAGCCCTCACTGGGAGGGCTTTGGGTTAATGGCTGGTTCAGGAATCAAGCCAACTCCGCCGCCGCTTCATAAATTTTTTGCTTATCATCCGTCACTACAACATTGACTGGGTAGCCATTCTTTTTCATTTGATTGATAGCGTATAAAGAACTGTCTATCTCGTTATCAATTTGCGCGTTAAGTGCTTCACTAAATCCAGCGTCAACCGACGGCCTGTAAATAAAAATGCCACTTTTTGAACGCTTGCCTAGCATTTCACACGCATTACGCACGTTTAGGCAGCCGTGTGCAATATGGTAGCCGCGATGCGTAGGGTCTTTATAGGCTGCCGATACTATTGTGCCAAAGCAAGAAGGGGCTTCATCTTGCAGATTGCCGTTGCTGTTCCAAATAGGCAGGTCAATATAAATCCCGTTTGAGCCTGTGGCATCACGAATATATACAGGGGTGTCGCGGTAAATACGCTCATACACGCTTGGCATTTCTTTTTTAAGTCGGCCAAAAATTGTTTGTCTTAGTTTGGAGGTATGCAAGGAGTCCTTGTCTTTTAAGACGGTATTATCCTCATCAATACACTGCAAGTTCACCATGGTGTTGTACAGTGAGTCGATGATGTCGGCGATGCTGTTGCCTGAGGCATAAGCGGTATCGGTAAACAAAATATGGGGTGACGACGGTGTTGCAAAATCATTTTGATAAAAGCGTTTTTTAATGGTGTTGAGCAAAAAATTAAAATTATCCAGTCCTTTGTAGCCAAATAAACACTGGAACGGGCGTGCATCGGGAATGAGGCGATGATGAATTTGCCCTGTATTATCAATCATTGCGACACCGACGTTAAACAATTCGCCTGTGACTAAATCGGGAATGAGTCGTAAGGTAAACCATTGTCCACTCACCAAAGGTAAATCAGACGCATCATCAAACAACGCACTAAAGGCTAAATCAGGTGTTGATACCGTTGGCGAATGAGACATGAGACCGCTCCTGTGCGCTGCTGCAAAAAGTCGTAAAAAGCTTGTTGTTCTTGTGGCTCTTTAATAAACGATTGTATCCAGTATAGCAATTCATTCTCAATATGATTCGTGCTTGTTGCGTGTTGATCAGCACAAAACAGTGTGTGGTGAATATTTTTTTTAGTGGGTTGATGCAGCCAAATATGTTCAGAAAGTCGGTTGCGATAGAGTTTGTCCGCGTCAAGCATTCCTACCGTCCAGCGTTCGCTTTTATCACAGACAAGACGGCCATTATCAATGGCGGCGTAAGTATGCTTTTTGATGCGTAATAAGTTGTTGATGTGGCGGTCGGTGTGGGCAATATTTTCGTCTAATGCAATGGTTTTTGGTAAATCAGGCCATGCGGCAATGTCGTCACAAACATCTTGCGAGCTTTCTGTTATATATATTCCTGCACTTTTTCCATCGAGTCGCGTGGTGCAAAACACTGGATAATATGTATAGGATAGTAACCAATGGCTTTCACCCAATTGAGCAGACAGTTCTTTGTACATAGCATGGATTGGAATTTGAGCAATAAAGGCATGGATTGGTTGAGGTACGCCTAGCGCATGAGCAAACAAATAGCCTATGATTTCGTTAATAAGGCCACGTTCTCCTTCATTAAGTGGGTAAATTTTGCAATAGGCTGTCACAGGTTTGGCAAGGTTTGGGTGGCTAAATGTCGCTACAAATACAGGATTAAGATTCTGAACCTTGGGATCTGCCCAACCAATAAATGAGCCAAAACAACGGGCATTAAGCGTGGAAATAATCCGTTCAGTCGTCATTAAATAATTCCTTATATGCGGTTATTTTGTTTTTAATGTTCACGCTCGTAGCTCCTTTTATTTAAAACACTCATAAATAGCCGAGCCAATACCAGCGATAACCATTGCTATCACTATATGTTTCATGTGTTTTTCGATGAATTTGTCGCTGTAGATGTACATAGAAACGTCCTTGTTTTCAAATAAAGTTTTTACGTCAAATCTAACGACGCGCTCACCACCGTTCCAATAATGACAGTTCCCTCGGTGATTGGAATAATTTGATACTGTGAGTTAAACGGTCTTAAATAGCTTCTATCGCCGTCAATCACCAACTCTTTAACGGTGGCTTTGTCACTATCCGACAAACGAGCGACCACAATACTTCTATGTCTTGCCTGCTTCTCAGGATCAACAACAACAATCATACCCTCACTGAGCGAGCGTCTTTCCGATGTGTTGGCCATTGAGTCGCCCACAACTCGCAGTGCAAACGCATAGCGACTATTGGCCTGTAGTGTAGGTATCCATTCGCTAATATCAGACTCATCAAACCCCGTCTTAATATCCGTCCATGCACCTGCTTGCACTTCATTTATCACTGGCACAAGTCCTTTTAGGCGTGGTGCTGCTTCTACGTTTTCGTGTATGTCGTTGGGTGAGCCTTTTCCGCTCATCAAATAGTCAGGAGTACAACTTAAAACTTGAGAAAGCTTGAGAAGGTTATCTCCTTTTGGCGATGTTTGATTATTTTCCCACTGGGTAATAGTTGGACTAGAGACACCGATTTTTCGTGCCACCTCAGCCTGAGTCATTTTATGTTTTTTGCGTAGTTCACGGACACGCTCGCCGATTTCGAATGTATTCATATAAGTTATCTTACATCTTGTCTAAGTAAGTTTTCTGTGTAAAAATACAGTAAGAAAACTTATTATTGACGGGTCTACAAAATGACTAAACAAGAAGCCTACGAACTGCTTAATTGCAACGGGGCAGAGCTAGCTGAAAAACTTGGCATTACGCCAACTGCCGTTTATTTGTGGCCAGACGAAGCCATTCCTGTTGGTCGCGCATATCAAATTAAAGACTTGGCAAACGGCAAAGAGCCTCTGCGAGTAAAAAAACAAGCCGCCTAACGGAATTAAGAAAATGTCAGACAAACCATTTGAAAAGAAAACCACCGAAATAAAAGTGCATGTTGGTGAAACGCTCAAGGCTGACCTTATGGCACTTGCATTTGATGATGGATTTGAAGATTTAAGCCCGTTCATTAGAAAAATCCTCCGTATGTATGCCTATAAGGGTAGCCCAACTAAAGAGCAAAAGGCGCAAATGGTGAGGGATGATTAGTGGCGGTTAGGGTCTTTACGGTTTGAGTGTAGAACAATCAATAAATAGGAATGCCTCCATGAGTCACATGACCATAGAACACTTTTTACAAGGCGCGGCAATTTACGCCGTGATAGCGATTTTGTTGTTGGCTTGGATTTTTCGCATCGGCGGAAAAATCAAAAAGGATGATGATGATTTTGGCGGCATGGCTTAACGAATCAACCTTAGTGTTCGGGCGGTAATGACACTTTTCTTGCTATGAGGCCGAATAACTAGCAAGCGTCACTCTAAAGACGTAGCGACGGGAAGCATATCCGATGGTTTTAGAGAGATGCCGAGTGACTGACGTAAACAGTCAACAACCGACTTGATTTTGCTTGCCTTTGGGAGTCCTCGATCGAGGCCGAGACGCTAGTAGAGTCAAGTCGGTTGTTGTGGTGGTCAACACGGTAGCCTTGGATTGAGCCAGTACCCGCAAAACTGCGCGGATAAACCGAGCAATTTGACATGCGCCGTCCGATGTAAGCCGTAACAACGTAGGAATGTTGGCCGTACTTTTCTGTAGCTGGCGACCAACAGGGATGTGATTTTAATTTGGTGGATTTACACCGTTTTAATTCCGTCGAATTCGATGGAATTAGAAATAACAGGCAGCAAAAAGCCCGATTCGCAGTCGGGCTTTAGGTGAAGCAAAACACATAACAAGTGAGGTCATTATATGTCCAGCTTTGAAAAAAATCAAATCGCATTAACGGTTAATGCAAATGCTCAAGCAATGAGTAGTCGTGACTTGTTGGATTTAATCAATTCAGCACGCTTACAAAATGGTGAGCCTGAGATACGCCTAAACAAATTCAATGAAAAAATTGAAGATGAGCTAGAGGGCGATTACTACACTAAAAGTGTAGTGCAAAATTCAAACAATACTGAGTCTGTTATTTATCAACTGACTAAAGACCAGTGCTTGTTAATTTCAATGCGCGAATCAAAATCAGTTCGCCGCACAGTGCTTGCTAAATTAAATGCCATCCCTCAAACCCTACCCGAAGCCTTGCGCCTTGCCGCTGACTTAGCTGAACAAAAAGCGGTGCTAGAAGCCAAAGTTCAAGCTGATGCGCCCAAGGTTCAATTTCACGATCAAGTCACTGAGGCTATCAACTGCCAAACAGTAGAAGAAGTCGCCAAAGTTTTAGGCACTGGAAAAATAAGAATGTTTCGCTGGTTGCGTCAAGAAGGCTTTTTAATGAGTGACAACAATCCGTATCAGTCTTATTTGGATCGTGGCTACTTCAAAGTCATTGAAGCGCAATATAACGATAAAAAGCACGGTGACAGCCACACCTACACCAAAACACTGATTACAGGCAAAGGACTGACTTTCTTTCAAAAGCGTTTTGTTGCTGAGGTGGCGTAATGTGTACCACTAAAAAAGTGACACCTAAGCCGACTATCCAATACGATTTTTCAGGCAACCAAGCCAATGTCTTGAGTGTGGCAATCAATTTGCCATTACAACATCGCGTGTCTTTTTTGGCCGAACAAATGAGTCCAGAAAATTTACTGTTGGCATTTGCTAACTTTATTGGCATGGCGAATAGTGTATCTGAGAACACGTTTTTAGCAGTTGAGCAAATACTGGTTGAATGTGGTGTGACTCATCCCGATCGCTTATCTGGCGCAAATTTGCCAACGCTGACAGGTGCGTTAAATGGCTATGAGTTAAGCCAAGGCATTAGTCAAAAGCGCACATGTAAAGGTTGTGCTTATCGCAAAGGCACGCCTGCCAATCAATCACTCATTACAACAACCGATGCCAGTTATTGCATTGATAGCTATGAAGACTTTCATTGTCACGAAAAGCTAGATGATAACGGCCAGCCAGTGAAGTTGTGCGCTGGTCATGTGCAGCACAAAAAGCATGATGAAGCCGCAATCAAAAAGGCAATTTTGGCTATTCGGAGTGAAGTATGAAATTCACCCTCAGTAAACCATGTGCTAATTGCCCATTCCGTACCGACAAGCCAGAGCAAGAGGGATGGCTTGGTGGGGAACGCGCTCAAGAAATTGCCGACGATATTTGCAATGGCGACAAGACATTTTCGTGTCACAAAACCATAAAGCATGATGAGGAAGGTCAACCAGTTTCTAGTATGAATGACATTCATTGTGCGGGTGCGCTCATCATGCTCGAAAAAATGGGTATGACGAATGAAAACAACATGCTGCGTATTGCACAACGCCTTCGTATTTATGACGTATCAACACTCGATATGGATTCGCCGATTTTTGGTGATGAAAGTGCCTTTGTTGATTGGCATGAAGGAGGTGTCACATGAGAATTCATCGTAAACGAACACCAAAATTATTAGATGTCAGTAATCCACCCGCATCTAACAACTGTGGCGACTGTGAATACTCATTCGAGCATTTGCACGGTTACAACAGCTACGTGTGTGACATTGATGCCGAGCCAATCCAATTAAACAAAGAGCGCGCTGACTGTCCACGTCGTCGTATCCCTATGCAGGAGGCAGCGTAATGGAAACTTGTGTATCCGATAAAGCGTCAAAAGTAGAACAGGAAAGCCTAGCGCACACTTTAGCCCTACGCAAATTGAACGCCCCAACATTCGAGTCATTCAAAGAGTGTGTCGAATGCGGTATCGAAATCCCACTTGCCCGCCGTCAATTTGCCAAAGGCATTACTCGTTGTGTCGATTGCCAAGGGATTGTTGAGCATAAGGGAGGGCGCAAGTAATGAGTACGCAATCATACCCGTGGTTCAGATTTGCCCATGTTGAATATTTATTAAATCCAGTCATCACAGGTTTATCGTTAGCGGCACAAGGGGCAAACACACGTTTAATGGCCTATGCCGCCCGTGAACTACCATTCGGCACTTTGCCAAACAATGAAAAAGACTTGATAACCATGAGTGGTGCTAAGTCTGTTAAAGAGTATCAAAAAATACTTAGCGAGCTAATGGATAGAGTTTGGTTTGTTGGTGATGATCGTCTGTTTTGCCCGTTGATGAATGTTGAGTCTGTGCCCGTTGCTCAAGAATCTAAGCAAGACAGCGAAGATGATAAAAAAGGCATGACCAATGCCGAGCGTCAAGCCGCTTATCGTGCTCGTATAAAAGCTGAAGAAGAAGCATTGCGTAACGCTCAAGAAAATAACGAAGTAACGGACAGTAACGTAACGCGTAACAACGAAGTAACGGAGCGTAACGGATGTAGTAACGGCAGCGTTACGGAGCGTAACGTAACGAGTAACGCTGCCGTTACGGACAGTAACGTAACGCACCGTAACGAAATGGGGGGTAGGGGGGAAGATTTAGATTCAGAATTAAAACAAGATTTAGAATTAAAACAAGAGGTTAAAAACTCTCTATCTCCTAGCGCGAACGAAAAAAAATCAACCCGCTCTCAAAACTTTTTTGACGACGAGTTAAAACCGAATTTAAAAATGTTGAACGATAAATTTATTGGTGAAGTCGTAGTAACACAAGCACTTATCGACTCTCAATTATTTGTATTCAATGCTCACTACGAAACTCAGCAACTTACTGATAACCAGCGTTTAGCAAAATGGGTGTCGTGGATTAAGCGGAAGATAGTCGATGAAAAGATTTCGGCTAATAAGTCGCAAAAAATCACTAGGCCACCCAAGGAAAAAATATTCGGCAATGTGAACGATGATTTCCCTATTGTTAACCATCGCATGTTAACCCCCGAAGAGATTGCAGCTAACAAGGAGAAATTAAATGACCTCCCATTCTAAAATCTTTTTGGGTGAAATCAAAAAAGACAATTGCCAAAAACACGGCAGGTATTACGAAAACCGTTTGTTGTTTGGCCGCTGGACTGGATGCCCTGATTGCAACATCGAGCTGGTTGCTGAGTTGGATAAAAAACGTGAAGCCGAAGAACTTGAAAAGCGTAGAGCTAAGATACTTGTATCTGCATACATTCCTGAGATGTTTGTTAATGCAGGGTTTAAAAACTATGAGGCTGAATCTAATGGCAAGTCGTTCGCACTAAACAACGTCCGTGATTATGTTAGTAGACTTAAAATTGATTTAAAAACAGCAGGCAACCTTGTCATGACTGGTCACACGGGGAACGGGAAAACTCACCTTGCGGCGGCTGTATTACGAGTTATGGCGCACTCAATGCGTCGAGTCCGTTACGTTACATCAGCTCAGATGATTAGCGAGTGCTTCGCTACTTGGGACGACAAAAGCAAGACCATTGAACAAGTGGTGACCCATTACGCCAGTTATGACGTGTTGCTGATTGATGAGGTCGGTCTAAACGATTGCACCACGGAAAAGGCACAGTCGTATCTCACGCAAATCATTGATGCCCGTTATCTCGCTAAACGACCAACAATTACAACATCAAATCTCTTTGAAGATAAATTTCATAAGTTGCTTGGCGACCGTTCGTTTGATCGCCTTTGTGAAAACAGCCTTGTGATTCGGTTTGATTGGGAAAGCTATCGTCAGCAGTCAAGACGGAGTGGAGTATGAAATACGGCTCTGTATGTTCAGGCATCGAAGCTGCAACCGTGGCATGGCATAAAATTGGCTTGGCCCCTGCGTGGTTTTCTGAGATTGAACCATTTCCATGTTCGGTATTGGCACATCACTATCCCCATGTGCCTAATTTGGGTGATATGACCAAAATTAAAAACCGTGTGCTTAACCAATCGGTCGTAGCCCCCGATGTTTTAGTTGGCGGAACCCCGTGTCAATCATTTTCAGTGGCAGGTTTACGCGAAGGCTTAGACGAGAGCCGTGGCCAGTTAACTTTAGAGTTTGTGAGATTAGCTAATGCAATTGACTTTATTCGCGCAAGAAAAGGCCAACCCCCCTCAATCATCGTGTGGGAAAACGTACACGGTGTCCTCAGCTCCAAAGACAACGCGTTCGGCTGCTTTTTGGCTGGGCTTGCAGGGGAAGATAACGAACTACACCCGTCAGGGAAAAAATGGACGAACAGTGGTTGTGTGTTTGGACCCGAAAGAACAATCGCATGGCGAACACTTGATGCTCAATATTTCGGACTGGCCCAACGACGCAAGCGTGTGTTCGTTATCGCAAGTGCTAGAAAAGACATTGATTGCACCAAAATTCTTTTTGAGCGCGACAGCGTGCGTAGGGATACTCCGCCGTGCAGACAGTCGCAACAAGACCTTGCCGCCACAATTGAAGCAAGCCTTGGAAGGAGTCGCGGCGCAGGAACGCCCATAGGTGGTTTGATTTCTTCTAAACAGTGGCCCACTGATATTACTGCAACATTAAATGCTGCCTTTGGTTCAAAGCTTGGATTAGAGAATCAGCATATAGATGGTGGCGCATCTCTTTTTGTGCCTGCGATCATCACTTTAACGAGCAAACAACAGTCATTAAATACAGGTAACGATATTGCACTAACGGTATGTGCCAATGACTATAAAGAGCCACAAGTCGTTTGTTTCCACCCAACACAAGACCCGATTAGTAGTGTCGATGGTTTAAGTCATAGCCTTGGTTGCGGTTCATCAAATGGCCAAGCCAGTGTTGCCGTAGCTTACTCGTTTGATAGTTTGGCAAGTAACTCTATGAAGTCTGCTAATCCCCATAGTGGATGCAGACAGGTTGATTTAAGTAAAACTATCGATACAGCAACTCCTTGCCCAAGTAAAAATCAAGGCGGATTAGCTCTTGTTCAATCAGTCACCTATGGCATACCTGCCAATTGGATCGGCCGCAAACCTGAGAATGGCGGTAATGCCACCGAGCCACCGATTGAACTATCACCGTGCCTGACAAAAACGGATGTTCATGCTGTTCAAACACAAATGCAAGTACGTCGTTTAACGCCGCGTGAGTGTGAACGGTTACAAGGCTTTCCTGACGATTACACTTTAATTCCGCACAAAGGCAAATCAGCCGCCGATAGCCCACGGTACAAAGCTTTGGGTAACTCAATGGCCGTGCCTGTGATGGCATGGATTGGTGAACGTATTCAGCAGGCGGTGAAAGCATGAAAAGCGTAATAGGTAATTGCGAGTTACTGCTTGGGGATTGTCTGCAGGTGATGCAGTCAGTTCCAGACAGCAGCATACATATGATCCTTTGTGATTTACCGTATGGCACAACTCAATGTAAGTGGGATGTAGTTATTCCGTTTGCTGCGCTTTGGGAGCATTACCGTCGAATCATCAAGCCCAATGGGGTGATTGTTTTAACAGCGGCTCAACCATTCACATCTCTCTTGATAGCAAGCAATTTAGCAATGTTCCGCTATGAGTGGATTTGGGAAAAGGGAAACGCTACAGGATTTTTAAACTCAAAAATACAGCCATTACGCGCACATGAAAATGTTTGTGTTTTTTATAGTCAGCAACCCACGTATCACCCACAAATCACAAGCGGCCATAAACGCGGTACCGCTCGCCGCTCGCCTATTGATTCTGAGTGTTACGGCAAAACATTAAAAAATACTGATTATGACTCTACCGATCGGTATCCACGCAGCGTGCAATTTTTCTCTAGCGATAAGCAAAAGGTAAATTTACACCCAACACAAAAGCCAGTTTCCTTGATGGAGTATTTGGTTCGCACATACACCAATGAGGGTGACTTGGTGATGGATAACTGCATGGGCAGCGGTACCGTGGCCGTGGCTTGCGTAAACACTAAGCGTAAATTCCTTGGCATCGAGAAAGACAAGAATTATTTCAACATGGCCTGCGAGCGAATTATTGAATCACAAATGCAAGAGAGGTTATTCGCATGACCCCTCTATTCACCAATACCCAAGAATTCATAGATTTTACCAACCACTGGACGGCCTGTGATTACTGCCATCCGCGCAACGAACGCTATTGTTCAGAGGGTAAACGCCTACATGCGCTGAATCAAAGCGGTATGACCTTAGTGAAGAAAGAACCCGTCGAAACAAATAACGGCTTTACCAATGTTATCCAAATGCCGAAAAGAAAGGCCAGTAAATGAAGTCAAGTTTTAGCGCGTCTTCATTTGGGCGTGGATTTGCTAAAGAGTTTGGTGAACCCAAGAAGGCAAATAAGTTCGGTAATACCAAAGTCAAAGTCAATGGTGTGACTTTTGATAGTGAAGGCGAGTACAGCCATTACTGCGCATTGAAACTACGGGAACGGACAGGACAGATACGCAACCTACGCCATCATGTGCTGTTTGAGTTAATTCCCTCGCAGGTCATTTGTGGAAAAAAAGTACAAGGATCAAGTTATGAAGCCGATTTTGTCTATGAGCAAGCACCTGACTGGATTCAGGTAATTGAAGATTACAAAGGCTATAAAACGCCTGAATACATCCTCAAACGTAAGCTAATGAAGTTCTTATTAAAGCTAGATGTTGTGGAGATAACCAAGTGCTAAGTCGCCAAAAGAAAGTTTTTATCAGCATATTCGTGATTGGAGTCATGACAACATCGTGTTCAACCATGCCAATAAATTGCACCAGTGTTGTGAAATTGAAATTAGAAGTGTGTCCTACTAAATAATGAGAAGGGGCGATTTTATGAGTCAAGGACAATTAGATTTAAACATAGAAGATCAGGCCGCACAGTGCGCGGAAGAGGCCGAGCTGCTGGCTCAAGAAATTGTTGCGGCCATTGTTGAGGAAAATAAAAAGCCACGTAAAGAGCCTACTGAGTTTGAAAAAATGGTGGCTGAACGCTTTGTAAAGGCGCGTAACTTAAATGGGCTAAAACCTCATGAAGCTGCTCTAAAAATGCGGATTAGAAATAAAAAGGTATTGTCGCAAATAGAAAATGCTCATCGCCTACCCACGAATAAAATGTTGGTGATCGCGGCTAATGCCTATGGGGTGAGTGCTGATTTTTTACTGGGGATGTCAGAGGATGATGACAGAAGCTCTAGTATTGCTACCCGTGCAGCAATTGATCGTCAGCTTGAGGCTAAATTCAATATCGTGAAAAAAGTGTTGGCAGATACTACCTATGACTATGCAAAAGCCGTCAATGATTTTACGGTGCGCGAAATGGTAAATGTCGTCGAAGAGGTATGCCTGAAGTTTAATCGGTTCTGTGAGTTGAATCCTATTTTTTTAGATATGCGTGCAGGCGCACCTGTTCAAGATTTAATGTTGACTCTCATGCCTTTGACGAGAAAGGTGAAGAACGATATTCAAAAAAGGGAAGGGCTAATTGATTTGCACAATCAACAGCTTGATAGCTTGGTGCAACGCCAGTTATTTGGAGCGATGAATGGCTAAGTCATACTCACCTGACGTTTGGAAGGCGATTAAGCGGTATTGGGAAAATAACCCTAAAGCCAGTTACAACGATGCGGCTAAATCAATAGGTACGGATGCCCCCAGTAAAGCCGCCGTTGCCAAGAGAGCGGTCGAAGAGCGTTGGTCAAAAAAGAGCAACCAAGATATTCAAAAACGTGCCGATATTGAAGGTGTTTTCCGTCAAGTTGACGATGAAGAAAGTTCGCAAGTTGACGCTCAAGTTGACGGTGTTGACGATGAGAATGACCGTCAAGTTGACGGTGAATCAGATAAGAAAAACCATGCTCAAAGCCTTGCTATCATTAACAATAAGGCGAAGCGTAAGGCTGATTTAAAGCAATCCCAAGTTGACGCTCAAGTTGACGGTTTAGCAGGTTTAATCGCGTCGAACGCCAAGTTGACGGATGAAGAGGTTGACGAAATATGTGCTGACTTTAGAGCGGGTATTTTACAAAAGCATCGAGGCGATTTTGACCAGATAGATGCGGTCGTTAATACGTGTGTTGGTCTGTTTAAAAAGGCGATGGATGCCATTGCCAGTGGGGGATACGCTAACGAAAACGATGTGATTGATGGTGATGGGTTTGTACATGTTAATTTAATGAATAATTTGAAGCTGGCAGACGCGACGATTAAATCGATGTTTAACGTAACGTTAATTAAAACGAATAAGCAAAATAATGAGCGCAAATCTTACGGCCTAGACACCTATGAAGAGCCTAACAGTGGGGGAGACTTGGCTAAAAAGGCATTGAGTCAGACAGGCATGGGTAATCACTATGAGCGGATTAGATTGGGTAAGCCTGATGAGAAGACGCTACTGAGGGATAGGTTGAAGGGGGCTATTTAAATGCGCAAAATAGTCATCGCGGTTGTGGTCAAACAAGCGTGAATTATGTGGGCGAGATCAAAAGAGAAACATCCACCTTTGCAAGAGATAACTTTTGTGGCTTTTTAGAGCAGTTTGAATCCTGATGACTTGGTACGTGCATGACATGTGGCTACGTGGTTAACACGATAAGCTGTATAGATCTTTGCAAATCTAATTCTATTAAAAAATGTACGGCAGTGCCTTGGAAATTAGGAGGAAACCATAGAGCAAAAGTTAGGTTATTGCGATTAGTAACAATTTGCTGCCACTGTAACAAGTTCTTGTTGTTCTTCACTTATGAAGCCAACAAATGAATAAGGAATAGCATAACGCCAATCATTCATTCGACAATCTACATCACGTTTTTGCAAGTCAACTCCATTGATAGCCGCTCCTCCCAATTTTTTATAATCAAGAAATGCTTCTTCTTTTACATTATTAAAACTGACAATAATACTTCTTGCAGCAGAATCATTATTATGTTCGGATTGTGTACTACTTTTTTGTTCTATTACTTGTTCATTTTGGGCATTCGTTACTTTCTCTAATGCATCAAGAAACACGTATACTGCAGCCATTTTCTTAAATGGTACTGACTCAAGAAATTCATTGCTTCTTCGTATTTGATTTTTCTGCTCTTCATTTTCATCAGAGAATCGACTTATACGATCTGAAGATTGAATGGCATAATCATTCCGTTGCTTATCTGGAAATCCAATATTTTCCTGAGCATTAATACTGTCACTTTTTGTACATTCATTACATTCTTTGCTGCATCCTGAAATAGCAAAAGCAATTATTAAAGCTAACAATCGCATTTTTACCTCCATACAATCTAACTGCAAAACTAACGGGTAACAACCCATAAAAAAATCAAAACGTGCAAGGTTGCCAAAAATATAAAAATGAGAAGTAATTGGCTGGGTTGGTATCCTGTTGAGTGCAAAGTCAGACGAGCACAACTCCAAAACCTAACAAACAAAAACTGTGCCATGAAAGCCTCATATTCCGATAATGCCTTAAAAATATCAAACCAACAACAATCATGTTTAGAGTTTTTTGACGAAATAAATTAAATGACCAAAACTCCAAACATTCATCATAAAAACAGCACATTGGCGATGGCTAAAGACCAAAAATTCAAGCAAAATGTCATCTTGACTGTTGACTAGCCACGTTTTGGCTAACAAACTAAAAAACTTACCTGATGACTGGGGTGTGTTCCTAATTGATTGCTGAGTTAGATGCGTAAAGGAGATGACAATGAAGAAAAGATATAGAAAACCCGTTGCTAAGGATAGCGAACTACTTGCCAAGTACGGGAAAGATGGCGGTGACGAAGATTTATTTTATTGCTACCCAGACAACGAATATGGCATGAAAAAAGATAGCAAAATGTTAATGATCGCATTTGAGCACACAAAAATTCTTGATGATAAAACATTACGGCAAGAGCTTGAATTGCGCGGCTATGATATTACGACACTGACTTTTTCGATAAAAAAGAAATCCGTCAAACTACCCGCATAAGTAGCAGGCACCCACTTACCATTTTCTTGTGCTCTTAATTCTATGCTTACCTTCATACTGCAAAACACTTTTAGAATAAAGTGATTTAGAAAAGTTATACATACCTACGCAAAATATACATATCCATAAAGAGTACCCAAATATGTAGTCAAAAATTGGAATTTTATATTTTGGTAACGGGGTAGGTAAAAATCCGCCAGCTTGTAATTTTTTAATCTTTTCATCATTCAATTGGTAATATTTTTTAGGATCTCTATTACTTGATATTATATATCCTTGGTCTTTCAAATATACTCCTGCTAAAAAGAAATGAGCGGTAGTTCTATAGCCTAAATAAACAGGCTCATTATTTATTTTTAATGAATTTCCAGTTATTTCTTGGATTTTATGTAAATTATCATGTTTTCCAAAAGCGACAGCATAAGCAGATGTAGACACAAAAAGCAACGCGAGAAAACAGAAAACCATTCCGTTAAATATCCGCATTAAATTTCCCCTCAAAATCGCACGCACAACAACAGGCCGAAATGTAACTTAGTATTAGACTATATATAAAACAGGAAAATTAATGACAAAAAGATCGAATATCATTTTTGGCAGTATTTATATCGTTTTGATCTGTTGGAGCACCATTTTTGTGTTTTACAGCACCACTAATAACATTACGAGCAAGCCTGCAATCCGATGTGTCACGACTCTCTGGTGCTTCATGAGGCAGTGTAAGTGGACGAATATTATTCTTCATAAAAACAGGCGGGCGAGATTTTTGCATATTATTAAGCTTGTCTATTATGTCTTTCACTTGCTCAGTCGATGACTTTTGAGGTTGCGTACTAGCCGATGCTGGCGGAGCTGCAACTTTTACATTTATGATTTTAGACTCACCAGCATCCTCTTTATTTTCAGAGTAATGTGTATGGCCATTTGCATCGACCCATTTAAATATTTCCGCATAGCAAGTTGGAGCAAAAAAGATAAGAGCTAAGTAGGCACTTAATATGCCACGATTTATACTTGAACCTTTCATGTACATTAACTCATATTTCATCATTAACACATGTCTAACTACTCGCGTAAGGAGCAAGCACCAGAAGCGAGATTAAAAAGAAAGCCGTAATCACAGCTTTCAAAAATTGCACAATAATTGGCTAAGTGCTTGAGGCGCAAGTTAGACGTAGTAGAAAAGCATTACTTGTTCTTTCTGAGCTGCATTTATAAAATAATCTGACAATGTCTCAAATGAACCCAATAACGTCTCAAAATAAGACTCGTTACCAAACTCTTTGCCATGATATATTTCTTCTTCCGTACCTTTAATTTCTAGTTTTGATTTAAACTCAGTTGAATTAAATCTACGTCTAAACTCTTCAACACTAAATCTTTTTAATTTTTCTGCTATGCGTTTCACGTCAATAACCTCAAGATAAAACGCGTCTACTTCATCAAGGAAATGTGCCGCATCCAAATAATCAAGGGATACAGTGTTATCAAACTCCTCCCCGTAATCATTTTCATCAAACCAATTATTAATTAAAAAATTAACCGCATCAAACTCATAGTCTAAACCACAAGCATCATCTTCAGCATCATCGGTGATCTCTTCATAAACATCACTATCCTCGTGGATCTGTTCTAGCTGCTCTTTTGAAATCGCTACAAAATACATTCCCATGCCCATGACTTTACTCCAAGTCTAACTTAGTATAGACACCTACCGTAATGTGTCTGTTGAATTTTCCATAGGTGTATAACACATTTTCTCAGTCGTATCGAATCGAATTTAAAGAAAATGTATTTTGTAATTGGACTATTGCGAACATCAAACACACCTAAATAAATTGGCATTTTAGTATGTAATTAACTGAATAAAATCAGTAAGTGCTAACACATTTATAAAACTATAACCTATTGTTTTTTATATATATTAAAAAAACACACCTGCGGGTGACAAGGATAAGCCGTAAAAGTTTGACAAACATCCCAACGATAAAATACCCGCACAGTTGTAACCCCATAAAAGTGGAGGAGTGCATTTAATCCATAATAAGCCTATCCACCCGATAGGCTTTTTTCATGTTCACGCTTAACCCTAACGCGCAAAGCACAGCCATCAATGCCGAAGATATACAAGGCATGATAACCCATTGGCTTGCTACGCCCGTGAACGGCTATCTGGGCAGCGATTACGGCTGTGATGCTAAGTCACTACTGCAAAAAGCCTTACATTCAGGCATAGCAGATGCATTTATTGCCAAGATGAAAAAAGACATTCCTATCCTAAGCGTTATCCCCCAAGAAAATATCAGCCTGTATTCCATTCCAGAGCTACCCGACAAATTACGTTTATTTATCGCCATTGCAGGTATCACCACGGTAGAGATTAACCCATGACCACGAAAGCCCAATTTCTAGCCGCCGCCAGTGTTGAATTAGCCAATCCGCAATATGGCAAGATTGCCGCACTGTATCAGGCACAAGACCCGCGCATTGTCGCGTCTATTGGCGCAATGGCTCAAATGCTGGAGATGTACAGTGTTCAGCAAGACTTAGCCGAAACAGAGGTATTCATTAAAGCGCGTGATGCCACCGTCTTAGCCGATGCCACCTTAAAAGGGATTTTACCCTTGGCCAAGTCAGCCCAAGTACACGCCTTAGTGACGAACCCAAGTAGTAACCCGATTACCTTAGCCTACGGTCGGCGGTTATTGGATGATAAGGGGCGAGTGTGGCGCGTGGCCGCTACCTTAGTGGTTGCCGCCAATGGCACAGGTACGTTATTACTTAATCAAAACGAACTACGCACCATTAGCCATACCATCGCCAATGATGATCCGTTCTACACCATCACCTTGGCCAACAATGACGAAGGGCTTTATTTAGAAAACATTCGCATCAAGGACACGATAGGCAGTACCGACAACCTGTACGCCTATGCCCCTGAGTTTATGAATGTCTTGAACGGGGCGCGTGTCTATCACCTTGAAACAGACGAAGCACGGCAAGTCACGATTAGACTAGGCGCACAAGACGGAGCAAGCCTTGTCTATGGCTTTCAGCCACCCGTCAACACGGTACTCACCATTGAGTTGACCGAAACATCGGGACAGTTAGCCATTGGTACAGGGGCGAGCTTTAGCCTTGAGTACAGTAATAACGCCAATGAGGACGCATTAAAAATTGTTTCTACGGGTGTTAATTCATTGGGTAGCAATCCCTTATCGTTGCCCGTGTTGCGCCTGTTATCACGCTATAACGCCTTGTATGACCATGATGCGGTTTACCTATCAGACTTTGATTTTTTAATCAGGCGTTATCACGGTGACAGCATTAACTTTTTAGCGGTCTGGAATGAGCAAGTACACGAACAAGTCCACGGTTATAGTGCTGCCAATATCAATAAGCTATTTATTGCCGTACAAGCGAAAGACACACTGGAGCAAAGTAATC
>Ga0209599_10000417_pt1 | contig 28250 bp, 37 predicted proteins | sample Shrwel_input2_FT_FD_187534 | JGI IMG/M metagenome (GOLD analysis project Ga0209599, IMG submission 187534) | Subsurface microbial communities from deep shales in Ohio, USA - Utica-3 well 1 S input2 FT (SPAdes) (version 2) ...
GAACCTACTCACCCATTGCTGAATGATGGATTAGCAATCCATTGCCTTAACCGGTCGGCCAATGCTCCAATAAATACATCTATGCATACTTACGACATTGTAACAGAAAACGGATTGCTAATCCATCTGTCATTACTCAACGGCATAACATACATCTTAGTGGAAGATTTATACACCCACTACTTTGATATGAAATTCTTCACAGAGTTTGACCCTGCGTTAGAATTCATACGCTCACTTTAAATGGTGCCCCCGCCGGGATTTGAACCCAGAACGACCGTTTATGAGACGGCTATTATAACCTGATTTAATTAAAGGGGCAATGAATATTTCTTTCTCTGAATGTTGATTATATCATCTTTTTTGATAATTAGCAACTTTTCAGGGAACTGATTCCATTTAGCACTGTCTCTGTCTGTTTGAAAGCCTTTGACTTCAATATAGGAATTATGCTCCGGTAAATAAAAATCAGGAAAATATGTCCTTATACCATTCCATTCATACTTAAACCCAGAACCCTCATATCTAACGCAAGAAATTTTATTACATATGCACCATTTGTAGAAATTAAGTTCCCAGTTACCTTGAAATTTAATTCCATCAAAAATAATTTGCTTTGTCCTGCCTCTATTAGAAGATGTGTATGATTCAGGGTATGCTTCTACAGCCTGTTTCATGCGCTCCGAATGCTTCGCTTTTTCTTCCAGGGTCCATCGCTTACCTGTATTAGAGTCTATTATCTTTTGTCTAGTAGAATCAGCCATGACATAATCAGAGTTAGACCATTGATTTTTGTTTTCTTTGATGATTTCACCGGACTTTAATTTTTTGTTATACTCTGAAAAATTTGCGCCGCCTGCTAGATAAGACAAATCCATTTTATCTGGATTTTGACTACATCTAACTGAATGCTGGGCACGGGCATTTTTTGTATTGAAAACTCTATCACAATAATCACACTTGAACATATAAACTCCTATACAATATATTTATGCCAGGAGTTGAATGTTCTGACCTATTATTGGTGCGCCCACTTGGAATTGAACCAAGACTCAATGGTTTATGAGACCACTGCTTTACCATTAAGCTATAGGCGCAAATTTTTCATGACCATACTATAATACACTCCCAATGCATGTCAAGCATTGTAACTTTGTAGTATACCTTAAACCAGAGTTTCGAACATCTGAAATATAGCACTCATCAAGGTAAACCTTTTACAGTTTCAAACCCCTGACTACACGGGCAAGCGTAAGTCCCCTCATATAGACAAGAGTATACTATAGTATGGTGCGACTGACCGGACTCGAACCGGTACGAATAAATCGAGGGATTTTAAGTCCCTTGCGGCTACCAATTACGCCACAGTCGCAATAACTTTTTAAAGAACAGATAGCATTATATATCAATAATGATTATTTGTCAAATATTTTGTATGGCAATTTCTAGTTCAAGCAAGGGCGTGTGACCATTGTACTCAAACAGTTTTACCATATGTAAACACACTACATGTAGCGAACCCATCTGCTACCTAAGTTATTAATCGCTACTGGGCTTCTAGAATCCCTTCGCTGAGGCGTCAGTAATGTGTTTGCATATGGTAGGGGCACAGAGAATCGAACTCTGATAGACCGGTTAAAAGCCGGATATTCTAGCCGTTGAATTATACCCCCATATGGTCCCTCCGCTCAGAATTGAACTGAGTCTTCTCGGATTAAGAGTCCGGTATGCTACCGTAACATCTCGAAGGGATGGATCGTAAGTGATTGTCTTTTACGTGCCATCCCTGACCATACGGGGGTCAAGAATGACACTATCGTTTACCTGAACGTTTCATGTCGTTCTCCTTTTAAAATTGTATTGTATCAGACAACTGAATTATTGTCAAATCTTTTTTGGTGCGACCTAAGAGAGTCGAACTCCTGACCCCCAAGTTCGTAGCCTGGTGCTCTATCCATCTGAGCTAAGGTCGCATTGTATGGTACTCAGTACGGGAATCGAACCCGTCTTTACAACTTGAAAGGCTGTCGTCCTAACCGATAGACGAACTGAGTATAACTGGTTGCGGACGGTGTATTCGAAACACCTGGGCCGAGCTTATGAGACTGACCGATCGCCTGAATGCCCGCAATATAAAACAGGATGCGTTTTGTTTTCACCAAAAGAAAAGTTTTTAACTTTGCTGTTAGCATCCTAAATTTGGTGCAACCTGTAGGGATCGAACCTACTTCAACGGTACTTCACACCGCCGCTATGACCACATCAGCTAAAGTTGCATTGTTTGGTGGAAGCCGAGGGAGTTGAACCCTTCTAGTCAGCAATCTTGCAAGGATCACCCGTAGCCCGCTACTGCCCCCATAAATTCTTGGAAGTTCCGATAGCACCCATCGTCACTAACAACCGTTGAGTAGCCATGCATCAAAACAAGACTACTATTTGCTCTTGGTGGAGTGTGAAGGAATCGAACCTCTTGTCGCCACCCTGCTTAATTTGACCATCGGGTTACAGCCGACGACAGGGAACACACTCCATTAAATTTTGGTCACCGAGGGCAGAGTCGAACTGCCGCTTCCTGGTTCCAGGCCAGGGATGCTACCGTAACATCTCTCGGAGATAAACTTGGTAGGGGTACTTGGAATCGAACCAAGATTAGCGAGTTCAAAGCCCGCTGTGATAAGCCATTACACTATACCCCAACAAAAAACTTGGCGATGCGTGGGAGAATCGAACTCCCGTCTTCGGATAGACAATCCGAGATAATGACCATTATATGAACGCACCTAAATTTTGGCTCCGTATCTGGGTAACGATCCCAGCTAGTCATTGATTAACAGTCAAGTCCGTGCACCATGCTCGAATTCTACGGAATAAATTTTGATATTTTTTGACAGGTTATATCCTGTATCTCACAAATAACCGGTTTCTTTTAACATTTCTTTTACTTGTTCAAAAGAATAATATTTTGATTGAAGAACTATTGCCGTTCTTTTTATCGGTGTTTTATCAATTTTATTTGATGTTACACTATGTGGATTAGTCACATCCAATAACCATGCTTCGTCTGTCTGCGCGATAAACGAATCATACTTTGATAATTGTCTTGCGTCAAACACTCGACCATTGGTCTGATTTGGTATTTGGATAGAGTTAATTTTGATATCTGTATTAATGTCATAGAATGTTGTAGTACAATCATCTGGGGTAACATATATATTGATAGTACTTAATATTTCACTATCTGTATGTGGGCCTATTGATCCTACTATTTCCATAACAAGTACTATAAACTTATCTCTATATCTTTCAGGTACTAACGAAAATATATCATTAAATGGTACAGAAACAGTTGAGTATTTGATTTTACCAGCATATGATATCACGCTTGTTTTTGCGCTATATTCGGGTACATTAATCTTTTTGTTGAGTTTAATAAACATATCATTGATATTTATTAAGAGTGTAACTAACTATTATATTGTCACTACAGCATAAGCCCGTCAAAAGGACACTATGATTGTTCATCTGTAGTAAGCATTCTAAAACACACTTATAACCTGCTACGCCACGGACACAATGCACTAGGCTGCATATGAGTTTAGTATGTTTTAGAATGCCGTGTATTGCTACACGACATGATAGGGTTGATACCCTACCCAGTGATTTTACAATCTGTGTTACCGCCACAGACTTCATCCTACTGTCCGCCCGTTTAAAGATTATTATAGTGTTCTTTCAGGGCCTCGTTCCCTGGGCTTTCGCACTTATTAAACACTTTCCTATCAATCATCAAAGTAGACTTTGTCCTCTTTGTGATGATAGATTTTTGCACGTTCGAACTTGTTACGGATCAATTGTGCAACTTGCTCTGTAGACAATGTGTGATTAGCTAACCAATCATTTTTGTCATCAGAAGAAGTTTTGTATTCTATCACATCTTCCATTTACTGTCAAAATTCCTTTGTTGTATTTTTGAGACACAAACAAAAACCCCTGAGACTTTTTAGTTTCCCAGGGGTTTCATAAACTTGTTAGAGTAGTTACTTTAAGCGTAACCTGCTCCTTCTATGAAACTCCCCGGAATTCTCGCATCATAATTAGATTCTGATCCGCGAATACTCGGTGTAAACATATTACCCTCAAAGGCTAATACTGGTGTCAAAGAGGCGATCTGCCACTGACCCGTATGTTTTAGCGATTGAATGCAAATGTTTTTCATAGTATGTTTATTTAGTCCTGGTTAAAAAAATTGTCTTTTTACGGCGTTTTTATGTGCCTTTTGTTAATTCATGTATGAATTGTAGCAGAACATCGAATTAGTGTCAATCACTTTTTTCAACAATCTACCCAACTTCAAAAATTCTTTTCTGAATCGATTTCTCAATTCATGACTGAAGTATAGCAGAGATAGGAATAATTGTCAACAACTAATTTCTATCATCTTGCCCAAACATCAAAATTCTTTCTTGATCGATTTCTCGATGCAAGTGTGTAGTATATATGCCTTTTGATTTATTGTCAACAATTTTTTAAGTTGGTTGCCCAATGCTTCGATTTGTACAATTTTTTGGCAAAGATCACTGTAAACTAAATAAAGTTAGTACAATTTTATTTAGTTTACATGTAGGACAACTTACCATGATAGCAGAGCAATTAAAAAATATATTAAAAGATATGGGTGAAGATCGATTCTCGTCTATAGATGAAATCCTATCCAAGAAAGAACAAAACTTGTCAGAAATCCAATCTAGAATGACAGCGTACCAAAAAGATTTTTGGTTTGATGGTCACGAAATTCAGTCTTCTAGTGACCTTGTAAAAGTAAGAGCCAAAAGTTCTATTGATATCATCAATGAACAACTAAAGACACCCCCTTATGGTATTTTTACTCCAGGGCCGATTGTGAGTACTAGCAGTGGATCAACGACTGGTATTAAAAAAATGTACCCTAGATCACTAGATGATTACTATCGGTATATGTTAGGTAAGATCAGGACCTTCCAACACTATGGGGTAGATTCCAGTGATGTGTTTAGTTCAACTGAAACAGGCGGCATGTTCTTGGCACATGCTGGGCACGAAGATGCCGCAGTTATTTGTTACAATGCAACACGTGCAAGAACACACGACCCAGTATTGACCAAACGTCTGGAGTTTATGGGAGAGATGGGCGTGACAATTATTTCAGGAACACCCACAAAACTACTGCGTATGGCTAGACTTGGACCAAAAAAATACATAAAAAATAAGATTAAACTTATCATAAGTGTAGGGGAAAAGCTAACTGATGCAGAAGAAATCGCCAAAGCATTTGATGTAAAGTTAGTTACAGATTCATATGGATCTGTTGAAATGGGTAATATATTTTGGACCTGTCCGTTTGGTCATAAACATGTAAATGATGACGTTCTACACATCATACCCAGCAATGACAATGATAGGTCTTTGTTTTCAAATTTAAGTTCATTGCCAGTTTTTAATTATGACTTGGGTGAGAATTTAAATTTTAGTTATAAAGGTAAGTGTGAATGCGGTAGCTATTTACCAACAGTTGATGCATTCACCATCGATGGTCCCAGTAGAGCAAACAAAAACGATTAAGGAATTCAATGAAAAAAATTATTACAATACTCACAACATTACTGTTTACGACATGTGCTATTGCCAAACAAGAAGTAGAGATAGCCTGGTGGGCTGGTATTTCATCTGGTCCTATAAATTATGTAAGGGCAGTCATCGATGAGGCAAATAGAAAACAAGATAAGTATGTATTTGTCATAGTTGCAAAACCCGGGGCAGGTGGTGCTATTGCGGCCCAATATACCCTATTAAATAAAAAATTGACAATTTTGGGCACAGGGGATGCATTTTTTGTTAGACCTAATTTGTTCCCTAACGAAAAATTGTATAGTGTTGACGATTTTAAATTAATAACACCGTTATCTAATTTACCTTATGCTGTCATTAAAAATAAAAACAAGTCAATGGCAGAATTAGAAAAGCAAAAACAAATTGTGATAGGTATAGGTGGTTTAGGAACGCAACAACATTTGATTGCAGAACAACTTAAATTAAAGCACCCAAACTTAGTAATTGTACCATATAGCGCACATACTGATGCTACCCGAGAAGTATTAGGTGGGTTTGTAGACATGAGCACTGATTTCTTAGTTGGAGTAGCGCAATACCCACAACTTGATGTGATAGGTATCACCGGTCGTACCAAAATTGGCAACCACGACACTTTATCTAGTAAAGGGTATGTAGGTCTAGAGAAATATAATATAAACATTTTTATGGTTGCTCCCGCAAACATGCCAGTTAATACGTATGACGAAATACATGATATTCTAGCAGATGCACAAACTAATAATATTAAGTTAGAGGAAATGTACAAACGTGACTTTGCTTCAAAAATTGTTTTGAATAAATCTGATTATCCAAATTGGATACGTGAAAAACAGAACGAATTTAAAGTCAAAACAAAAAATATCAAGCTAGACTAAAATGAAAAAACTATTACTCGTGGGAAGTAGTCTTTTTGTCGAGAATCATTTCAATTTTAAAATTAATAATATCACAGATAAGGATGAATATCCAATCAGTGATATGTGTGCTAAACTAGGTGATTTTTCTTCTACAAAAACAGTTGCAATCAATGCCGCAGGAAACCAATGGACTGCGGCAGCCGTCATAAATCAATTAAAAGAAATTGATGCTAATACACATGTGATTGTGCAATGGTCGGGTATCGACAGATGGGACATGTTTTTGCCTAGTAGTAAAAATAATGAAGATTTAGGATTTAATGATATAAATTCCCTACCAGAGCATTTACGAAATGATCCGGTGTTTACCAATACGCATGATCTAGAGGGTAAACCCACAGATACTGGGTTTAGAGTTTGGATTACCGGTGCTATGTATTTAGGAAAAAAGTTCTATTATCGTAAAAATTACTTTAGTTGGCCTGACGCATTCAAATCATCATGTGAATCAATTGCCCTTGTACAGAAACTAATCGAAGAAACCGGTGCTACACAACAACATATGATACCATGGGATTACACTCGTATATTAGAGAGGGACATAATAAAACATTTTGCCCTAAATCTAACAGATCAAAACAACTATGTACCAGTAGAATTACCATCGTTAGAATTCAATGTGCTGGAGGCTTATCCGATATTAAAGGTCTGGCATAACATGATCGACTGGTCTACTGTTCCGGAAACACATTTAGAGTTCTTTCATAGGAATAAGCTACCCAGCTGGTGTGGAAGAATGGATCATGCACACCATCCTCTTCCGCTAATTAATTATTTTTATATCAAAGACCAATATTTCCCTAACAGCAAAGTAGATTTATTAGACGAAGTGATGGTTGCGACCAAGCGACACTGTGAAAAATACAATGTAAATTTAGACTTTAACAGTGACTCTATCAAATTTATGATAAATAGATTAAAAGGAGCACACAATGAGTGTTGAAAAAAGTTTTGATCTATTTGCCGTAAGACCTAGTCTAGATATACCGTTTTACGATACTACTACATTTGATGATTACCTAGAAGAAAAATACTGCAAAGCTAACAAAATGATAGTATCCCCTCATACCGAGATATCGGACGGTTTTATTCAGAAAAAAAGAATTTCATTTGTAACTTTGGACGATTGGGCAGAGTTTTTACAAGATCCAGTTTTTTATGAGTTTTCTGTCAACAGAAGCGAATACGAATCAGCTAATGGAATACAACGTTACAAAGAAGTAGTTGACGTTTCCACAATAAACGGTTAATTCTTTGGCATCAACAGAAGCTGTTTTGCTAGCTTCTGTCTTTCTAATCTTGCAAATTCCTGAAACGACAAGCGATTAATTCGCTTGTCGTTTGTGTTTATACCTTGTGTTTTCATTTGTTCAACTAACAACGGATCTCTAACTAGTTCATTCAATATACGAGTAAACTTATCAACGTTTTCTCTGTCTGCCTTTGAACTCATTACAAATCCAAATACAGTTACATCTGAATCTAAATTTGGAATAAACTTTTGTAGATTAGGTTCGACTAAATCGTCTTCCCCTACTGCTCCAACTATTCTAAGTTGCCCTTGCATGTGTGGGTTTTTTGCAACAGCATACGGTATAAATGCATAATCTACATTCTTCCCGTATATATCAGCTAACAACGGACCTGTGCCCCTATAATCTACTATGACTGCATCCTTTGATCCCAACTGAATAGTAACATAATTAGTCAACACTTTTAATCCTAATGCGCCGCTAGCAAAGGTAACTTTGTCGGTTGTAATGTGTGTGATAACGTCTTTGACCGAACGGTTGTTGTCGGGATGTGTTACTAACACAGTTACACTAGATCCTATTGCTCTAACGTATGTCAAATCATTGGGGTTATATTTTCTTACACTATCACTAAGTACGACAGAGTGTGCATACTGAGCTTGTGTTGCCATACATATTAAATTTTTATCATCGTACAGTGCTTCACACTCGTTCATACCAATGATGCCGCCAGCGCCTTCTTTAAACATGAGAACATTTTTATATCCATTACGGGATGCGGCATCTGATATGATTTTAGTAGTTATATATTGACCTCCGCCGGGAGCAAATCCAACTAAAAATTTTATAACATTCTGATCCGCAAAACAGATTGCGGGCACTAACAGTAAAAAGATTAATATTTTTTTCATATAACATTTCCTAAAGTAAAGATACTACTTATCATCATTTTTGGTCTATTGAGAGATTCTACGTAATTCGATGATTTATGTACGGTGTTCCAAGAAGCACTGTGATGGTTCCATATTTCTATAAATCTAGAAAATTCAGGGGAGTTTAAATACAATCTATCTCTTGTTCTTCCAGCTTGACTCAATGGCATGGGTTTGTTAACTTGAAACTTGTCATGATTCCATGTGGTATAAATCAAATCTATCGATAGTCTACGCATGGCTTCTTGCCGTACATGATCGTTTGAACTTATACCAGCTACATCAACCAATGACAGCATATGTGGGTTTTCTTTAAAATACAGATAATGCTTGTATGCTTGCTCAAATGCTATTTCTGGCATGTCAATAGACCAGTAGAACAATTCAGTATTGCATGTAGAATACCCATATCTACTATTACCATCTGAGTTCACACTATGAGAATGTCTAGCAACATTGGCAGCAATATCTGTAAAAAACATAACCAAGTTATTATCTTTAACTAATACGACGGGCTTATCAATTCCATATATGTCAGCTACGGTCTTTCCTTGACGTTCTAGCTCAGGGATAGAACTAGAATGAGAAGTCTGTCGTAAGATTTCAAATGCACCAGTATAATGCCCCGCATATAACATAGTATCATCATTCAATAGTTTTTCGATTGGTTTCTCAAATACATCATGTATGTTTATCTTTATGTCAGGATGTGTAGCACTAACCATTTCTAACGCAGGCTTTATAACAAAATCCCATTCAGAGTGAATATTCTCTGCGTCACGATTGTGCATGTTTGGTGTATAAATTACCGTGTCTACTGATTTGCTGTATTGCACATATATTTCATCTAACTTGATATTGTTATTCAGAAATGTCATAAGTATGTTGTGACTATCTGCACCGCCGCTATAGTTCAAAATGAGGTAATCATACTTGTCACGCAATTGTAAGGCACGTTGCTTATATAACTCATCTAATGAACGTGTACCCAAAAGATGCCTGTTGTTATTCAAATACAATGACCAACATTGGTCATTGAAGTCCCAACGCATGGGTTTGCCAGTGACAGCAGATTCATACAATGCTTGATTTTTAAAAAAGAATTTATTATCACCCACTTCATAGTAGCCACAGGGAAAAACATTAGACATATGTAGATCCTGTTATATCTATACTGAGTTCATCAAGGGTCCTGTCGTACCCTCCCCTATTATGAAGACCATTGTATTTCTTGGTTAACAATGCTTCCATTTCGTTTACAAGAGTATCTATTTTTTCAAAGCCTGTTTGTTTTACTCTATGCAATAAGTCAGGATATGCTTCTCTGTACCCCATGATTTTCGTTGATGTTACACCTAGTTTACCAAAAAATTCATCATTAACTAATCGCTTGAACCAATTAAGCCTAGTATATGATACTACGATACCCGGAGTCCATTTGAACCATTCAGCACAACCCGATCGATTGATAGCTCTTAAATACTTTGACCAAGCAGTATCATGCTCCCAACAACGTATTTTCCACGTTCCTTTTTTTGTGTAATCGTTATCTAATCTATACGCTGTTAGGTCACTTGCGCCCAAGACAGGGAAGCCATCTACTGTACTTAAAAATTTACAGTAAGGTAATGCGCGTGGTCTATCTATTTGAGCTATCTCAGATATAGCCTCAGCATCATTTTCATAAAACTTCTGTAAATTGAAGTCTACCAAATTGAAATCTATATTCAGTGAATGACAGATAGCGACGGCATAACTAACATCATATAAATTGTAATCTTTTTCATATCTAAAAATATAAACATTAGGTTTAACCCCAATATCTAAATAAGACCTGATGACTAATTCACTATCAAGTCCACCGCTAAACATAACAGATGGTGTTCCTAAATTTAACTCCATAGTGTCTCTAGCTACATTGTGTAATTCTTCTTTAAAGCTAAGTATCGAACCATGATACCTTGAAAAGTAACTTTTGAATTGTTGTGAACCACTTAAGCGGCGACCGAATAACTCGCCGTCATCATACTTCCAACTATACCAATTGTCCTTACTAGTGTATATCATGTGACTTTCTTATATGTACCAAATACTAAATCCCACACTGGGGTAAATAGACCATAGTTGCACGGAGATCGATGATGGATCAAATGCCATTTTCCGCTAGTCAGCACTGGTAAATCAACAGTAGAATTATGTTCTATTGATTCTTGTATGAAGGACGCCCAAACATAGTATAAGACAAATATCCACCATTGTCCAGTTATTAAACTGAAAACAATCGTAGGTATAACTTCTGTGATCCATAAATCTAAAGTGCTTATCCAAGTGTCATTGAACAAAAATAGATTTGACCAGTGCCACCCTGTCGGATTAGATAAGATGTATGCATGATGATGTAGATGAATTTTAGACACCCATGGCATTACGTGACCGATTCGGTGTATTACATACAACATCAAAGTCCATAAGAAAAAATATATAACAACCATCACTGTTCTCTGAATTCAGGTTTTAGTACTCTACACTTTATTGCTATACTCTCGGGCCGTAGCTCCTGTCCCATCAGGCGCCAATAAATCTCAGACTCTGGTTTGGTGTTAGGTGGAATAACTGCTACTAGGGACATATCATATCTACCATGAAAGCCCAACTTATTCTTTTTCCACTGGGTCTCATACACCCGCTCCAGTCTGTTAGAGATACTATAATAATATGTATAATACTTATTACCCTCTGCAATCTCAAATGCCTTTTTTGTCAGCAACCCTATTTTTAGATTGTTGAATGAAAAGTAATTACCAATATCTCTAGTATAGAGTGCAGTTATAGCCCATACTTTTCCGTCTTTGGGTCCTTCTGCAAATCCCAAAGATATCCAACTATGAAGGGCACCATCTTCTATGTAGCCAATTGAACAACTTTTGTCATTTGGAGTCAAACATCCGGTGATGAATTCTTGAGTTTTTTGTGTAAACTCCGTTCGAATTCCACTGATTTTTGCTTTGGCTTTAGCTATGTCGATACATTGCTCTAAGTACTCTTCGGTAAGAATAGCTATTTCTGTTGACATTTATTTTTTGATTGATTTGATTATCAAGCCGGCTATATCAAATTCCCACCACGCTTGTGAGAACGTAGCATTACGCGGGAATCTATGATGGTTATTGTGCCATGCTTCTCCCCAACTAGGAATAGCCCACAGCCAGTTATTAGTGCTTTGGTCTGACAAACTATATCGTCTATAGCCACCCCACCAGTTTGGCTTATGCCCTGCGTAGTTAACAACATTGGACATGATTCCTGTAATAACAGCAGGTGCCCAATGTAGAAATACCATTAACCAAAATCCACCCACAGCAAATAACAAAAGACTATAGGCTGCAAGTATTACAAAATAATAACGATGTAAAAATTGATGGAATTTATCAGTCACTAGTCCACGCATTCTCCATTTAGTATCTGAATTAACTTCATTGACGTAATCGAGGGTAAAGATTCTTAGCCCTTTATAATGCGGGCTGTGCGGATCCTCTGGCTTATCACTTTTTAAGTGATGATTGATATGAATTGCAACCCATGCCAATGGACTGCCAGTGCCAGCAAAGCACCCAAGAAATGCAAAAAGTTTAGTCAACCACGGGTATGTTTGATAGCTGTCATGTGTGTATTTTCTATGGAATGTTAGTACGATGCCCAAACAGCCATATAAAAAATAACCTAGTACTGTTAGTAGTAGTGCGTTAATAGATATACCATATGTAATTGTGGCAGCAATGGTGCCGGCCATGGCCAGGATCATAAATAGTTGTGCACCTTTTGTGCTAGAGGATAGATGTTGCATCATATTATTTATATCTTTAGGCTATTAAGTATCTCATTAAATTTGTGATTTCTCCACCTATATGTTAACATTGTTCTAGGTGTAGCTGTTGTTTTTTGTATTCCGTGTATTTCCGTAACATTTAGTAGATACAAGTCATTTGTCTGAGCAACGAATCTACCGGTCTCAACTAATGATGACAATGACGTAGTATATGGTTTAGCATCTCTCACAACATGATAAGTACCATCAGCATTAACCTCATCATAAAAAATAGTTGTCGCATCGTCTGTATTCAAGTACAAATTCATAGCAACACAGTCTGATTTGTCACGGTGCGGGGTGACCAATCCGGATCCAGTAAATTCGCAAAAAGCAATACTAGTAGGGAATATAGTAAAAATACTACGATGCAACATCAAAAATTCTGTAATATTGCCCACTTTATAGAAATAGCTGCCGGCACCGCGCACTTCAGAATAATGTTGGTCTAATATTATATTTGTTTTAAACTTAGACCAATCAACGGTTGGTAATTTATTCTGTAACTTGACAAACATATTAAATTATCCATGCTACTTCTTTGTATTTTTCAGTACTGATATTAAGTGTTTCATAAAAATCAGGTTTAGGTGTACCGTATACAATTAGTAAACCCTTAGAATATCTAGGATCATAATGTGCGGCGTGTTTAAGAGGATAATCATAATAATAAAATGAATTTGTGTCTTCCGGCAAGCTCATTTGTCTCACACTGTCTCCGTACTTAAACATCCATATAGAATCAGGATACGTATTCCAAAGTACTGATCTAAATTCATGTTTGGGATACAATACATCGCTATGAAATTGTATAGTTTCTAAATTTTCCATCACACGAATAAATGTAGGTTCAAATGGGCAATGAGTTCTAACCTGTTCTATTAAATCATCAGCGGCTGGGTGTTTAGGTGCTACTGCAGCCTCATATACTTCATGATTGAATTCATTCATTAAGTCGAACCCTTTCCAGGGCGAACCAAATGCTGGATTGTGATTTGTTACTTTTTTGTTTATTAATTGTGCATGGTTATTCCACAAATCCCACCATGCATCCCAATCACTAGGGACTATTTTTGGTATATCTAACGGGGTGAACAATATCATTTTTGAATTACTTTTATTAGCCATGCCATTGGGTCTATTTCGTATGGTTTAACGGTGGTAGAATAACTACTTGCTACTGCATGATGATTGTTGTGCCAAGCTTCTCCTAATAACAACGGGAAAAGATAAGGGCAATTTCTACTGTCATCTGTCGTATTCTCATTTCTATAACCATACGTGTGACCACAGTAATTGAACACAGACTGGCTGATTTGAATAATTACTGCCGGCAACACCCAAGCAAAATAGAACAGTGTAAAGTTAGTGAGGGCAAAAAGAACACAAAAACTGAATAAACCCAATGCATACCACGTGTGTATGAATATCTGTTCTTTTGTCATCAAGTCTTTTATCAAAAACAATTTCATGTTTTCTTCTTGTTTTTTGAAGTGGCTGAAGCCAAACATCTTAAATCCCAAATGCTTAGGACTATGAGGATCTTTTTCAGTATCAGAGTATGCATGGTGCTGTCTATGCAAATATACCCAGCCTAACGGACTTCCTCGACCGGCTAACAATGCTAATAACAAAAATATTTTTTCTATAAAATTGTGTCTGAACTTAAATGATTTGTGAGAATAATAACGATGCATCGTCATCCACACTCCTAAAATATTTAAAATATAGAAGCTGACAGCAGTTATTAATAGATTAGACCACACAAACCATCCGGTGTTGAACAATCCCATTATGGCAATAACGAAGGTTGATAGTGTTAATATACTTATATTTCTAGAGGTTGATCCGTATGTCATCTAGTATTTATATGGTTTACATCTGACCTAAAATTGATTTAGGTAATGATTTGCAAAATGCTTGTGCTCTATCAAACTTACTCTTACGTAATTCGGCTGTAAATTCATGCGGGTAATATAACGAGTTGTTAATAAAGTCTTCCGATTTATCAATTTGCCAGCAGCCTGCAATACTCCAACCACCTATATATTGTTTATTTTCTGACTGTTTGTTTAACTTGGTTGTCAACTCTGTTGCAGTAATATCTGTAAAGAATGCTGAACTCCATGTACGAGTATTAGGAGTAGCAGTGTACCCATATTTTTCTGGGTTTTTATCAAATTCAGACTGTAGGCTAGATTGGCTGCTCGTATCCTTGCGTATCAATAGAGATTGAAATTGCCACGATCTACAAAAAGAATCTACGTTATTCATTAAAAAGTCATATGTTTGATACAAGTCGTCAGGTGTTTCATGTGGCAAACCTACGATGAAACTACCGTTAATGCGGACTTGTCGATTATTTTGTTCGGCTAACTTGAAACAAGCCTCTTTAACTTTTTCAATATTAGTACCTTTTCCGATTATCTTACGAGTCTGGTTTTTGAAGCTCTCAAATCCTATATAGGCACCGCGCAAGCCTAGATTGGCTAGCTTTGGTATCATTTCTTGTTTGGTTACTAGCAATTCAGGTTTTATGTACGAAACAAATTCAAACTTGGGCAATTTAGCTAATTCAATAGCTTTTTCCAATCTATCCAACTTTTCTATACTATCATTAAACGTGTCATCTAAGATAGTATATCTAGTGGTACCAAACAAATCATAATTACGCCGCAGTTCGTTAGCAATATTCTCTGGTGTTCGCTGATAATCATCGTAACTTTTTTTACCTTGAAAAGGATGTTTGCAAAATGTGCATCTAAAAATACATCCTCGACTGATTTCAATTGGTACTGGTTGATAACTTTCAAAACCATCCGATTTTCTAAATACTGTTTCAATTGAATCTGGATTTAATACCGGGTGAGCGTTATCACTATCAATGAAATAACCCTTGTTGATTAGGCTTCGGTGGTGAACAAGCTCATTGGACAATCCGTTAATTTTTTTCAAAAATTCAACAAAGCTAACATCACTAAACCCATTAAAATGATAATCACTGTACTTGAGTATCATATTTCTAAATCCAAACGATTGATGACCGCCAGTTATAACCAACAGCGATGGATATCTAGCAGTCAGGTTGTTAAAAAAATCAACATTGTACCAGTTTCTGTTTGTTTCATATTCAAGTGCAATCCAAGATACACTGAATCCTATGAATTTAGTATTAGGTGTGATGACTGCATCGATGATGTCAAAAATTTGTTTTTGAGAAATGTAACCAAGTATGTCACATACTGCAATTTCATAACCCGCTTTCTCGGCCGCGGTTCGAAGTCTAGCTCCCGCAATTCCTCTTCCAGCGAGATCCCAATTTTGGCTTAGAAATACTATGCCTTCCATAACAAACCAGAAAAAGTAAAATTAAACATAAGAATATTTATGTTAAATATTCACTATGCAAGTTATTTTATTCACCGACGTTGCTGATACTTTGGGTTACGGTAAGTACGCAGGTACGTACAAAGTTGCTACTGAGGTAAGAAACGCTGGGTACACATGTCAGGTTGTTGATTTGTTCAGTAAATTTACTTACCAAGAACTCGAAAATATCATTAACAAGTTTGTTACCAGCGAAACTGTTCTTATTGGGTTCAGTTGTACTCTGATGGAAAAGCGTGTTGGGTTATATGGTAGTAAAAATTCTACAGTATATAATTTTGGTAGACCTGACAGTGAAGTTGAGAGTCTATTGAATCTTGCCAAATCTAAGAATTCAAAGATTAAAACAGTAGTAGGTGGTGCTCGTATCAATATGAATGTAGGGTGGTCATTCATTGATTACGCAGTAGTCAACAAAGGTGACACTGCTATAGTTAAGCTGATAGAGCATTTGCTATACGGTAACAACTTACCTGCAGTAAGAACTGATCCTATTGTTGTAATCGATGGAAGCAGTAGTGATTACTTCTATACACAAGAGCAATTCGCTACAAGTAAAATTATATATCAACCACAAGATATTATATTACCCGGTGAGTGCTTGCCGATTGAAGTAGCACGTGGATGCATTTTTAGTTGTGCTTATTGTCACTTTGACTTGATTGGTAAGCGGATCGGTGATTGGCAGAAAGCAGAAGATTCATTACGTGATGAATTGTTACGCAACTACGAACTTTATGGTACTACTCATTACATGGTATCGGATGAGTTGATTAATGAGAGCCTTCCTAAAATGGAACTCGTTCACAACGTCTTTACTAATCTACCTTTCAAAATTACATATACTAGCTATGCACGACTAGATTTGATATCAGCATATCCACAGATGCGTGACATGATACAAGAGAGCGGTGCTGTTAGTATTGCATTTGGTATAGAAACAATGAACGATGTCGCTGGTAAAAAGATCGGCAAAGGCTTAGGTAAGGTTAGAACTAAAGCGGCATTAGCACATTGTGCCGAAACTTGGAAAGGTAAGATTATTACAAGTAGTCAATTTATTGTTGGCTTACCCGGTGAGAATGAAGCAAGTATGCGTGAAACTGTCGATTGGCTAGTCAGCGATGAATGTGATTTAGATATATTCGGATTCTTGCCATTGTTTATTAGACCAGAAGAAGATGGTCGATCTACTAGTAAGATTGACAGAGATCCTAGTAAATTTGGGTATGTATTACATGAGGACAAACCTTGGGAAGGCGAGCACATGAACTTCCAAGAAGCGTGTAAACTAGTATCAAGTTTGTATAGTGACCCTAGAGTACAAAAGAAGATTAAGTTTTCTGCGGCAACATGGATTGGAAGACTATTAAATTTAGGTTATAATATTGAAGATATCTTTAGCATGATTAATAATCCAAATCTTGCAAAGAATGAAGTTATTAATATCATCAATGAAAAGTCAGATGTTAAGAAACAAATATATTATGAAGAACTGATGAAAATATAACATGTCTGAACTAATTGAATACAAAAACTTAACTAATCATCAACGTGAAATATTTTTTGATTTTTTAAAAGAGGCTAGAAAAGAAACAACTCAGCCTGCACACGAGAATATGTGGAATGCTGATTGGCAAAATCAAACACACACCTTACCTTATCTATTAGAAAAAACAGATAGATTCTCTATTGGTGGAATCTACAACGTAGTATTCGACCGAGATATTGTAGTGGCGTGTAGTGGAGTATACACTAGTACATTCTGTACTGAGTTAGCGATAGCAGGAACACGCACTTGGATTAATAAAGAATACAGAAACAAGTCTATATCTAGGGATATATTAGCTAATGAAAAGTTATGGGCTATTAACAATAATTTTAAAGCTGTAGGTATTTGTTTCAATGATTACAATAAAAATATTATTAATATTTGGAAACGAATTCGACTAGGAGAAAAAAGAACTCCTAGAATGGCACATCATTTATTCTTTAAAGGCGTTAGTGAAGTTCCATTTCCAGTTACTATTCAATATACTAAACAATGGCTAATATATGAAAAGTTAAAAGAAGATTTTAACTTTAACTGGAAAGATATTGAATGGAAAATTTGAAATGTCACTATCTCTTAGATTTATCAACATCTTATTTTATAAAAGATATTGATACTATTCCACAACTACCCGTAGGTAAAGAATTTCATGTCACAGCATGTGATCCTCAAATATACTTACATGAGCATGTGTACAAAAAACTATCAGAATTAGGGTCATTGGCTAGTTTAGTTTTTTCTATGAAACCGGGGGCTGATAAGAAAAGCATTCACATAGACCTTGATGCAAAAACTCAAACGCCGTATTGGCCCAGTTTAAATATTGTTATTGATGGTCAAGGGATAATGAGATGGTTTAATCCAACTAAACCCGGAGTTGTGTTAAAAAATAATAGTGCAGGAGTATTTTATAAAGCTTGGTTTCATGATTACGGCGATACAGTTGATGAATGGAATGTCGGAAAAGTTGCATTAGTGCGAACTGATATTCCTCATCAAGTTTGGAATTTTGACAATGACATTAGGCGTATTGTCTCTATCCGATGGGATAAAAAAACGAGTTGGGAAGAAACAATTGAATGGTTCAATCGTAACTTCCCTATATAATCAAGGTGCGACTTTTCCAATTGCAGTAACGACTGCGGCAATACGACCGACAGACATTAACTCTTGCGTAGTCATGCCTTCTTTCTTTAGTGTATCATAATGTGCCTTGACACAGAAATGACATTTACCAACGATACTTGCGGCTAATGAATACATTTCGAATTTCTTTTTAGATACCCCACCGTGAGTAGCATATGCGTTCATACGCAAGCCTGCGGGTAAACCCTTCATTGATTCGTCACCTGCCATCTCAACGAATGGATACCATACATTGTTTTGACCCATGAGACTTGCGGCTGTCTTTGCGGCTTCACGTTCTTCTGCACCCATTAATGGACCATTCATTTGAATTTCAAATGCTAGTTCACCGTTACCTGAGGCAATTGCGGCTGCTAATGCACAAGCATGTGCATCAACTAAATCTAATCCACTACGGTTAATAACCGCATCTAGGTTCAACTTAATGTCTTTGGAATGATCTGGAATAGATTCTTTTACGTTCGCAACCCAGTCGCCACCGATTGTGATTGGATTGATTTGATTCATAGTGTTGCACCACCGATAGCACGATTACACGGGCATAGTTCACCAGTTTGCAATGCGTCTAATACACGCAATGTTTCTTCTGGGTTACGGCCAACATCTAAGTTATTAACTGTGATGTGTTGGATAACGTTTTGTGGATCAACAATGAATGTTGCACGTAGTGCCGCACCTGCCGGAGCATAGAATACTCCTAACTGATTAATCAAACTACGCTCATCACGGGCTGTATCAGCAAATTGATTATGACTAATCTTTACTAAGTCTGGATGTGCTTTTTGCCATGCTACTTTACAGAACTCATTGTCTGTTGAACCTGTTAACAATACTGCGTCACGGTCAGCAAAGTCACTTGCTAGTTTATCAAATGCTACGATTTCTGTAGGGCACACGAAAGTAAAGTCCTTTGGATAGTAAACGATAATCTTCCATTTACCTGCAAAACTTTCTTCTGTAATTGGAAAGAATGCATCTTCCGGTTGACCTGGCTTAACACCTGTAACAACAAATTTTTCTAATTTATCACCGACTGTTTTCATAATTTCTCCTTGTGTGTAATAGTCTGTTTGAGTATATCATACTCTATGTTATTTATTCAATAAAACGGACAGATTAATCTTCTGATGGGCTTAAGCCATTACTATGTTTATCTGTAGTTTTTTCAACATCCTGAAACAACCGTTTCTCTTGTGCTGTAAGTTTGTCTTTATGTGTCTTGCGAGGATTTCCGCATAAGTAGCAATCAGGATTACCGCAATCCATTACATGATGTTTAGCTAAACGATGTGGTTCTTTAATTGCTTTGTCTTTATTTGTTAAGCCATGTGCTTTTGCAATCTTAACTTGTCTTGCAATTGCTACATCATTCTTATGCCGCCGGCGGCTGTTTATGTATTTTGCTGTTTCATTTGACATTAGTGCCTCTGTTTGTAATCATTTACTGCGGCTTTGATGGCGTCTTCCGCAAGGATTGAGCAATGGATTTTGACTGGGGGGAGTGCAAGTTCCTCTGCGATTTGACTGTTTCGGAGCTCGGCAGCTTGGTCAAGTGTTTTCCCCTTGACCCATTCAGTGACAAGACTTGAGCTAGCAATAGCCGACCCGCACCCATATGTTTTAAATTTGGCATCTGTTATTATTCCTGTTTCTTTATCTACTTTAATTTGGAGTTTCATTACATCACCTAACTAACCGCACGCCGGGGCTCCTACCATACCAGTCCCAACGTGCGTGTCCTCCTTATCAAAAGTTCCCGCATTGCGGGGGTTATTATAGTGATCCAACACTTTATCTGAATATGCCATTAAAGTTCTCCATTATATTATTAACTATTTCTTCAGATTGAAATGTATCCCATTTCTTTCTGTTTTCCTCACCTGTTATAAATCTTAAATTACATAGATGTCCTATAATCATAGGGTCAATTTTAAGTTCATATCCCTGTTTAAAGGGTATGATGTGATCTACTTGAATATCTGTTTTCTTTTTACCAGTCACTGGCATTAAATTTTGCTTTCTAAGTCTATATAGAGACCGGCGAGTTGCCTTCCTACATTCTCTCTTGTATTTAACTAATTCATCATTTATCTGTTTTTTAGGCCTTTGATTGTTTAATTTGCCTTCCCAGTTTGGGTTTGATGAACCGGTCCATTTTTCTTTTTGTGTCGGATTATCTTTCCCCTTGTTCCAACCGTGACCCTTTTTAAGACCTTCTGTGTTTAGTTTAGACTTTTGGTCAGGTGTCATTTTTATACCCTTATTCCAAGGTATATTACCTACACGATTTATAGGATTTTTGCAAGGAGTTGAACAAAACTCTAAAAATCTAGGTTTAGTTACAAACTCAATTCCACAATGCGAACAAGATATTAATAAGCCATATTTATTTTTCATATAACTATTTATCTAGGTGCGCCCGTTTGTGAGGTTTATCTGCTATATTTAGTATGCTTCAGGTTCTTCATCTATTACTATCCAACCCAATTTCAATAAATCTTCTCGTATCTCATCAGTTACAACACTTTCAGATACAAACTTTTTACCTTGTATATAGTATTCTTGCTGTTCTTTAGTTAGAGCAAGGAATTCATCATCATCTAGTATCTTAGCATCTCTGATACCACTACAGTACCAATCAATGTAGTCGCCCTTTTCTTGCATATCAGCAATGATACCACCTGCACTTCTCCAACTACAATGCCATCGTTTCTCAGTTAGTATAGGGATAACATCGTTCTTAGTGAAGTCATTGTTGCACATTGCGGCATATAAGTTTTGTGCATACACATCACTTGTTTTTACCTTGTCAATAATCCATTGAGTAGAACGCAGATCATACTCCATGTTATCTTTTTGCCATTCAGGATCTACTATCTTTTCTTTATCTTGTTGTTGATAGGACTTGTAAAGATTTAAATAATCTTCACTAGGCTCTTTACCTTCTTCTGCACAGCGTTTGATATACGCTTCAGCTTGAAAGGTATGCCGTTCTGGACTACTACTTATCATCTTCTACCTCTATCCATGTGTGATCGCCTAACCATTTTACTTTGCACAAATATTCATATTCAGTGGGAGCACTACTAGACCAATCATTGGGCCCATTAATACTCAACCTAGTAAACTGTTTTCTATGGTCATATAGTAACCAATATATACTACCATTTGATAATTGAAAATCATACTTTGCCGCATGAACCATATCTGTCAAATCAAGTCTATGCTTAATCTGTTCAGCTTGCTTCTGTAATACAGTTACTAGTTCCATGATTCTATCATATTCTTGCTTGGCATGCAACCTTGCAACATTAAGCATAATATCTTTATGCTTCTCTACAGGTACTAAATCAAATTTGGGACCTGAACTTTCTGTAGCATACGGTGTTATATTACGATTAAAGAAGTGAATCAATGATCCACTACTAGTAGAATCATAACTACTAACACCGTTCGCTGAATTTGGTTTATCAAGCATCTTCTAACTTAGTTTTAACTTTTTGTTTCCTTTTTTCTTTGGAATAAAAGATATGATTACCAATCTTCTTTACTTGTTGATAGGGCCATGAAGGTTGAACAGATAAGTTATGAAAGAATAGTGTAGACTTTGGTACAACATCTTCATAAGCGTTGTATGCCATAACATCATATGCTATTTCTTTTGCTTGTAAGTAGCTTGGGTTGTTTTTGTTTGGTTCACCTTTGTTTGCACATACCCAACTGAACTGACAAAGTTTAGCTTTGTACATATCACCATACTCATTCTCTGTTTCAACATAAGTTGCTTGATAGATAACATTGCATGGGTTAGAACCGAAGCCATGATTAACACGATTCATTACTACTCTAGCTACTGCGGCTTGTCCATTAAATGGTTCACCTTTTGCTTCATAGTAGATATTCTTTGCCATGCAGGCAAGTTGTTTTGGATCTACTGCTTTAGCTACTTTAGCAACTTCGGCAACAGGTTCAGGTGTGCTATCGAATAAGAAATATCTTTCTTCTGTATTAGTAAGAAATAAACCAACTACTAGAACTAGTATGCCGGCGACTATCCTTAAAAATTTAATTTTATCGCTCATAGGAAAAATCCTTTCGTTTATGCAAGATTCCAGCAATCACAGTTGCAACGGATAACTTCGTCAATTGCTTCGTCAACTGTGTATGTGCTGGGCATGAGGGTTGCTGATGTATACCACGAATTTAAGTTAGGTGGTATTAAGTTTGAGTAAGGAGATCCGGCAAACGATCCAGGTCTGTTTGGATCACCTATATCAATTGGTAATCCGGGTACCTGTCCTCCAAAACTCGGGTTAGTTACGATATATTCTCCGGTGCCAACATTTATAGTGCCAGTGGGTTGAGGTATTACATCTGCACCGTCACGTATAACGATGGGAGTAGATGGTGTAGTTGTTACTGGAACAAAAGGTGTTGTTGGGTTTGCAATAGTAGAACCACTAGGTATATTTGGGTTAGCGGTCCCAGTTGGCAACGTTCCGTTTGCTATTAACACTCTTTGTTGCTCGTATGGTAGTCTGTCAATAATGTTATTATCTAACGAAATGCCTAATGCTGTCAAGCGACTTTGGTTACGATTCTCTCTCATCATACCCACAATGCTCTGTCCACCTATTGTGTCCCAATTTGAAATGTTTTCTATTGTTTGGGCATACATATGTGGTTCGGTGTCTTTGCCATATTGCGGAATAGAATCAACAAATGTGTAAATAGTAGTTGGGTAAAGAGATAAGAAGTTTTCTCTAGGATTGGGTAATGGTGGACGCAATCCCTCTTGTCTAGCACGTTGTTCAATTGTTAATTGGGTACCTGTTGCATTCCAGTAGTCATTTAACTTTTGACAACTTGCTCTGTTATTAGTATTAATATTATCAATCTCTGCATTTGCTTGACCAATATAACCTGTTATAGGGTTGTTCATACCAGGGCTACTACCACCGCGCGGCCAGAACCAAGTACCTTCAGACTTTGTACCTTTGTATGAAATAGCAAATCCGGGAGTGTTTCTTCCGTCAGTAGAAAAGTCACCGTTAGATTTTATAGGTAACATTTCAATGGGAGGTGCTTCAATTGTAATTATTTCTTCTGGCATGTTAGCACGAACCCACCCATCATCTTTAGGTGGGTAAAAAGGCGGGGTAGTAGCTGGGTATATAGTTGGAGCCCAATTATCTTGTACAGTGTGCGCCCATAAATAAGAGCCGCCAAAATTGTCAGATGTTGATACCCTGCCAAACATACCCGGGATATCATTATCATCTCGACCTACACTCGACACAGATGACGCGCCTACATTGTTAGGTGCTATAGTAACAATTGGATTCGGGGCGGTGCCTCGACCATAGCCTCCACCGGAAACAGATAAATTAAATGTAATTCTATAATACCAATCATATTCTTCCGGAGAACCCGGATGTGACCAATACACCGGCGAGTCGGTTGGGGCAAATGAATATGGAGTGTCATCATACGGTACAGGTGGTGGTTCAGGTGGTGGTTCAGGTGGAGTAGGGTTGTAATTAGGATTAGGTGGATTAGCAGCCGCAGTTGGTGGCACATATGGTTTAGTAATCACATACCAATATGGTTGTTCGATGCTGAACTTAGCACGTTGATGTGTTACTGCAAGATACGTTTCATGGTATATGTTAAACAACTTGCGTGTTGCTACTTGGTTTAACTTATTGTATATACCTTCAAAACCGCATTCAGGTAATAATGGGCCTAAATATGAACGCCCATTATAAGGCAATCCACTCATACAACCAAAGAAGTCACTCATAGTGTAAGAACCTTGAGGGCCACTACCTAAAGCAATTTTAGGTCTACCGGCTGTGCGTAGTGGTAAATTAGTAGGAACTAAGTTATTACTATTAGCATTAGTATTCAATCCTACCATAGTTTCCATAGTAGTTACAACTTGTGCAAACTTTTCAATTTGTACTTCTTGTATGTTTTGTATCTGCTGCATTGCCGCACTAAATGCGCCGGCAGCCACAGCTATGTCAGGTGGGAGTATACCTGTTAAGTATGATCCATATCCTTTTGATGGTTGTTGTATTTCTGCCATGTTATCTTACCTGATTATTAAGAGTATCATACGCTCTGCCACTACCATCTTGAGTAGTGGTAGTATTTCTACCCGGAGCTGTTGTTGTCTGTGTAATAGCATTTAACTCTGATAAATTGTCAGTTGTAGGTGATGCCGCCGGTACTATATCATTGATTAATGGAGTACCAACTGGAGTTTGAGTGCCAATTTGATTCAGCACTTGTGTGCTTGTCAAATCTGAATTCACTGTACCAGATAAGTTATAGATCGGGAATGCTATCTTACTATTTTGTGCGCCGTTCTGCGTTCCAGTATTGTATAACTGAACGGTTAATGTCTTGTAACTAGTAGGGAACATCTTTGCCGGATTTAACAAATCTGCTAATGAACTTAATCCAGCAGTCTTACAATTCAATGGAACTAATACTTCATTTAAAGTATCTCCCACTGTAATGTAATATGCGGCGTATAGTTTGCGTTCTTGGTCAGTAGTAGGCTGTGATATGTTTGATATAATCTCTCCTAATATATCAACCGGGATACCTGCTGATATAATTGCTAAACTTAAATTTTTAGTTAATGCATTATACTTTACTAATGTCTTTAATAAGTTTGATGGCAAGCCATATGTTGCAATAGTAGACAAATCAATTGCTTTACCTAGTGCTATTAAGTCTTGACCAAATGCCTTTGTTGCTAAACTTACGTTAGTGATATCACCAGTAATAAGGTCATTCATATTACTGTATGTACCTTCTAAGAAGTCTTTGCTGTTGTCTACACTAAGAATAGCATTGTTGGAATACCCAATAAAGCCATATGCACTTTGCCATTGTTGTAGAAAGTCTCTGTAACCTGCTGGATTTAGGCTATCACCTCGTTCTAGGGTAGAATTATAATTAAACTCCATCCATGCTTGTAGTGCAAACAATCTTAAATATGCCCACTGTGTTGCAGGATTTGGATCAGAACTATCTAAGTTATTTTTATATGTAGAACCGCCCCAGCCTTTAGTATCACCTAAGTTAAATGTACCAGTTCCAAATCTACCTATCATTTCTTCCCATGTATATACTATTGATTTGGCATTACCTAATCCTGGTACTTGTGTATCAATTACAAATGAGCCCGGAGAAGTTGCAGTGCCATAAGATGCGGTTGAATATACTCTGAATTTACCTGATGATCCACTTTCAATTAACCAATTGCCATTGTATCCGCCGGGGGTTGCACCATTGATTCTTACATACGATCCGGGCGTGAGTGCAAAAGGTTGATTATACACTACGTCAAAGTAAAATTGTTCAGTACCTGAAATTACTCCAGATGTAATACTTGTTATAGGTATAGAACGTGTGCCTCCACCTATACTGATAAGATTGTTATATACATCATTGTAAGGTATACCATCGGCATTACCTCCATATCCTTCATGTATAGCATGAGTAATGACACGCAATACAGTTTCTTGTACTAATCTACCAAAAGTATAACTAGGGAAGGTGCGTGATGTTCCTGACCAAGATTCAAACTTGGCGTTGATTCGTAAACCCTCAATATTTAATAAGGAGTTAAGACTATTAACTCCTAATGGACTTTGTTTTCCTGTATCGCTCATTGTACAAACACATCAGGACTTCCCTGTGCCATATGATGACCACAAGAATTACCTGACCCTACTTTAGCTACTGCTATGCCGTCAGCGAATACAGTAGGACTACCATTTGTTATTGTAGCACTATTATGAGGTCCTTTGAAGGGGGCGTGGGGACTAATCTTGCTGCCTTGCTGTCCTACTAATATACCATTAGCAAAGACTGTCCTGGCTCCTGCAACGATTGCACCCTTCATCTCATTTGTATCACCTATACGGCATATTTGTGGCATTGTTTATCCTTTGTTATTAGTATTTATGATAAATAAAAGTGTAATCCACGAGAATCTGACCTCCCCGACTACTCTAACTGCTATTCATTGATAAAGGAGCAATCAGCATGAGTATTTATAATTGTGAGTTAGCCTTGTAATACAATTTTCTTATCAGGAATTTTTAGGCCGGTAGTCGCTTCCAAATATTTTAATTTGATGCTATCATCAGTTTCTGCATACATTGCAATACTAGAAGTGTTTAACTTGAATTCACCCTTTGGATCTGCGGTAAACATGCTAGGAATCATTTGCATTCCTTGTTGTGTAGGTGCAATAGAGACAGGTTCTTCAATAATAATGAAGTCTCCACCTGCTTGTCTAACTTTAGCGATTAGTTCTTCGCCCGAGTTAAGCTTAAATGTGAATACTTTGTTTGGTTCTAGTGCTATTTGCATTAATTACTTTCTGTTAATTTTTGTTTAAGTTCGGTGAAACCACCGATCAGTACACCATCTAAAATGATTTGTGGTACTGTACGTGCTGTTGGGATTGCTTCAAGCAATTCTTCTCTTGTATAACCATCTCCGATCTTACGTTCTTCGAACGTAATACCCTTTTGTGTTAATAGTGCCTTTGCTTGGTCGCAATAGGGGCAATGGTACTTTGACCAAATAACTGCTTTCATTTTTATTTTCCTTTTTAAATATTTGGTAGTTCATCATAGTTTAATGATTCACTCATTATTCCTATGACATAGTTAGTTGATTCAGTTTCCTGCAATGCAGATTGTTTCTTACTAGTATCACTATGTTTAGTAAACCAAGGAATAGGAGTACTCTTTGGCGCAGGAGTATTATATTTAATACCAATAGCTTTTAGTGCATCATTTGCTGTATAGTCAACAAAATCTTTCAATACAGTTGCATTCAATCCTATAACAGGGCCCATCTTAAACAAATAGTCAGCCCAGTCTTTTTCTTCACGGATAACATCCATATAAAGTTGATAGACTTCGGCTTCACACTCTGATTTAACTTGTGCGAAACGACTATCTTCTTTAACTACTTGATTAATAAGATAAGCAGTCCAGCCTTTATGTAACAATTCATCTTGGAGAATTAAACTGATAATGTTGCCATTACCAATAAAGATTTTGTTCTCAACCATTGCTAAACTTGTAGCAAATGATACCATAAAGCGGAATGCTTCTAATGCATAACTAGCATGTAATGCCATGTAGATTGCTTTGATGTGCTCTTTTTCATTGACATTTTCACCTAACTCTTTACGGCAGTTAACTTTGTGTAGTTCATCATAGTAACGACCAACACTGCTTGCCATGTCTACAATCTCTTTTGTATCATGGATAGTGTTGAATACATCTTTAGGTACATTATAGATGTTACGAATGATGTGACTGTAACTGCGACTGTGGATGTTAGTCTCAAAGAAACTCCAATTGTAAATCAATGCTTCTAATTCAGGCAATGACACAACCGGCGTGAATACTTGACTAGGTGCTCTACCTTGCAAGCTATCTAGTGCTGTTTGACGCAATAGGTTACTAGTAAAGATATGCTTAACTGCATCACTTTACTAGTAACCTATTGCGTCAAACAGCACTAGAT
>Ga0209599_10000419_pt1 | contig 28150 bp, 18 predicted proteins | sample Shrwel_input2_FT_FD_187534 | JGI IMG/M metagenome (GOLD analysis project Ga0209599, IMG submission 187534) | Subsurface microbial communities from deep shales in Ohio, USA - Utica-3 well 1 S input2 FT (SPAdes) (version 2) ...
ATATTAAATTCTGCAAAGAAGATATTAAAAATAACAGACCTGATGTTTTAATTTTGGTTGATTATCCGGGTTTCAATCTAAGAATAGCAAAATTTGCAAAAGAACTCGGAATAAAAGTGGTGTATTATATCTCTCCTCAACTTTGGGCATGGAAGGAAGGTAGAGTAGAAATTATTAAGAAATATGTAGATGAAATGATGGTAATTCTTCCTTTTGAAGAAGATTTCTATCAAAAACACCAGGTGAAATCTCACTTTGTAGGTCATCCTTTGCTTGATGCAATTTCGTCTCTGCAAGATATTGATATTAAAGAATTTAAGTCTGAAAATGATTTAAGTGAAAAAGAAATTATTGCACTTCTTCCAGGCTCCCGAAAACAGGAAGTAGAAAAAATGTTGGAGATTATGCTTTCTGTAAGACCTTATTTTGAAGATTATCAGTTTGTTATCGCAGGAGCTCCGAGTCTTGATAAAGATTTTTATCAAAAATATGTGGATGAGAATGTACATTTTGTGTCGAATAAAACCTACGATCTTTTAAGGTGTTCTAAAGCTGCTTTGGTAACTTCGGGAACGGCAACTTTAGAAACCGCCTTGTTAAATATTCCGGAAGTAGTTTGTTATCGCGGAAGTAAAATTTCTTATGCAATTGCAAAAAGATTGGTGAAACATATTAAATACATTTCGCTCGTCAATCTTATCATGGATAAAGAAGTAGTTAAAGAATTGATTCAAAATGAATTAAATACAAAAAATCTTGTTCAGGAATTAAAGTTAATTATTGAAGGTAATAAGAGAAATATTATGCTGGATGAATTTGAAATTCTGAGAACTAAACTTGGTGGAAAAGGTGCAAGCGATAATGCTGCTGATATTATTTTAAAAATTAAATAAATTTTCAGTAAAGTATTCATCATTTTTATTAATTTAGTAGTACAAAATGATGAAAATTGAACCGACAGCCACTTCCGATTTTAGTTTGTTGCTTTATTCTTGGAATTTTATTTCAGGAATATTTTTCTCTTAAGCCTAGTTTTATTCTTGGTGTTTCCTTTGTTTGTGTTCTGATTTGTATATCGATATTTTTTAAATCATACTTTGTCACAAAAATAAGAGATCTCTCTCTTTCTGTTTTCTTTTTTGGTTTTGGAATTTGTCTGCATTTTCTGAATTCTACAACAGTACCTGAAATTTCTGTTAAGCCTAACAAAACAATTGTTTTTAAGATTACTAAAAAACTAAATTCTACAGATAAGAATAAAAAATATGAGACAATTGTTGAAGTAGGAAGTCAGAAAATCAATTCAGTTTTATTAATTCCAAAAGAGAGCAAAGAGCTTGATTTTGAGCACTATTACAAAGCTAAAGCGTTTGTAAGCAAACCACAATCTCCGTTATATGATTTTCAGTTTGATTATGCTCAATATCTTCATCGGAAAAATATTTTTTATCAATGCTATGTTAATGGCGAAATTACTTCTGCACACAGAAATGATCTTTCGTTAGCTGAAAAAATTCGGCAAAAAAGATTGCAAATCTTACAAAATATTAATCATTCTGAAATTTCTGCAAGAAGTCAGGAATTTCTTAAAGGAATTATTTTGGCAGACCGTACGGAAATTGATTCTGATACTTTAAAGGATTTTAACAGAGCTGGATTGGTGCATTTTCTTGCTATTTCAGGAACGCACGTAGTTGTCATTTTCGGGATGCTTTATTTTGTATTAGGTAAAATTTTACCATTGAAATTTAGAAAAACGATTATCTTATTTAGCCTTTTGTTTATATGGGTTTTTGCACTGTTTATTGGTTTCGGAAGTTCTGTTGTCAGGTCTTGTATAATGCTTACGGTTTATTTTATATATGTTCTGCTCCAGAGAAAACCGGATTTACTTCATTCTTTGGCGCTTTCTGCATTTATAATTCTTATCATAGAAACACAACAGTTTTTTGATGTAGGATTTCAGTTAAGTTTTTTGGCGGTTCTGGGAATTTATTGGTTAAATCAACCAATTTTGATGCGTTTTCCGAAGCAAAACAATTATTTTAAAAAAATAATTTACAATACGGTTTCTATCTCAATTTCGGCACAGTTGGTTACACTTCCTTTGGTTCTGTATTATTTTCACCAGTTTTCTTTCGTTTCCATTGTTGCTAATTTTTTTATCGTTCCTTTTTCAGAAGTAATTATTGTTTTCTCATTTTTAATGACCGCTGTAATGGCTTTTGGTTTTGATTTTAGCATCATGAATTTAATTTATGAATTCATTGTTGAGCTTTTGCTGAATGTAATTCATGGGTTTGCAGATTTCAATTCTTTATTTTTTGAAAATATTTCAATGAATTTGGTAGAGGTTTTCTTATTGTTTGCTATCGTATATTTTCTGAGATTTTTAATTGTAAAATATAGTTTTAAAAGATTAGCAAATTTATCTTTAGTTATCATGGTATTTTTTATTGCAAGAATTTCCTTTACAATTTATGAGCATAGAAAAGAAGAAGTTTTGGTGCATCACTACCGAAAAGGCAAAGTTGTTTCTGTTAAAAAAGATGATTTTGTGTGTTTTTGGATTGAGAATGATGAAGATCAGGAAAAAATTAAACAGTATATAGTCAATCCTTATTTGTCCTCACGCAGACTTAAAAATATCACAATTAAAAAACTTCCTTCATCGTCAGAAAAGATTGTTTTTAACAAAAAGATTTACAGTTTAAAATAAATTTCTTTTTTATAATTTTTCCCGCAGTATCAATGTTTTGTAATGTTATTTAGAAAGATTACAAACTGTATAATACTGAGATTTCTCACTTTTTAGTTTTGTTAACATTCCTTAATTTTGTTGAAAATCAAATTTAAACTCAATATGGCAGGTTTAACAAGTTCTTCGATAGGAAGGAAATATGCGATGGCGCTTTCAGCAATGTTTTTGCTGATCTTTTTGTTGATGCATTTATCCACCAATATGACATCTGTTTTTAGTGAAGATGTTTTCAACTCAGCTTCTCATTTTATGGGTTACAATCCGGCGGTTCAGTTTCTGATGCAACCTATTTTAATGTTTGCAGTAATATTCCATTTTGCAATGGGGTTCATCTTAGAAATAAGAAACAACAAGGCGCGTCCTGTAAAATATGCCAACAACAATGGTTCGGCAAATTCTACATGGATGTCTAGAAATATGATTATTTCAGGAGCCGTGATTTTAGCTTTCCTTGCTTTGCATTTTTATGACTTCTGGTTTCCAGAAATGAATTTCAAATATATTGAAGCTAATGTTCCTAATGAAACAAGGTATTGGGAAGAGCTTCATCACAAATTTCATGATCTTTGGAGAGTTGTTCTTTATGTTGTAGCCTTTGTCTTATTAGGTCTTCACTTAGCACATGGGTTTCAGTCTTCTTTCCAATCTATCGGAGCGAGACATCCAAAATACACTCCTGTAATTAAAGCTTTCGGAAATTGGTATTCAATTCTTATTCCGTTAGGTTTTATTTTTATTGCAATTTTTCATTACGTAACTCAATAATATCATTATACTAATATGAGTAAATTAGATTCAAAGATTCCAGCAGGTCCTCTTAAGGATAAATGGAAAAATCATAAAGACCATATGAACCTTGTTGCGCCTAACAACCGTGATAAAATTGATATTATTGTTGTAGGTACAGGTTTAGCAGGTGGTTCTGCTGCTGCAACTTTAGCTGAGCAAGGTTATAATGTAAAAGCATTTTGTTATCAGGACTCACCAAGAAGAGCGCACTCTATCGCAGCTCAAGGAGGTATTAATGCGGCTAAAAATTATCAGGGAGACGGTGACTCTACCTACAGATTGTTCTACGATACCATTAAAGGTGGTGACTATAGAGCAAGAGAGGCAAACGTTTACAGATTGGCCGAAGTTTCAGCAAATATTATTGATCAATGTGTTGCGCAAGGTGTTCCTTTCGGACGTGAATACGGAGGTCAGTTAGATAACCGTTCATTTGGTGGAGTTCAGGTAAAAAGAACTTTCTACGCAAAAGGGCAAACCGGTCAACAGTTATTATTAGGTGCATATTCTGCAATGAGCCGTCAAATCGGTAAAGGAAGAATAAAAATGTACAACCGTCATGAGATGATGGATCTTGTAATAGTTGATGGTAAAGCAAGAGGTATTATCGCAAGAAATCTTGTGACAGGTGAGATCGAAAAACATTCTGCTCATGCAGTTGTTATTGCTTCCGGAGGTTACGGGAATGTATATTTCCTTTCTACCAACGCAATGGGATCAAATGTTTCTGCAGCTTGGAAAATTCATAAAAAAGGAGCTTATTTCGCAAATCCTTGTTATGTACAGATTCACCCGACTTGTATTCCGGTTCACGGAACACAACAGTCTAAATTGACGTTAATGTCAGAATCTCTTAGAAACTCAGGAAGAATTTGGGTTCCTAAAAAGATTGAAGATGCTGTAGCTATTAGAGAAGGTAAATTAAGACCAGAAAATATTAAAGAAGAAGATAGAGATTACTATTTAGAAAGAAGATATCCTGCTTTTGGTAACTTGGTTCCAAGAGACGTTGCTTCCAGAGCTGGAAAAGAGCGTTGCGATGCCGGATATGGAATCGAAAATAATGATACTAAAGAAGGTGTTTATCTGGATTTTTCTACAGAGATCATCAAAAAAGGTAAAGAAGCTGCTATCGAAAAGCATATTCAGAATCCTACAGATCAACAAATCTATGACTTAGGAAAAGCTTGGGTAGAAGAAAAATATGGTAACTTATTCGTAATGTACGAGAAAATTACTGCAGATGATCCTTATAAAACTCCAATGAAAATTTATCCTGCAGTTCACTATACAATGGGAGGTGTTTGGGTTGATTATAACTTACAATCTACAATTCCTGGTTGTTTCGTAATCGGAGAGGCTAATTTCTCAGATCACGGAGCAAATAGATTAGGTGCTTCTGCATTAATGCAAGGTTTGGCAGACGGATATTTTGTACTTCCTTACACAATTGCAGATTATCTTTCTGCAGATATCAGAACAGGAGTAATTCCTACAGATTCTTCTGCATTTAATGATGCTGAAAAAGAAATTAAAAGAAAAGTAGATTTCTTCTTAAATAATAAAGGTTCACATTCTGTAGACTATTTCCATAAAAAGTTAGGTCTTATTATGTGGAATAAAGTCGGAATGGGAAGAACTCCTGAAGGTCTAAGAGAAGCGATTAGTGAAATTGAGCAGTTGAAAAAAGACTTCTGGAATGACGTAAAAGTTCCGGGAGATGCTGATGGAATGAACACTGAGCTTGAAAAAGCATTCAGAGTTGCAGACTTTATTGAATTAGGACAATTAATGGCAATTGATGCTTTACACAGAAACGAATCTTGCGGAGGACATTTCAGAGAAGATCATGCTACGCCGGAAGGTGAGGCAGAAAGAGATGATGTCAATTTCAAATATGTAGCAGCTTGGGAATATCAGGGTGATGATATTAAGAATGAAGTTCTGCATAAAGAAGATTTGATTTACGAAAACATCGAAGTTAAAGCGAGAAGTTATAAATAATCTCCAACCTATAAATAAATAATTATGAGTGCAAAAAAAGGCCTTCATCTTACACTGAAAATTTGGAGACAAAAAAATAGTAAAACTAAAGGTCAGTTTGAGACCTACAAAATATCAGATGTTTCTACAGATTCCTCATTCCTGGAAATGTTGGATATTCTGAATGAAAATATAATCAACGAAGGGAAAGAACCAATTGCTTTTGACCATGATTGTCGTGAAGGAATCTGCGGAATGTGTTCCCTATACATCAACGGTAGAGCGCACGGTCCGGATACAGGAATTACAACCTGTCAGCTTCACATGAGAATGTTCAAAGACGGTGAAACTATCGTAATCGAACCTTGGAGAAGTGCTGCTTTCCCTGTTATTAAAGATTTAATGGTAGACAGAAGCGCATTCGACAGAGTAATGGCTGCTGGTGGATTTATCTCGGTAAATACTTCAGGAAATACTTTGGATGCAAACGCAATTCCGGTTCCAAAAGAAGACGCAGACAAAGCAATGGATGCTGCAGCTTGTATTGGTTGTGGAGCTTGTGTGGCTTCTTGTAAAAACGGTTCTGCAATGTTGTTCGTGGGAGCTAAAGTTTCTCAATACGCGCTATTACCACAAGGTAGAGTAGAGGCGAAGCGAAGAGTTCTGAATATGGTAAAAGCAATGGACGAAGAAGGATTTGGAAATTGCTCTAATACAGGAGCTTGTGAAGTGGAATGTCCTAAAGGGATTTCTCTTGAGAATATTGCAAGAATGAATAGAGAATATATGGCTGCAATGGCAGACAGAGGATAATCTCTATTTTGCTAAATATATAAAAAATATCGTCTTCTTGTAGGAAGGCGATATTTTTAGTTAAATCTTTCATAAAATCAATTGTTAAATAGCAGTAAGTTTATTGAAAAACTTATTTTTGCGTAATTATTAAAATTAAAAATGAAATCGCAGATTCAATCATTCAAAAAAAATAATAGTACACTAATGATTAAAAAATATCTTTTGTTGTTTGCCATTGCACTATTTGCAGTGTCTTGTTCAAAAAAAGTTGAAGTAAAAGGAAAAATTGCAGGAAGTGCTCCATTAGAGAGAGTAGAATTTGTAGAAGCTTCTGGTGTTGCTACTTTACCATTAATTAATATGGGCTTAGATAAAGACGGAAATTTCGCAGGAACTTTCGAAGCTCCTAAAAACGGAATGTACGTTATCAACTATGCAGGAAAGCAAAATTTAATCTTCCTTAAAGGTGGTCAAACTGTAAATATCTCAGGAACTGCAGCTACTTTTCCTGCTGAATATGTAGTTACCGGTGATGCAAAAAATGATAATGATTTCTTTCAGGCGAGTCAGAAATTCCTTTCCACTTATGGACAAGGTTTAAATATTCAGGAGTTGATGTCTGGTGATGAGGCAAAGTATGTAAAAGGAATGCAAAAAATTGAAGCCGACATCAATAAAAATATTGATGAGAATGTAAAAAAATACAACCCGGGTAAAGAAGTGGTAGAGTGGAAAAAGACAGATGCTAAAGTGGCTATTCTTAATCTTATGGTTAATTATGAAATGACGAAAAAGCAAATGTCTGGAAATCCTTCTTTCAAATTAGGAAAAGTATTTACAGATTATGAGAATAAATTAAAAGAGAATAATGACGAAATGGTGAAAACAAGCCCTTTCTACAGACAATATCTTTTAACAAAAATGAGTGCTGAATTTCAAAAATTTGCAGAGGCTAAAAGCAAAGGAAAAACAGACATCACAACTTCAGAATTGTTTAATGATTTCCTGAAGTCTCAAAAAGAAGTTTCTCAGGTAACGAAAGATTATTTATTGGCATTTGTAATGGCGCAGTCTGATATTCATCCACAGACTCCGGCTAAAACAACTGATAAAATCAAAAAAATTATCGAAGAAGATATTAAAGATGCAGGAATCAAAGCTGATATCAAGAAAATGCAGTTTACGATCAATGGTTTCAAAATTGGTGATGATGCTCCTGAAGCGTCATTGGTAAAAGCAGACGGTAGTGCATATAAATTGAGCGAAAATAAAGGGAAACCTTACGTTTTGGTTTTCTATGCATCTTGGAATCCTTACATTGCTGAAGGTACAGTACCTGTTCTTAAAGAAGTAGTGAATTTCTATAAGTCTAAAATGAATTTCGTATTTGTAAATTTAGATGATACAAAAGATCAGTTTACAAAAACAAGCAATGCAATGATGAAAGGAATTCAGGGAACCAATGTATATGCAGAAGGTGGTCTTAATTCTGATATTGCTAAAAAATACGGAGTTTACGGATTCAAATTGCCAAACTTTATTGTAGTAGACAAAAACGGTAAAGTGGCAAGCAGATCATTTGTAAATCTTGGTGATGCAGATTTGATTACCGTTTTAGACAAACAAACAGGTCTTTCTGCACCAAAGGTTGCACCTCAACCACAGATGATGCCTCAAATGAATATGGATCCTGCAGCTCAGCAAGCTCCTCCTGTGAAGCAAGCTCCTCAGCAAGCGGCTCAGACAAAATAATAAAACTTATTACAATAGAAAAAACCTTGTCTTCGGATAAGGTTTTTTTTGTTGTATTTTTGCAGGGTGAAAACCGAAAGGAAGATCTCGAAATTAGAAAAATAGAAAATTTACGGAAGTAAAATAAAAATTATATCCGTATCGATAGAAATTGATATGAGAAAGAAGAAAGACGTAATTCTTGAAAATATAAAATTGTTTGCCGCAGGCGCAAAAGGTGTTGCCATTGGAAAAACTGAAGAAGGAAAAACAGTTTTGGTTTCCGGAGCAATTCCCGGAGATGTAGTGAACGCAAGAGTGAAAAAATCCAAATCAAAATATTTTGAGGCAGAGGTAAAAGAGCTGGTTGAAAAATCTCCTTTCAGAGTTGAGCCAAAATGTATTCACTTCGGAACGTGTGGAGGCTGTAAGTGGCAAAACATGAGCTACCAAAAACAACTTGATTTTAAGCAGGAAGAAGTTTACAATAATATTAAAAGAATTGGTGGAATTGACGATTTTGAAACTGTTCCGATTTTAGGTGCAGAAGAGCAGTATTTCTACAGAAATAAAATGGAATTTTCTTTTTCCAACGCCAGATGGCTGACTCAATATGAAATCAGTTCCGAAGAAAACTTTGGAAGCAGAGATGCTCTTGGTTTCCATATTCCTGGAATGTGGAGCAAGATTCTTGATTTAAAAGAATGCTGGTTACAGGAAGATCCTTCTAATGCGATTCGTTTGGCAGTTAGAAATTTCGGAATTGAAAATGGTTTAGACTTTTTCGATGTAAAAGAGCAGAAAGGTTTCTTAAGAACTTTAATGATGAGACAGAATTCTGCAGGAGAATGGATGGTTTTGTTTCAGCTTTACAGAGAAGAAAAAGAAAACCGTACGAAGCTTTTTGATTATTTATTGGAGCAGTTTCCGCAGATTAAAACATTAGTTTATGCAATCAATCCAAAACAAAATGATTCTATTTATGACCTCAATGTAAACACTTATTTTGGTGAAGGATTCTTAATGGAAGAAATGGATGGGCTTAAATTTAAGATCGGTCCGAAATCTTTCTTTCAGACAAACTATAAACAAGCTTTAGAATTATACAGAAAAACACTCGAATTTGCTGATCTTAAAGGTGATGAAGTAGTGTACGATTTGTATACAGGAACAGGAACAATTGCTCAGTATGTAGCAAGAAATGCTAAACACGTTATTGGAATTGAATCTGTACAGGAAGCTATTGATGCCGCAATTGAACATGCTAAACTGAACGGTTTGACGAATACTACGTTCTATTGTGGTGATATGAAAAATGTCTTCAATGATGAATTTATGGAAAATCATCCTAAAGCAGATGTCTTAATTACCGATCCGCCAAGAGACGGAATGCATCAGAAAGTTGTCGAGCAAATCCTAAAACTGGCACCGGAAAAAGTAGTATATGTAAGTTGTAACTCTGCAACGCAGGCAAGAGATTTAGCCTTAATGAAAGATGATTATACTTTGGTGAAGATTTTACCTGTAGACATGTTCCCGCAGACTCATCATGTGGAAAATATTGCACTTTTGGTGAAGAAATAATTAATAAATTTGAATACACAAAATCTAAATAGTAATAATATGATTAAGAACTTTAAAGGATTCTTTTTATTGGCAACTTTAGTTTTCTGCCAAAATTTATTTTCTCAGGAAAAACCTAAAGATTCTACTGCCGTAAAAACCGATACGGCAAAAGTAAAAAAAGATGATAAAAAGAAAAGTCTGATAAAGCCATACAAAGAAATCATTACTGATAAAGCAGTTTCTGATCAGGGAGTTTTTACAGTTCATAAAGTAGACGATAAGTATTATTTTGAAATTCCGGATGCTATGCTGAAAAAGGAATTTCTACTTGTAACCAGATTAACAAAAGCTGCTGCAGGAATGCGTACAGGAACTTCTGGCTATGCAGGAGATCAAATCGGTCAGCAGGTAATAGCATTTGAAAAAGGTCCGAAAGATAAAATTTTACTAAGATCAATTTCTCATGTGGATTACGCAAAAGATTCTACTTCAGATATGTACAATTCTGTAACCAGAAATAATGTGCAGTCTATCATAAAAGCTTTTGATGTAAAAGCTTATGGTGTAAAGAAAAACTCAACCGTAATCGAAGTTACTGATGTTTTAAATTCCGATAACGAATTAACAGCTTTTTCTGTTTGGTCAAAAGATTCTTACAGAGTAGGAGCTTTCCAGAAAGATATGTCATTTGTAAATTTTGTGAAATCTTTCCCTACTAATATTGAAGTTAATACTACAAAAACTTTCGCAAGAACTTTAGGAACACCTGCAACTCCTGCTATTCCCGGAAGACCTGCTCCGAAAGTCAGCGGAAATTATACAGTAGAAATCAACTCTTCATTTGTGCTTCTTCCGGAAAACAAAATGCAGTCAAGATATTTTGATCCGAGAGTAGGATATTTCACTGTTGGTTATACAGATTTCGATCTAGATCCTCAAGGAGTAAAAAAAGTTTCATTAGTTAAAAGATGGCGTTTGGAGCCAAAACCTCAGGATATAGAAAAATACAATAGAGGAGAATTGGTAGAACCTGCAAAACCGATTGTATTTTATATTGACCCTGCAACTCCGAAAAAATGGGTTCCTTATTTAATACAGGGAGTGAATGACTGGCAGAAAGCTTTCGAAAAAGCTGGATTCAAAAATGCAATTATAGCAAAAGTTCCGGATCCTAAAGTAGATACGGAATGGAGTTTGGAAGATGCAAGATTTTCAGCGATTGTTTATAAACCTTCAGATGTTCCGAATGCTTCAGGACCTTCAATTGCAGATCCTCGAACAGGAGAGATTCTTGAAAGTCACATCAACTGGTATCACAACGTAATGATGCTGTTAAGAAACTGGTATTTTGTACAGGCTGCACCAAACGATCCGAGAGCAAGAAAAATTGAATTTGAAGATAAATTAATGGGTGAATTGATCCGTTTTGTTTCTTCTCATGAAGTAGGTCATACTTTAGGTTTAAGACATAACTATGGTTCAAGCTCCACTGTTCCTGTTGAAAAATTAAGAGATAAAAAATGGCTGGAGAAAAACGGACATACTCCTTCAATTATGGATTATGCAAGATTTAATTATGTTGCACAACCGGAAGACAATATTGGTGACGCCGGAATTTTCCCAAGAATCGGAGATTATGATGATTGGGCGATTGAGTGGGGATATAAAAGATTCAATCAATACAAAACTCCAGATGCAGAAAAAGAATATCTGAATCAATGGGTGATCAAAAATCTTAAAAACGAAAGACTTTGGTTTGGTACAGAATCTAATCCTTTAGATCCAAGATCTCAAAGTGAGCAAGTGGGTGACAATGCAATGATTGCAAGTAATTACGGAATTAAAAACTTACAGAGAATCGTAGATAATTTAGAAAAATGGACGAAAACCCCAAACGAAGATTACACAAATCTTGATATGATGTATGATCAGGTTACAGGTCAGTTCAGAAGATATTTGGGTCATGTTTCAAAATACATTGGCGGACAAATGGAAACTCCAAAAACGGCTGAGCAATCCGGAGCAGTTTACGAAGTAGTAGCTAAAAAAGATCAGAAAGAAGCCATGAAATTTTTAGATGAAAATGTTTTCACAACTCCTCAATGGCTGATAAAAAAGGATATTTTTGAAAAGACAGGTAAAACTCCGGTAAAAACTGTTGAAGAAATTCAGAATGGAGTTTTGGGTAGAATTTTGAGTCCGATGGTTTTACAGAATATGTATCAGATGGAAGCTATTGAGCCCAATACTTATTCTGTGATCGAATTGCTTTCAGATTTAAATACTTCAATTCTTAAAAAAGAGAACGTAGATATTTATACAAGAAATCTTCAGAGAAATTATATCGATTCTCTTATAAAACTCGTTGATAATAAATCTGATAAATCTGATGTTTCTGCATTGGTGAGAGGGAATTTAAATACCATTAAAAAAGAGCTTTCAGCAAAATCTGCTTCAGATGTAGTAAATAAATATCATTTTGAAGATTTGGTTTTCCGCATTGAGAAGGCTTTAGATCCTAAATAATTTAGAAATGAAAAGATTACTGTCATTCTTTATTTTATCTCTGGTGATGATTTCCTGTGGTGGAGATGACGACATATGCGAAAGCGGTGAAGGTACGCCGAGAATGAAAATCATGTTTAAAAACGGAGATAAAATAACGACATTAGACTCGCTGAAAATATACGTAGACTATGGAGTGAGAACCGTTGATTTGGGATGGAGTAGAAATGTAGATTCTATTTTTATTCCTTTACGTGTCGACGAATCTCCATATACTGACTTATTTGTAAAAACAACAAGAAAAGGAGATTCTTCAAAAGTACGAGTAAGTTATACCACAAAAGCAATTTACGTTTCGCCTGGTTGTGGTGCGAAGCTGAATTATGAAAATGTAAGCGGTCAGTTATTAAAACCAACCCCAGTTATAAAAGTAGAATCCGGACAAAACTTTATTCAAAATGAAGAAAAAACTAATCTTTACCTCGGTTTTTAGTCTTTTAGGACTGTTGGTTTCTGCTCAGGAAAAAAAAGAAACTGCAAAAGAAAAATGGAAGTATGAACCCAATTTTATGGTTGGAGTAGATGCTTTAAATACAGGTGTTTCCTTTTTTTCTGACAGACAATTGTTTCAGGGATTTATTTCATCAAAAATAAAAGGTAGTATTCACGGAATCGTAGAAGCGGGATTTGAAAAAAATATTTATCAGAAAAACGGATACGATGCAACAGTAAATGGACCTTTTGCTAAGATAGGAGCATTTTATATGCTTGCAAAAGACAGTGAGAATGAATTCAATGGTTTTTACGGAGGTGCAAAAGTAGCAGGTTCGTTTTATAATCAGGAATATTTTTCTATTCCCATCCGTGGTTTTGGTGGAAGCAGTTCTTCAATCTCTTTACCCGCATCTTCTCAGTCATCTTTCTGGCTTGAAGGCACAATTGGAGGAAGAGTTCAGCTTTTTGAATCAAATTTTTTCATTGATGTCAATATGCAACCGAGATACTTGATGGTAACATCAAAGCAGGATGAAGTAGTTCCAATGATCGTCCCCGGATTTGGAAGAAGTTCTTCTAAATTTTTGATGGGATTTGCGTGGAATATCGCTTATAAATTTTAAATAAAAAGAGCAGATTTACCTGCTCTTTTTTGTTTCTATAACTCTTTGAATTTCGGTATAAAGATCTTTCAGTTCTGCAGGTGGATTCCCCGAATCGAAACCTGAAGATTGATATTCATTTCCGTCTTTATAAATAATAACAGTTGATGCTAAAGCAGCATCACTGTATCTGTTAGTTGATGGAGCTATTAGTTTAGAAATATTTTCGGTATCGATTTTTTCAGCTAGTGTTGAAATTTTTAACCAATCATTTTCTGTTAATTGCTTAGAGGTTATATTTCCATTGGTAGAATTCTCAAGCTTACCATTTTCTATCGTGAAAATTCTATTGGTTCCTCTTGTACGTTCTGTCAATGAAATTTTACTAATCTGTGAGCGTGATTTTTCCACTGAATTTTTTGTTGTACAACTCATTATAATTAATGTTATGAATGATGTGATAAAAAGTTTCATTTTCTGTTTTTTTAATTATTCAAAATATTGATATAGCTATAATTTAGCCAAAGTACTGATTTTTTGTTTAATTATGATCATGAAATATTATCTTAATCGTATTTTATAGCTATATTTGTCAAGAATTAAATGAATTTATAATGAAGATTTCTATTTTATCAAAAATTGCATTTCTCTTCATTTCTGCTGTAAGTATATTGACTTACAGTCAAAGAATTGGAGATAGTAAATTAGTTTTAGGCAAAACTTACACAGTAAATGAATTAAAAGCCATTAACGGATTTATTAGATGTACATCAACAGAAAATGAACGTGAATTACAGGCTAAGTATCCAGATAGAATGAGTGATGCAGAGTTTGAGGCATGGTTAGCACCACTTATAGAAAATAGTAAAGCAAACAAATCTCAAAATGGAGGAATTATTACGATTCCTGTTGTGGTACACGTAATACATGCTGGGCAAGCTTATGGTACAGCACCAAATATTACCGATACGCAAGTGCAGTCACAAATTACGGTGATGAATAATGATTTCAGAAAATTAGCAGGAACTACAGGCTTTAATTCAAATCCAGTTGGTGCTGATGTAATGATTCAGTTTGCTTTAGCTAAAGTTGATCCGAACGGAAATCCTACAAATGGTATTGACAGGGTAAATCTTTGTAAATCTTTTTGGACGACCGATGAAGTTAATACCACAGTTAAGCCACAGACAATCTGGGATCCCACTCAATATATGAATATGTGGAGTGTTCAGCTTGGTGGAGCAAGTGCTAATATTTTAGGTTATGCGCAATTTCCATCAAATTCAGGACTTGCAGGGCTGAATACTTCTGGAGGACTTGCAAATACTGATGGGGTTGTTGCAAACTATGCTACATTCGGTAGCTCGGATTATGATGACGGGTCTTTCAGTTTAGGTGCTCCTTATGATAAGGGTAGAACAATGACACATGAAGTTGGTCACTTTTTAGGATTAAGACATATATGGGGAGATGATGATAATACCGATCCTAATGGATTAGCGTGTGCTACAGACTACTGTAATGATACACCTCCTGCTCATAAAGCAAATGGTGGATGTACTGTGCCTATTGCAAGTTGTACAGCAGGACTCTTTGAAATGGTAGAGAACTATATGGATTATACAAATGATACTTGTATGAATATTTTTACTCTTGATCAAAAAGCAAGAATGACAGCAGTAATGAATAACTCTCCACGAAGATTAGAATTAAAAACTTCCACGAAAGATATAGCAATACCATTATTTGCTAATGATGCAGAGTTAAAAGCGGAAAAAAATTGTAGTTCTGTAACAACTTGCGGAGGTACAGCGTCTATTTCTTTTCCTTTTAGTATATATAACAGAGGGACGTCTGCTCTTACATCTGCTGTAATTACTTACACTATAAATGGTGCTTCTGCGCAGACTTACAACTGGACAGGAAATTTGGCTCAAAATAGATATGCTGTTTTTTCTATTACTGCACCAGAGAGTTCTACAATTTCTGCACAAATAACTTCAGTAAATGGAACTTCAGACGCAAGAGCAAGTAATAATAATGCTGTAGCATCTGCAGGCGGTTTTACAACTACACCTACTGCTAGTTCTACTGCTGTTACTTTTACACTTCAGCCAGATTTTTACGGCACTGAAACTACTTGGACCTTGAAAAATAGCTCAGGAGCTACTTTGTATTCTGGAGGACCATATGCAAATGGTGTGGCAAACGGAAATCAAATAGTATCTTTACCTGCTATTTTTACTCAAACTTGGAACTTGACACCAGATTGTTATGTATTCACTATTAATGATTCCGATGGTGATGGTATACAGTTTTATGGTTATTATAATGTGAAAGATGCAGCAGGAAATATTTTAATTTCTGAAGGAGCAACTAATTTTGGTACTACTCAATCTAAAGCATTTAAAGTATTAGTGTTGGGTACTAATGAGACAAGCGGTGCAGTAAAAAACAATATTCAGATATATCCTAATCCTGCAACAGATGTTTTAAACATTACGAAAGTTTCCAATAAAGCAAGATATGAAATTCATAATGCTGTTGGACAAATTGTAAAATCAGGTGAGATTAATGATAATCAGGTTAGAATTGCTGAATTGATAAAAGGATCTTATATCATTACAATTAAGGATAAAGATATTTCTCAAAGTATCAAATTTATCAAGAAATAAATAAAAGTTTTAAATGCTGTTAAATCCTCAGGTTTTCCTGAGGATTTTTTTTATAATTTAATCATAAGTATGTTTTTGCTGATATTACGGCAAAAAAAAAGAGTAATTGTATTTCTAAATAATAAAAAATGTTTAGATTTGTAGTTAATCTAAAATAATTGTAGCCTATGAGGAAATCATTTACTTTTTACCTTTTTCTTAGTACAGAAATGAAATTTTTAGCGGAAAAAGGTGTTCCATTATTAATACACTAATTAATTAACTTATGTATAATTCTTGTGTTCTAATCTATTTAAATTATTAATAAGATGAAGAAAATTCTACTAATTTTTGCCCTTATAACGGCATATATAACAAATGCACAGGTCAGTTCCTATAGCTTTACGCAGTCTTCGGGAACTTACACAGCTTTGACGACACCAACAGTGTTAGCCACAGCGACTACAGCAAATTCACTTGATAGTGCAATTTACCCGGTTACTTTACCATTCAACTTTTCATTTAATGGAGTAAATTATTCATCATTAAATGTATCCACCAATGGTTTTATAACATTTGGAGGTACTACGCCTTCAGCCTTCACATCTACTCCAATATCGAGTACAGAAGCTTATGCTGGTGCGGTTTCCGCTTTTGGTAGAGATCTTAATGCAATTGCCAATGTAACGAGTGTATTTGGTACAGTGAGTTGGGGAGTTGTAGGAACTGCTCCAAATAGAGAAATAGTTATACAATGGGCTGATTTCAGACCTACTTACACAACTTCAACTACTGCAGCTTATGCCTTTTCTTTCCAAATAAGATTAAGAGAAACAGCCAAAACAATTGCTGTAGTTTACAAAGGCGGATCGTATTTGGCGGGTACTACTACATATAGTAGCACTGCTCAAATTGGTCTTAGAGGTGCAAATAATGCAGATTATAACAATCGTTTAAATGCAACAACTCTTGCTTTTGGCAGCTCAACAGCGGGTACTGCTAATAATAGTAGCCAAGCGTTTAATACAACAGCGGCTACTCCAGGTATGCCTGCAAATGGTCTCACATACACTTGGACGCCTCCTTCTTGTTTTGGGGTTTCAGGTCTCGTAGCAACTGGTATGACTACAAGTAGTGCTTCAATAAGTTGGTTGGCACCTTCTGTGCCTCCAGCGAACGGATATGATATTTATTACAGCACTACAACAACTCCTCCCGGAACACCACAGATCATAAATGTTCCAAATACAGCTACAAGCTATGTTATTCCTGGTCTTAATGCGGCTACGACATACTATGTATGGGTAAGAGCTAAATGTAGCCCAACAGATCAAAGCCCATTAGTATCGCCACTTGCTGTTTATACGGGGCATTGTCTACCAACTGGCGGTAGTAGTTCTACAACATATTATTTAAATAGCGTAAAAACAACAGGAGGTTGGACTAATCTTAATTATTCGGCAACTTCTTATTCAGCTTACGTTAATTCAAACCAAACAGTTTTAAGCTCACCTGGATTTAATATTGGTGTGAATTTAGCAACTCCATCGGGTACTCACTATTTTTATGTATGGGTTGACTGGAATAATGATCTTGATTTTAATGATCCAGGTGAAACAATTTTAGCAACTACTACTTACACAGCTACAGCAACTGCAAACATTCCTATACCGGCTGGTCAACCATTAGGAACTTATAAAGTTCGTACTTCTTCATCTTATATAGGCGTAAATACCTCTTGTGGACCTGCTCCTTATGGGAGTTATGTAGATTTTAATTTGTCTATTGTTGCACCTCCTACTTGTTTGCCTCCTACAGGTTTTACTTTATTTAGTGCTACAACTACAAGTGCAACTGTACAATGGACGGTACCAACTCCTGCACCAGCAGGCGGTTATGATGTTTACTATAGTACAACCAATACTCCACCTCTTCCAACTACAACGCCTCAATTTTCTGGGGTTACTGGTCCTAATCAATTAATTGGAGGATTAACTCCTAGTACTACTTATTATGTTTGGGTAAGAGCAAGATGTAGCTCTTCTGATATTAGTTACTGGTCTGGTCCTGTATCTGTTTTTACAAATTATTGTACTCCTACTGCCGGAACATCCTCAACATCATATTACCTAAATAATATAACAACTACAGGAGGTCTTACTAATATTGCCTATACTGCCAGTTCGTATACTGCGTATGTAAATAATTCGGCTACAAGTTTTTCTGTAATACCGGGAGGTAGTGTGAATGTTAGTATGGCTACTCCAACAGGTACACATTATTATTATATATGGATAGACTGGAATAATAATTTGGCATTTGAGCCACTAACTGAAACAGTGTATGCATCAACAGGATATGTCGCTAACGTAGCAACTCAGATTAGCTCAGGAACGCGTCCCCCAGGTTCATATAGAGTAAGATTTACATCCAGTTATATAGGAACCACAACTCCTTGCGGACCAAATGCGTGGGGTAACTATGTAGATTATACTTTCGTAATTAAGCCATGTTCTACTACAGCTCCAACTAATGTTACGGTAAATAATATCAATAATGTTTCTGCAACGGTGAACTGGGTACAATCACCAGATAACCTTAATTACAGAGTATATTGGAGGGTTGCAGGAACAACGCCTTGGGCAAATTCTTCACCTATTTTAACACCACCTACTAATAATTATGTGATTACTGGTTTACAGGCATCTACTAATTATGAGGTTAAAGTTGTAGCTATATGTAATACAACAGAAGGAGCTGCACCAGCAATACCTTTCAGTACCACTTGTGATCCAACACCTCCAAATGTTACTGTTACCCAAGTAACTGCTACATCAGCTTTAGTAACTTGGAACCCTATTGTACCAAATGCAACTTATGAACTAAGATGGAGAATCGTTGGTAGTGGTGCCGGAGGTTGGACACCTCCTATCGGCGGAACACCTCTTCCTCCTCTAAATAGTTATCTTATCACTGGCCTAACTTCATTTACTACTTATGAAGTACAGGTGAGAAGTAAATGTACTACATCTACTATTCCTAACCCTTGGTCAAATCCTCAGGTATTTACAACAGTAAGAATTTGTGAGGTACCACCTCCGGGACTAACTATTACTACATTAACGCCAACAAGCGCTGAAGTAACTTGGGATGCATTTATTGGTGCTGGAGCTACAGGAAGTTATATTTTGAGATACAGAAAAGTAGGTATTCCTAGCTGGACGACCCTTACTGTTAATGCAAATACTTACACAATCTTAGGATTGTTAGAATTAACGAAATATGAAATGCAGGTAGCAAATGTTTGTTCTGGAACCCCGGGTAACTTTACACCTCCTTATTATTTCACAACACCTACAGTAGTTTACTGTCAGATGTCATCAAGTAATGGATCAGCAGAATTTATTAATAAAGTTACGGTTAAGCCAACAGGAAAACCAGAGATGATTAATGAAACTCTTATAGGTCCTACTCCTGGATATTCTGATTTTACAGCTAATCCGGCAAAACATATTACAATGATTCAAGGATCAGCTGGTAACCAGATTACAATTGATAAAACATTAAGTAATGGAGAAAGTGCAGGAGTTGCAGTTTGGATTGATTTCAACAGAAATGGTTATTTCGATATTAACGAAAGAATCTTAGCTGACGGTCCAAACACAAATCCTACAGCAAGCGCAACATTTAGTGTTCCTGCTGATGCATTTGTAAGCATGACAGATTACAAATATGTTGTAATGAGAGTTGCAATGCAGAAAGACGGAATTCCTGTAAACTGTACAAGCTTCCCGAATGGTGAAGTAGAGGACTACACAGTAAGAATTTCTAAACAAAGTGTTGCAAATGCAATAAACCAAACGGATATTTTAATTTATCCTAACCCGGTAAGCACAGTTTTGAATGTAAAAAATATTAGCAAAAAAGCGAATTACAAAATTTATACTGCTTCAGGACAAATGGTTTCTAGCGGATTAATCTTAAACAACAAGATTGATGTTAGCAGATTAATTAACGGATTATATGTTATCGATATAGAAGACGTTCAAGGAACCGTACAGAAGAAATTCATTAAAGAATAATAAGTAACTTCTATCAATAGAATAAGCTCTCATTACTGAGAGCTTATTTTTTTGTCAACAGAGCTAAAAAAAACTCGCCAAATAATAGCGAGTTTATATTAATGATTGAGAGCTTTTATTCAATCTCAAAAATAATTTTTTCGGTGTCTTCCTGAAGATCCTCTAGATTCGTGTTATTGTAAATCACAAAATCTGCCATTTTTATTTTATCTTTTTCAGACATTTGATTATTCATTACAGACTCTACTTCACGGTAGGTTTTCCCATCCCGATCCATCACTCTTTTAATTCGGATATTGTCTTCAGCAGTTACCAAAAGAGATTTGTAGCATTGAAGATGAAGTTTTAATTCAAATAATAATGCTGTTTCTTTAAAAATAAGATATTTCGTTTGTCGAGCCACCCATTGTTCAAAATCTTCACGCACAGCGGGATGAATTATTTCATTGAGTTGACCCAATAATTCATCATTGTTAAAAACTTTTTCGCCAACAAATTTTCTGTTATATAATCCTTTTTCATCATAAGAATCACTACCTAAAAGAGCCTTAATTCTTTGCTTCAGACTATCATTTTCATTGACAATAGCTTTTGCTCTTTCATCCGAATAATAGACCGGAAAACCGCAATTTTCTATAAACTTTGCAACGGTAGTTTTTCCGGAACCAATTCCGCCTGTAAGACCTATGATCTTTGAGGTGGGATCAGGTTCTGCTTTTTTCGTTTCTGTATTCAGTTCGTCCATAATTTAGTAACCAAAAACTTCATTAAAGCTAAATGTTTCGTCTAAACGTACGCCTTTTTCAGTCATTTTAAGACTTGCCAATTCGTTATGTGCATCATGCTCAAAAAATAGCAGATAGTCATTATCTACGCATTGTTTCAGGAACTTTGCTTTCTCTTCTATCGTAAGCAATGGTCTTGTATCATATCCCATTACATAAACCTGCGGAATATGTCCTGCTGTAGGAATTAAATCTGCCACAAAAACAATTGTTTTTTCCTGATATTGTATTACAGGAAGCATCTGCTTTTCAGTATGACCATCTACAAAGATAACATCCATTTTAAGTTCGGGGGCAAAACCATAATTTCCATTAGTAGGAAGCGGTAAAAATCCTAACTGACCACTTTCCTGAATTGGTAATATGTTTTCTTTTAAAAAGCTTGCTTTTTCTCTCGCATTGGGTTCTGTTGCCCATTGCCAGTGATTTTCATTAGTCCAGAATTGTGCATTCTTAAAGGCGGGTCTGTATCCTGTTTTATCATCATTCCATTCTATTGCGCCACCACAATGGTCAAAATGCAAATGCGTTAAAAAAACATCTGTAATGTCTTCTTTTACAAAGCCATATTTTTGTAGGTTTTTATCTAAATTATCATCTTCCCAAAGCGAATAATGACCAAAAAACTTTTCGTCTTGCTTATCACCTAGTCCGCAATCTATAAGAATAAGCTTTTTACCATCTTCAATTAATAAAGATCGGGTTCCCAATTCTATTAAATTTCTTTCGTCTGCAGGATTTGTCTTCTCCCACAGACTTTTTGGGACGACTCCGAACATTGCGCCGCCGTCGAGCTTAAATTTTCCACATTGGATTGGATATAATTTCATATTGTTTTTTATTTTTTGTAATTTTTATTTTAAAATAATTCTCCCGGATTTCTTGGGATGGCAATATTCAGATGACGATATGCTTTTTCCGTTACTTCACGTCCTCTTGGAGTTCTGATAATAAATCCTTCCTGAATTAAAAATGGCTCATAAACTTCCTCCAGAGTTTCAGGATTTTCGGCGATAGAAGTTGCCAGAGCAGAAATTCCTACAGGTTTTCCTTTAAAGTTTTCAATCATCACACGCATGATCTTGTTATCCATTTCGTCAAGTCCGAATTCATCTACGTTTAATGAATTTAAAGCATAAATTGTAATGTTAATTTCAATTTCACCATTTCCTTTAATCTCGGCAAAATCTCGTACTCTTCTTAATAATGCATTTGCAATTCTCGGTGTACCACGGCTTCTTCTTGCAATTTCAATGGCTGCGTCTTCATAAATCGTTACGCCCAGAACTCTTGCACTTCTCATAATAATAGTAGAAAGAAGTTCTATCGAATAGTATTCTAATCTGCTTTGAATTCCAAATCTTGCCAACATGGGTTTCGTAAGCATTCCGCTTCTTGTCGTCGCGCCTACCAATGTAAAAGGATTTAAACTTATCTGAACACTTCTCGCATTAGGTCCGGTTTCCAGCATGATATCGATTTTATAGTCTTCCATTGCAGAATAAAGATATTCTTCTACAATGGGTGAAAGTCTGTGGATTTCATCAATAAAAAGAACATCATTTTCTTCTAAATTAGTAAGTAATCCCGCCAAACTTCCGGGTTTATCTAATACAGGACCCGAAGTAATTTTACAGTTTACTCCTAATTCATTGGCAATAATATTCGATAGAGTAGTTTTCCCCAAACCAGGAGGACCATGTAAAAGTACATGATCGAGCGCTCCACCACGATTTTTTGCGGCAGCAACGAAAACTTCAAGATTTTCTAATGTTTTTCTTTGTCCGGCAAAATCCTTAAAACTCTGCGGACGTATTTTTTCTTCCTGTATGAGTTCGTCATTGGAATAATTTTCCTTATCAGGATGTAAAAAATCTGGCATTAATTCATTTCATTTACTTCAAAGATAGGAAATTTAGGTCAAGTCTGAAATTGTATTTGTAATTTAGCAAGTATGAAATTAATAGGACCATTTAAGCAAATTGTAACGTTAGCTAACCTTTCTCTTAGAGGAAAATTATCAGATGAGCAGCTTGAAATCATCACCGATGGCGGAATTTTAATTGATCAGGATAAAATATTTAAGGTTGGAAATTTTAATATTCTACAATCTGAGAATCAAAATGCTCAAATTGAAGAGATCAAAGGAGAACAGATCGCTCTGCCTGCTTTTACAGATTCGCACACGCACATTTGTTTTGGTGGGAATCGTGCTAATGATTTTGCTATGAGAAATGCAGGTAAAACTTATCTGGAAATTGCTGAAAGCGGTGGAGGAATCTGGAGTTCTGTGCAGCATACAAGAAATGCCTCCGAAGAAGAGTTGTTAAAAACTTTACTTGAAAGAATTAATGTTTTAGTTTCTTTAGGAATTACAACAATAGAAGTAAAGAGCGGATATGGACTCGATGTAAAGAACGAATTAAAAATGTTGCGCATTATTAAAAAAGCTCAGTCTCAAACTGTCGCAACACTAGTTCCCACTTGCTTATCTGCACATTTAAAGCCAAGGGATTTTGATGGGGATAACAAAGCATATTTAGATTATATATTAAATGAAATTTTGCCTCAAGTAAAAGAAGAAAACTTATCTCAAAGAGTCGACATTTTTATAGAAAAATCTGCATTTCAGCCTGAAGAAAGTAAAGAGTTTTTATTGAAAACTAAAGATTTAGGTTTTGAAATTACGGTACATGCAGATCAGTTTACCGCAGGAAGTTCCAAGATTGCTGTAGAAGTCGGAGCAAAATCTGCAGATCACTTGGAAGCAACAATTGATGAAGATATTAAGTTTCTTGCTGAGTCAAATACTGTAGCAACTGCGCTTCCGGGAGCAAGTTTAGGTTTGGGAGAAAAATTTACACCTGCAAGAAAATTATTGGACGCTGGCGCAATTTTAGCAATAGCAAGTGACTGGAATCCCGGTTCTGCTCCTATGGGAAATTTGATTACTCAGGCTTCAATTTTAGCAACGTATGAAAAACTGACTACAGCAGAAGTTTTGGCAGGTATTACTTTTCGTTCAGCTTTTGCACTTGGTTTAGAAGATCGCGGAAGATTAGAAAATGGTTTTAAAGCAGACTTTGTTACTTATAAAACGGATAATTTCCAAAACGTGTTGTACAAACAGGGAAGTTTAAAGGCAGAACATATTTACATTAACGGGAATTTGGTAGAATCTTAAATTTAAATTATGAATCAAAATATTTGGCAAGGAAGATTAGATGGAGAAGAACCTCTTTATCACAGACTTTTTCAACGTATACAAAATGCAGAAAATTATGATTTGGTTACAACTAACGATTTCGTTTTGCATGGTTTTGCTGTAGATGAAGGTGTAAAAAGAAATAAAGGTAGAGTAGGAGCAAAAGATGCACCGGATATTATCAGAAAAAATATGGTTAATTTTCCTGTAATAATGCCAGATTTTTCAATGCTGGATTTTGGTAATGTTACCTGTGAAGATTCTGATTTAGAAAAGGCACAGACTATTCTTGCTGAAAATGTTTCAAAAGTTTTGGCGAAAGGAGCAAAATCACTTGTTTTAGGTGGTGGTCACGAAGTTACTTTCGCTCACTATTCGGGGATCAGAAATGCATTTCCGGATAAAAAAATTGGAATCATAAATATTGATGCTCATTTTGATAACAGAAAACCGGGAGATGGAGTAGGAGCGAGCTCAGGAACAGGATTTTGGCAAATTGCTCAGGAAGATAAAAATTTCACTTTGCATATTGGGATTCAAAGAAATTCTAATACCCTGAAATTGTTCGATACGGCTCATCAGTTTAATATGAAATATATTTTAGCAGATGAACTGTTTTTTGAAAATCTTCCTTCAGTATATGAACGTATAAACGAACTTACAGAATCGGTAGATGTTCTCTATCTTACAGTTTGTATGGATGTTTTTAATGCTTCAATAGCACCGGGAGTTTCTGCCGCTGCTTATAACGGAATATTTACAGATACTGCTTTTATGCACTTTTATAAACATATTTTAAAAAGTGAAAAGCTTGTTGCTTTGGATATTGCAGAAGTAAATCCACAATTTGATATTCAGGAAAGAACGGCAAGATTAGCCGCAAGTCTTGCAAATGAATGGTTGATGATTTAATTATACAATTCGTACGATAGTCAATATCATTTCTAAACTGTTATAAAGGAACATATTTTGTTGCCTTTGAATTGCTTTTTTAAGCATAAAAATTCATTTTGAATAACATGGAACAATCAATAGAAAATAAACTCTTAAAAGCTGACGAAGCTTTTAAACAATGGAAAAATGTGCCTTTCTCAGACAGGCAAAAACTAATTGCAAAAGCTGCAGAATTATTTAAAAATAAATCGGAAGAATTTGGCGAAATCATAACTAAAGAAATGAATAAGCCTATTTCGCAAGCTATTTCTGAAGTTGAGAAATGCGCTTTGATGATGAACTATTATGCCGAAGCAGAAAACGTTTTAAAACCGGAAAAGATCAGTTCAGAATATTCTATTTCAGAAATACACTATGTTCCGAAAGGAGTAATTCTTGGTGTAATGCCGTGGAATTTTCCTTTTTGGCAGGTTCTGAGATTTGCAACTCCTGCAATTTTAGCAGGAAATACAGTAGTTTTAAAGCATGCATCTATTTGTTTTGGTAGCGGAAATGCCATTGAAAAAGTATTTCTAGAAGCAGGATTTCCAGAAGGAGTTTTTCAAAATCTGGAAGTTGGACATAGTCAAGTGAAAGAAATTCTTGAACATTCCACTATTAAAGGAGTAAGTCTTACCGGAAGCGAAAAAGCAGGTGCTGAAGTTGCATCTATTGCAGGACAGAAAATTAAAAAATCTTTGCTTGAACTTGGCGGAAGTGATGCCTTTATTGTTTTAAATGATGCAGACTTAGATGATGCTGCAAAAGTAGGAGCTTTAGCAAGACTTCAAAATTGTGGACAGACGTGTGTCGCTGCAAAAAGATTTATTATTCAGAATGATATTAAAGATGATTTTCTTCCTAAATTCATTCGTGAATATAAAAAATACGTTCCCAAAGATCCGATGAATAAGGATACAAATTTGGCCGGAATGGCAAGAGCGGATTTAGCAGATGATCTTGAAAAGCAATACCAAAAAGCTTTAGACCATGGTGCAGAGATTATTATTCCTTTAGAGCGAATTTCGGATAATGAGTTTAATCCAGGTTTGATGAGCGTGAAAGATGGAAATCCTATTTTACAGGAAGAGTTATTTGGACCTCTTGGAATGGTTATGATTGCTGAAGACGATAATGAGGCATTGGAAATGGCCAACAATATTCCTTTCGGGCTTTCAAATTCGGTCTGGACGAAAGATAAACAACGTCAGGAATTTTTTATTAATGGTTTGGAATCAGGAACGGTAAATATTAACAGAATGACGAGTTCTGACCCCCGATTTCCGTTTGGAGGAACAAAATCCTCAGGTTACGGCACAGAATTGTCTCTTATTGCTTTAAAGGAATTTGTAACTGCAAAAACAGTTTTAGGAAAATAAAAAAAACTCTCGGGAATTTCTCGAGAGTTTTGCTTTTTATATCTGGAAGATTAAATCGTTGTTAATCTCAAAGTATTTGTTTTTCCGCCTTCATAAGATGGAGTAGCATTGATGTTAATCACAAAATCACCTGTTTCAATATATCCGTGGTTATGAGTAAGCATATTTACCTGAATAATCGTTTCATCAGTAGATTTATTCATATCATAATAATAAGCACGAACTCCCCAAAGAAGATTCAGCATTGTGATCACTCTTCTGTTTCCACTATAAACGATAATGTGAGAGTTTGGTCGGTGTGCAGAAAGCTGGAAAGCTGTATATCCTGAGTTTGTAAGTGTAACAATAGCAGTAACATTGGTGCTTTTTGCGATTCTTACCGCAGCAAGACATACTCTATTGGTAATAAAACGCTCATCAATACAGTTGAAATCTTTTTCTATCGGCTCATTTTTATGCTGATAAAAATTAGTCTGCTCAATATTCTGAACAATTTTTGTCATGTTTTCAACCACCTGAATAGGATATCTTCCCACAGAAGTTTCACCGGAAAGCATCACTGCATCGGCTCCGTCCAGTACAGAATTGGCAACATCATTCACTTCAGCTCTTGTTGGGGTTAAGCTGTTAATCATCGTTTCCATCATTTGTGTAGCGATAATTACAGGCTTAGAATAAAATCTTGCTTTCTCCACCAATGTTTTTTGAATTGCAGGAACTTCTTCCATAGGAACTTCTACTCCAAGATCTCCACGAGCAACCATCAATCCGTCACATTCCAATAAAATTTGATCGATATTTTTTACTCCTTCAGGCTTTTCAATCTTAGCAATGATTGGTGTTTTTATCTTTCCTTTCGGATGCTTAGCAATAAGTTCTTTAAGGTCGATAATATCCTGAGCGTGACGCACGAAAGAAAGTGCAATCCAGTCAACCTCCATATCAAGCATGAAGTTAGCATCCAAAATATCTTTCTCAGTTAAAGCAGGAAGTGAAACATTGGTATTTGGAAGGTTTACCCCTTTTTTAGAACTTAATGGTCCACCCTGAATTGTTTTTGCTTTTACGGTGTCTATTTTGTTGGTTTCAAGAACTTCTAAAACAAGCTTACCATCATCAATCAAAATTCTTTCCCCTACATTTACATCTTGAGGAAACTGCTGATAAGTCATATAAACTTTCGTAGAATCTCCTTCTATTTTTTCGTTGGTAAACGTTAAAATATCACCAGGATTCAAATATGATCCTTCTTTTACAACACCTACTCTTAATTTCGGACCTTGTAAATCGGCAAGAATACCTACAGAATAACCGTATTCTTTATTAAGATCTCTGATGGCTTGAATATTGGTACGAACTAAGTCGTAATCTGCATGAGAAAAGTTTATTCTAAATACGTCAACACCAGCTTTCATTAATCCTAACATAACTTCCTTTGAAGAGGAAGCAGGTCCAAGTGTCGCAATAATTTTTGTTTTCTTTAAATACTTATTCATAATATTGTATTATTTGATAAAGTTCTTCTTCAGAACTTAAATTGTAATCTTGAATTGGAAACACAAGATTTTCAGGCAGCAAAATTACGGAAAAATCAGTGAATTGTTCCGGACTATGAAGAATATATTCTACTTCTGTCTGATTATTTAATAAAAATTTAATATTCTCCTCTCCGGAGAAGAGCTCCGTCTGTAACTTTTTCTGTTTACTTTCTGAAGATTTGTTTGATATAAAAGTGAAGCAAGTCTTTGTAAACTTGTGGTATGCTTCATATCTCGGAAAAAAATAATCGTAATAAATACCATTAAAAACAAGATCTTTAATTCTGGAAAATGTAAGATCGTTGATTTGATTTATTTTGAAAAAAAACTCATGATCGGGTATATTT